>ERZ772960.3019-NODE-3019-length-11643-cov-3.837936_pt1 | contig 11643 bp, 8 predicted proteins | sample MGYA00580678_ERZ772960 | MGnify/ENA primary metagenome ERZ772960 (study PRJEB29015, sample SAMEA2737930) | human oral metagenome | biome: human oral; feature: human-associated habitat; material: dental | place: China | collected 2059 ...
CATGTAGAAGAACTCCGCGATCGTCTCGACGGAAGCGCGCTTCGTGCGCGCCAGGTACACCCCGTAGATGCGCACCAGCTGCCGCACCTTGATGCGGGACGCCTCCATCTGCCGGCTCTCCACGAGGCTGCAAAGGAGGTCCAGGGGGCCGGAGAACCCCTCGACGGAGATGTCAAAAGCCTCCATAAGGCGCTCCCCTGTCGGGCTACCTTGCGGGGTTCACCAGCAGCCCCATGGCGGGATAGATCGACCCCATCGTCTCCCGCGCGACGGCCTCGGCTCGGCGCGCCCCATCGGCCAGGATATCGTCCAGGAGCTTCCTGTTTCCCTCATAGCGGGCGCGGCGCTCGCGCACCGGGGCCATCATCTCCTGAATGTGCGCGTTCAGCCGCTTCTTGCAGTCGACGCAGCCGATCCCCGCCGTGCGGCAGCCCTCGGCGATCTCTTTTTTCTCCTCATCGTCGGGGTTGAAGACCTTGTGGAGATCCCACACGGGGCAGATGTCCGGGTTCCCCGGATCCGTCCTCTTGATGCGCGCGGGGTCCGTCACCATGCCCCGAAGCTTTTGCCACATGGACTCCGCCGACTCCGATATCTGCAAGGCGTTGCCGTAGGACTTGCTCATCTTGCGACCGTCAAGACCTGGAATCAATGGAGTAGAGGTCAGAAGGCCTGAAACCTCAGGAAAAACTTTTCCGTAGCGCTCGTTGAAGCGGCGGGCAATCTTGCCGGTAAGTTCAATATGCGGCAGCTGATCGCGGCCGACGGGCACAATGTTGCCCTTGCAGAAGAGGATGTCGCATGCCTGATGAACGGGGTAGGTAAGCAAAAGCCCGGTAAGTGCATGACCGGAGGCTTCCTGCTCGGCTTTGACGGTGGGGTTACGAAGCAACTCCGCCTCGGTGACCAGCGACAAAAACGGCAGCATAAGTTGGTTGAGTGCCGGTACGGCTGAGTGCGTGAAGATCATGGTTTTCTTAGGGTCAATGCCGCAGGCAAGATAGTCAACGACCATGTTATAGACGTTGTCGGCAATATGCTCGGTGGTGTCGCGGTCAGTAATGACCTGGTAGTCGGCGATGATTACGTTGGTATGTACGCCAAGGTTCTGCAGGCGCACGCGCTCAACGATGGTGCCAAAGTAATGGCCCAAGTGCAGTCTGCCCGTAGGACGATCCCCGGTAAGCATGGTGTAGTTTCCGGGATGCTCCGGCAGATCTGCTTGAATCTCATTTGAGCGACGGAGCGCCGCCTCGTAGCTGCCCTCATTTGGCATAAAAACTCCCAAACTTTCAAGTTCGTGTGCAGCGCCTCACTGAGACGCCCGCGTTTCTAGTCAACAGTGCTTATTCTATCGCAAAGACGGCCGAGCGCCTTTGAGGCTGGCGCGGACTTCTTTCCAGTTGGGATAGAACGTGGCGAGAAGCGCATAGAATTCGCGGTTGTGTCCGCGAACGTAGAGGTGGGTGAGTTCGTGAGCGATAACGTACTTCAGGGCTTCTTTGTCATATTCGGCAAGCTCAAGGTTAAGCGTGATGGTGCCTGTTTTGATGTTGCAAGATCCCCAACGGCTTTTCATGCGGCGTATTTTATACCGTGAGGCTTGCTTTTGAGCTCTTGTTTCCATGGTGGCGGTAAGCTCAGGCAGGACCGTGCGCATCTCTTGGGCGAGAAACTCATCAAATGTTTTACGAACGGCTTGCTGTGAAGCTTCGGAGGCAAGGTCGTTCAGGTAGCGGTTGGGAAGCGTGATAACAACGTCGTGTGCAAAGATGCGCGCCGCCCGCTTGGGTCCGTGAATGATGCGCAGGTTGTATGGGTGTCCCCAAACGCTCACCGTATGTCCGGAGGCTATGGGAGTAGGAGTTCGGAAGTTCTTCTCGCCAAGTGAAAAGGTGCGAGAAAGAGCGGCGCGGATCCAATCAGATTTGGATTCGACAAAGGCGATTGCGGCCGCTTCGGAAGTGTGCCACGGATAGCTCACATCAACGCGACCTTCTCGACTAACGCGCAGATTGATGTTCTTGACGGCCTTGCGCGTGAGTTGTACGGAAATGCCTGCTATCTGTACGGTTTTTGTGGTCACATGAGTCCTTACCGTGATTTGGTTGATGGTGCGTAACATAGTATGACACGCATGTGACGCAGGGAATAGGGAAGCAGTATGGACAGATTGGTCCTGCGTGCCTGAAAGCAAAGCTTACAGATTATGAACATAGTGTGTTGATACTATAAAAATTTTGCAATATTGCCTATAACAGTGCGATTTGTTATCTGATAGATTATATATAGATTGTGAGGATTTATTTATAAAGTTATTCGGGGTTATTCGGGAGGCACCATGAAAAGAGAAGGCGTAATTTCAAGGACTGTTCTTGCGGTGCTCGTGGCATTTTCAATGTCTATGCCGGCTCCTGCGCTTGCGGAGATGAGCGCAGAGTTTGGGAGTACTCCGACACAGGAGTCTGCAGAAGCAGCCGGCACCTCGGCTCCTGCAGAAGCGGAGAAGAACAACGGTTTATCTACTGAGTCATCCGCTGAGCCGAATGAGCCGAAGGATGATGACGCCAAGCATGAAGAAGCTCGCACGGAGGCAAACTCCACAGCAGAGGCACCTGCAAGCGATTCTTCCGAAAGTTCCACCAACTCTCAAACAGAACCTGAAAAAACTCAAGTCCAGACTCAGGCCAAGGAAGATTCTCAGAAGAACCTTACCCAAGAGACTTGGACAACAACTACTTCTGACGGTACTCAGATAACGGTCTCGGGAAAGCTTCCTTCCGGCGGTAGCGTGTCCGCTGTTCCGACAAGTGCATCTATCAAAGGTCAGACAACACTTCTCGCCTTTGATATCACCATTTGCGATGCCCATGGAACAAAATGGGAGCCGGCCGGCTCGCCAATCGCCGTAAACATCTCTTCTTCCCGCATTTCCGGCAACTCCGTCTCGGTCTGGCATATTTCTGACAGTTCATCCGTAGAGCAGGTGAGCAGCCCTACATCTGCTGTAGGCTCCGTGTCTTTTACGGCAAAAGGTTTTTCGGTCTATGCCGTAACTACACCTGATACGCACTTCACAAAAACCTATCGTTTCCATGTAATAGATGCATCCGGTACCGATTCCATTGTGTCAACTCAGAAACTCTCTGATAATGAGCGCTTGATAGAGCCCGCCACTCCGTCCGGAGACGGAACGTTCAGCGGATGGAAAACTTCTTCGGGATCTACCTTTACCGACTTTGGAAAGACTGCCGCAGAGCTTAACGGTGCTGCCCTTGATGCTGCGGCTGAGGCATCCCCAGTTGATCTGTATGCATCTTTCCATGCATCTTCCACCACATCTGATCGTTACGTTGTTTACTTCATGTCTGCAACTGATCCAACCCTCGTGCTCAGTGCGGTGACGTATGCGGATGGCGACACCATCCAAGGTAGCAGCATTCTTCCTCTCGTAAACACCGGCAATCCTGAAATTCAGGCCGTGGGCTGGTCTCGCACAAAAGGAGCAACCCAGCCGGATGCAAGTCTCGGTACCGTCAACGGTCAGGATGTCTATCTTTGGCCTGTTGTCAAAGCCGGGCATAGCATCACTTTTGATAGTGCTGGTGGATCTTCCGTAGCTACCGAGTATGTTGATACGGACGATGTAACCGTTGCTCCGAGCAATCCGACAAGAACCGGATATACCTTTGCAGGTTGGAAGACTTCCGATGGTACGACTTTCACTTTTGGCTCAAAGCTTACCCAATCTATCCGCCTTACCGCTTCATGGACACCAAACGCCAATACGGTCTATCATGTGAACTATTGGATACAGAAGTCTACCGATCCTTATAATGCGGCTGCAGCCGATAAAACCTATACTTTATATACCGTCCAAGGTTATACGGCTGCTACTGACGCTACCGTCTCTCCTGCAACTACAGATGTTGCATCAAAAATTGCCGCTATCAATGGTCAGTACTACGGTCATTTGCTCCTTGATACCGAACGGAGCGATAGCTCGGCTACGGTTGCTGCAGATGGCAGCACAACGCTAAACGTGTACCTTGATCGCTCGCTGGTACGTGTTAATTTTTACAATAGCAAGGCTGACTATACTAATGATGCCGATAAGACAGGAGTTGAAAACTACTCAGGCAGTGCTGCTCATACGTTCTTAGGGCTCTACGGCGCAACATTTACGCCTGTTGAACCGGGAGCAGGGTATCGCTGGTTTGACGGTTCTCTCTGGTATGCCCAAAATCCTTCTAGCTTTAAATCACCAGGCAGCAGAAATCGTACGGCAAGCCGTTTCGATTTTTATCCTTATAAGGTGAATCTGACCAAAAACTTTGCCATATTTACTGACAATGCAGACGGGAATGGTTACAGTGCAAATAATGCTTCTTGGATACCTGCCGATGGAACATTTAGTTTCAGTACAAACCAGGCAATGTATTCTTACGTCAAGTACGGCTATTACACGCCTACCGGAACTCCTAAAGATCCGAAAGATCTAAACCCCGATACCGACGTTACTCAGTGGTTTGATATTTCTAAGGGAGAAGGTCCTGCGATATATGATGCTGCCAGCGGAGACGTTGCTTTTAAGCCTCTTCCTACAAAATATCTTGTTATGGTCAGAAAGCGCATTACCTATAATCTGACTCTCAAAAACGCGGCAACTTCCGTTACCTCCGAAACCACAATCTCAACTGAACAGCGTAAATATGGAGCTTCGTTAGCCGACATCTCAAACTCAACGCCAAGTCGTCCTGCCGGATTGCCACAGTACTACCGGTTTGTCGGCTGGTATCGAAATGCTCAGCTGACCATGCCTCTCACCTCCGATAACTCCATGCCCTCAAGTGATACCTCTCTGTATGCCAAATGGGAGCCGGTACCCGTTAATGTTACGTATGTGTACAACAACGGAACACCCAACAAGACCGTATCAGTACCTGCGCAAACAACCCTCGATGAACCGACGGGGATAACGCGCGATGGCTATGTTCTTGTCGCATGGCTTCGAAACGATGGAAAGCCGTATCGTTTTGGAAGTCCCGTGACGGAAGACATTACCCTTACGGCCAAATGGGTTCCGATAAACCAGACGCATACCATCACCTACGATCTTGCCGGTGGTACAGGCTCTGTTTCAGATCCGATGCACTATGCCGAAGGCTCTGATATTCGTGTGCTTGATGCTTCCGGTGTGACTCCTCCTGCAGGCTCCCGTGGATTCATTTGCTGGGTTGCAAGTGACGGAACGCGCTACTATCCGGGGGATTTGATTCCGATGGGAACCTCGGATATTTCCCTGCGCGCCGTGTGGGCAAACTCCAATGCCGTACGTCTTGCGTATGATCTCAACTACGAAGGCGCTCCCGGTCGTACATACTCAGATTTCGTTGAGTCAAACGATACTCTTACCATTGATGCGGCAGATCCGGTACGAGCAGGATATCGCTTCTTAGGCTGGTCTATCTCAAAAGAGGGCGGCACACTGCTCCATCGGGGCGATAAGGTGGAAGTTGACACCATAAATGCAGAGGGAAATGTACTTTATGCTCAGTGGGAACGTATTGATGAGCCGACGCCTGCTGAAAATAAGACGGCTTCAACAAAGGCTCCCGGTGCACTTCCCGATACGGGGGATAATTCGCCTGCTATGATTTTCTCGCTTGCTGCTACCGGTCTGCTTGTGCTTGTAGCATCAACCCTGCATCGTCGTCGCACAGAGCCTCAGGCATAAAGTCGCGATTACGATTCAGTGGTTACGGACAAGCAGTAGTAAGAAGATAGCGATAACAGTTGAGAAGGGCGCAGCGTTTTGCTGTGCCCTTTTTATTAGCTTGTCCTATACGTGAGGTTTTGTGCGGAGGCGATATGCCAGCTACAAACCCAGTCGCTTGCGTTCAAGAGCGCGGGCAATGAGGATCTGCTTGCGGATCTCAGGGATACGCTTGGGATCCAGAGCAGGTATGCCGGAGAGACGATAGGGTATGCCAAGCTCTTCGTATTTCTTGATACCCATGGTGTGATAGGGGAGCACGTCAAGGCCAATGACGTTGCTCCAGCGGGCTATAATGCGGCCCACGCCGGCAAGCTCTGCGGGGGAGTCAGTGTATCCCGGCACGACAACATGGCGAATGAGTACGGGAATCTTACGCCGGGCCAACTCGTTGCCAAAGGCAAGCGGTCGTTCCGGTCCCACTTCACAGAGCGCGTGGTGCCCTTTGGGATCCGAGTGTTTGATGTCGAGAAGTACCAGGTCAGTATTGGACAGCAGCCGCTCAAACAGTTCCGGATGGCGCGGGTCATACGAGATGCCGGAGGAATCCAGACAGGTGTGAATGCGTCCTTTAGGATCGGTGTGAGCGGCTTCAAACAGAGCACCAACAAATACGGGTTGAGCCAGCGGCTCTCCGCCCGTTGCGGTAATGCCGCCTTTACGGTAAAACGGTCGATTACGGTCGTAGAGCGCAAGTATATCGGCCACACTTTTCTCGTGTCCAATGCCAAACTTCCACGTATCGGGATTATGACAGTAGGCGCAGCGCATGGGGCAGCCCTGCATGAAGACCACCAAGCGCGTGCCGGGGCCGTCAACCGTGCCGAACGTCTCAATGGAATGAACCCGCCCACGCAAGGTGAGCGGGTTCTGATCTACAGATTGTTCGCATGAATTGTCTGGGGTATGTTGCGATTCAGACATGAGAGAAACGGATCCTTGTGCTTGGAAAATCCTACAGTGCCTCGTGGAAGGTGCGGGAAATAACGTCGTCCTGCTGCTCTTTGGTAAGCGAGTTGAACTTTACGGCATATCCGGAAACACGAATGGTAAGCTGCGGATACTTCTCCGGATGTGCCTGGGCATCAAGCAGAGTGTCTTTAGTGAACACGTTGACGTTGAGGTGATGTCCGCCCTTTTCGGCATAGCCGTCAATCATGCTGACAAGGTTATCTACCTGCTCGGGCGCTACTTCGTTTGCTTTCATGGTTTCTCCTTTGAGAGTATGTGGCGAGAAGCGCCGCGCTTCTCGCCAGGTTGTTATGAACGGTCTTCGGCGCCTTCCGGTGCGGACGGATCCGCCTCACAGGCGCAGTCAACGTGGTTTTCGATGCCGACGTTGCTGAGGTCAAGATCGGAAAAATCAATGCCGTCGAGGTTGAGCTCATCTCCGTGGAAGAGGATGTCGTTGCTCTTACCAAGCGCATTGGGGATGATTGAGAACGTATTGGAGATGCCGTCCTGGGCGTCTCCGAAGGGGAGCTTTGCTACAGAGGCCAAGGATGCGACGGCACCGTGCGTATCGCGACGGTGCATGGGATTGGCGCCCGGTGCAAAGGGAGCGCCGGCACGACGTCCGTCAGGGGTATTGCCGGTTGCCTTACCGTAGACCACGTTTGAGGTGATGGTCAGAATGGAGGTGGTGGGTACGGAATCGCGGTAGGTACCGGTTTCGCGGACAAACTTCATGAAGACCTCAACGATGTCGTGGGCGATGGTATCCACACGGTCGTCATCGTTGCCGTACTTGGGGAAGTCTCCTTCAATCTCGTAGTCAACAACCAAGCCGTCATCGTTTCTGATGGCTTTGACCTTGGCATACTTGATGGCGGAAAGCGAGTCCGCAACAACGGAAAGACCCGCGATGCCCGTAGCAAACCAGCGGTGTACGTGCTCGTCGTGGAGTGCCATCTGAATGCGCTCATAGCTGTACTTGTCGTGCATATAGTGGATGGCGTTGAGGGTGTTGACATACACGCCCGCAAGCCAGTCCATCATGTCCAGGTACTTACTCATGACGTCGTCAAAGTCAAGGTAGTCTCCTTCGACGGGCTGAAAACGAGGGCCAATCTGGTCGCCGGTCTTCTCGTCACGGCCGCCGTTGATGGCGTAAAGCAAACACTTTGCAAGGTTGGCGCGAGCGCCGAAGAACTGCATCTCTTTGCCGATGCGCATGGAGCTGACGCAGCAGGCAATGGCGTAGTCATCGCCGTGATAGACGCGCATGAGATCGTCGTTTTCGTACTGGATGGAGCTGGTGGTTATGGAAATCTTGGCGCAGTAGCGCTTGAAGTTTTCCGGCAGTCGTACCGACCAAAGTACCGTAAGGTTTGGCTCGGGGCTGGTACCCATGTTCTCAAGCGTGTGGAGCCAGCGGAAAGCCGACTTGGTAACCTGCGGGCGACCGTCAACACCCATACCGCCGATGGATTCGGTTACCCACTGAGGATCTCCCGAGAAGAGCTCGTTGTATTCAGGAGTACGCGCAAACTTCACCATGCGGAGCTTCATGACCAAATGGTCAACAAACTCCTGGATCTCGGACTCGGTGAAGGTACCTTCGGCAAGATCGCGCTCGGCATAAATGTCGAGGAAGGTGGTGTTGCGGCCGATGGACATGGCAGCGCCGTTTTGCTCTTTAACCGAGGCTAGGTAGCCCATGTAGAGCCACTGTACCGCCTCCTGGAAGTTGCGAGCAGGACGTCCAAGCTCCAAGCCGTAAATGTCACCGAGCTTTCGCAACTCACCGAGGGCGCGAATCTGCTCCGAGAGCTCTTCGCGGTGACGAATGGTCTTCTCGTCCATGGTCTTATGCGTACCGGCTTTTTCGGCCTTCTTTTCCTCGATAAGCGCATCGACACCGTAAAGGGCGACGCGGCGGTAATCGCCGATGATGCGGCCACGGCCGTATGCATCCGGAAGACCGGTGATGATGTGGGAATGACGGCAGGCACGCATCTCATCCGTGTAGACGTCAAAGACACCGGCGTTGTGGGTCTTGCGGCGGTTGGTATAGAAGTCAACGATTTCGGGGTCAACTTCATAGCCGTAAGCTTTACAGGCGGCCACGGCCATACGGATGCCACCGTCAACCATAAGGGCACGCTTCAGTGGCTTGTCCGTCTGAAGACCGACAATCTTCTCAAGAGACTGATCGATATAGCCTGCTTTGTGTGAGGTGATGGTGGAGACCACCTTGGTATCCATATCGATAACCCCGCCGTTTGCCGTCTCTTGTGCAAAAAGATTCATGACATCGGCCCAAAGCTTGGTGGTTGCTTCGGTGGGGCCGGCCAAAAACGACTCGTCACCTTCGTAGGGGGTATAATTTTTCTGGATGAAATCGCGGACATCAATAGCGTGGTTCCAGTTACCGTGGGTAAAGTTACGCCATGCGATTGATTGGTCTTCTGTGAGGACAACTTCTGCGCCTATTTGCATAACACACTCCTCTTTTGCAGCTCCGATGACGGGCGCTGCCTTGGGCCGGAAATTACGGTGGCAAAACTCCTCTTTTTGCCACTTCCAGCAATTACTACAACGTTCGTTTTCAGACCACTGGGTTTGTGTATAGCAAGTACCTGACACACACAATAAGCGCACAAAAGGCATTTCCTAAGACACTTGGCCAGTGCTTAACTCTACACTACATATAGTGTGTGATGCAAGTAATTCTTACAACATTTGGCGGTTTTTGGATAAGAAGGAGTGATGGGTGTGGTGCGCTGATATACGCACATCAGTATAAGATGTGAATTAGAAGTCAGAATGGTGTATACAACAAGTATGAAGTCATAAAAGTGATACCCTTTATTCGCTGAGATTCACTGAGGTAAAATTTGTCAGGTAGATGACGTACGTAAAGGCTGGTGGCATGGGTAGTACCTGCGGAACAGATGCTGGAAAAACCGCACTTCGCAAAGAACAACGCAAGGTAAGGGATTTTGTGCCTGAGCATGTTCGTGCCACCTTGGACGCTCGCATTTCGGCCAATCTTCAAGCGTCTTCCGAATATCAGGATGCGGATTTAGTCTTGACGTATGTCTCTATGGACTCAGAGGTTGATACACGCAGCATTATTGCTGAGGCGCTGGAATCAGGCAAGCGTGTTGCTATTCCTCGCTGTACTGCCGAGAAGACCCTTGAATTTGCAGAGATTTCTTCTCTTCAAGGTCTTCATCAAAGCAGGTTTGGCATGCTTGAGCCTGATGCTTCTCTACCTGCATTAAAGACACCGGAATTTGTGGGATCTATTTGTTTGGTGCCCGGACTGGTGTTTGATGGATTAGGTAATCGCATTGGGTATGGCGAAGGATACTACGATCGCTTTCTTGCATTTTACCCCGGCCATAAGATTGCGCTGGTTCGTACACGGCAGCTAAGCTGCAATGAGCTCCCGCATGAAGCTCATGACATCGCCGTTGATCTTCTGGTTACTGATCAGCGTATTTGGCGTGTAAATAACAATTTCAAATAATGCGAACTAACGCGGGTTTTACGCTTCTGTAAGGTATTTCGCGAGCAACGCAATACCTTCTCGATAGCTCTCAAATCCCTTACCACAGCAGACACCTATGCAAGCATCTTTAAGGTAGGAAACGCGGCGATACTCTTCACGTTCATTAATGTCGGTAAGATGCACCTCAACCATTGGAATCTGCACGGATAGCGCGGCATCAAGCAGGGCTATTGAGGTGTGCGTATATGCTGCCGGGTTAATAAGGATGGCATCGTAGGTTCCAAGCGCATCTTGAATGGCGCTTACCAGATCTCCTTCATAGTTGGACTGATAGCACACGCAATCAATAAATCCCTGTCTATCCGCTTCCTCTTTACATATTTTGATAAGCGTGCGGTAGTCTTGTTTTCCATAGAGCTCCGGTTCACGGATACCAAGCATATTGATGTTGGGGCCGTTAATAATCAAAAGCCGCAATCCCTGCTCATCTTGAGTTAGTTCTTCATGGGCTACAGATTCTTCTTTTGGGTCGGTGTCAAACGTCCCGGTATGAGAGAGATTGTCAACCGAAAGATCAACGTCGCGCAAAAGAGATATCAGCTGCTCAACTTCCTTCTCGTCGGAGGTGGAACTATCTTCAGGTATAGGTATGACCTGAGATGCTTGTGTATGATTGCAACAAGCGGTGATTGCGGCATTTACCTGTTGTGCAATATTTGGCCCAAAGACAACTTCAATACCGTTGATGCCTCTGCCTACAATGCCAAGAACACCTTGCAGGTTTCCAAGCTGTTCAGTATCAATACGGGTGGGGTCAGTAACGGTGAGACGCAACCGCGTCATACAGACTTCGTTACTTACAAGATTATCCGAACCTCCGATTGCCAAAAGAACATTTTGTGCCGCTTGCTGCGAATCCATCATGCACCTTTCGTAGGATAGACGCCGTTAATGGATTCCCCATAATCCATTAAGAATTTTATGAAAGGGGGTGAGCTTTCAAGCTATACGCCCACAAGAAAACGGCCCCTTATTTGAGACACACAGTATACGGCGAGAAAATCCATGAGTTCCACAGGTCAGCCATCCGCTCGGTAGGCGGAAAGATATACGAGGTAAAAGGTTTGGAGATATCCGTGAGCGGTTGGTTGAAGGTGTTATAGCAAGAAGAAATGTTATAGCAAGAGGAGAGATTTGAGTGCACAGGCATCCGTAAGAGGGGAGCCCGTACAGGTAAAGTACGTATCTTTCCAAGCGTGATAGAGTGGCATACGTCTTTGCGCCATCTCTTTGAGATTATACAGAGTACTAAGTGGTCGATCTTTTCTGGAGAGACCTTCAATGGGTCGGTCAAGAAAGACAAGGTGTCCGTTTTGCTTCAGATAGTCGTAGTTGACATCCCGTACAA
>ERZ772960.3020-NODE-3020-length-11640-cov-2.775313_pt1 | contig 11640 bp, 7 predicted proteins | sample MGYA00580678_ERZ772960 | MGnify/ENA primary metagenome ERZ772960 (study PRJEB29015, sample SAMEA2737930) | human oral metagenome | biome: human oral; feature: human-associated habitat; material: dental | place: China | collected 2059 ...
CTTGGATCGCGTCGGCCTCGCCGACCGTGCCACCCCCCTTCCCCGCCAGCTTTCGGGCGGCGAGCAGCAGCGCGTGTGCGTCGCCCGCGCGCTCATCAACTACCCCAAGCTCGTCCTCGCCGACGAGCCCACCGGCAACCTCGACGAGACCAACGAGGAGATCGTCCTGGACCTGTTCAACCAGCTCCACCGCGACGGCACGACGCTCATGGTCGTCACGCACGACGCGCTCGTCGCAGAGCAGGGGCAGCGCGAGATCCGTCTCGACCACGGTAAGGTCGTGAAAGAGACGTGGCACGACCACGACTCGCGCCCCTCAGGCCTCGTAGTCCCGGGGGACGCGCAGGCCTCCCGCAGCGGAAAGGACAAGGTACGATGAACCGTCGATCGACGTCCCCCAGCCCCTCTGGCGCCTCCCGATGGGGGAGCGCGGCCACCTACGCGACGCTCGGCGCCCTCGGCGCTACGATCCTGGCGGCCTGCCAGCCCTCGACGGGCCTGGACATGAGCAAGCCCCTCAATGATGGGACCTGGACCGCGCAGTCCAACGCCGACGACCAGGGGTCCGTCGGCACGATCACCATCACCGTCGAAGGCGGGCGGATCACCGCGACCTCGTACGAGACGACGCTCGCGGACGGCACGGACAAGGGAAGCGACTACGGTAAGAGTTCGGCCGGAGAGGTCTTCAACGAGGATTACTACAAGAAGGCCCAGGCCGCCGTCGCCTCCTACCAGGAGTACTCCGAGAACCTCACGAAGGTCGGCGACCCCGCCAAGGTCGATGTCATCACGGGAGCGACCGTCGCCCACCAGCAGTTCGTACAGGCGGCGATCCGAGCGATCGCGGCCGCCCAGGGCGTATCCCCCGACGGAGCGGACGACATCGAGATCCCCGGCCTGAACGACGCCACCAAGGAGGGGGCCGACGACCTCGGGGGCAGCGACGGCTGAAAGCCCACCCACGTGGCGTTCCTCCTTCCCCGCGATGGGTACCCGCGTCGACCTGATCGGCTGGGGCGGGGACGGCATGGGAATCGTCAACGCCCTCGTCGGCCTCGTCGCCAGGCACGAGGACCTGTGGAGCGCCTATCGCGCCACGTCCGAGGTATCGAGGATCAACTCCTCCCATCTCCCATCGGTGGTCGGCGCCCCATCAGTGGTCGGCGCCCCGGACCCGGGCGGCGTCCTCGTCAGCGAGGAGACCGACCGCCTCCTGAGGGAGGCGCTGGTGCTGGCGAGCGCCACCGGAGCATCCTTCAACCCCCTGATAGGGCCCCTCGTCGCCGCATGGGATGTCCCGGCCATGCGGGCGGCATACGTCGCGGGCGCTCCGCTTCCCCCCGCCCCGGCCCCGGGCCTCGTCGAGGCGGCGCTGGAAGCCTCCTCACCCGAGCTTCTGACCCGTGTCGGCGAGCGCCGCTGGCTGCTGCGAGACCCCGGAGACTCGGAACGCACGGCTTCTTCCGCGCGACCGCTTCAGGCGCCCCGGGAGGGCACGCGCCCCTCGCCGCGCCTTGATCTCGGAGGAATCGCCAAGGGATACACGGCCGACGCGTGCCGCGACCTCGCCGCGGAGCTGGGCGCTTCGGGCGTCCTCGTTTCCGTCGGCACCTCCTCGATCGCGGTGCACGGGACGCGCGCTGACTCCTCGCCCTGGCGCGTGGGCATGAGGGACCCCAACGACGAGGAAGCGAGCGTGAACGGAGTCATCGAAGTGCCCGCGGATGGGATGGCCTCCCTGTCCACGTCCGGGGATAACCTGGGGCCGCTCGGTGCGAGGCGCGCGCCGATGCCGCCCGGAGCCCCCAGCCGGGCGTGCGACCACCACATCATTGATCCTCGCACGGGCGAACCCGCACGCTCCGGGGTCCGCCAGGTCAGCGTCGTGGCATCCTGCGGCGTGCTTGCCGAGGCTCTATCCACGGCCCTGCTCGTGGATCCGTCCCTCGATGTTGGCGACGTCGTAGCCCGCTGGTCGTGTGCGAGTGGCCTGCCCGCGTCTGCCCGGGTCGTGGGGCTGGAGCGCGCCGTGCAGTGATGAGCGTCGGCGCTCAGGCGCTTCAGGTGCACGGGAAGGCGGTGGGGCCTCGCGGTTTGGTCGAACGGGCGCCTCCGCCATTACACCGTTACCCGGATGGTGGCGGGGTCTCGTAGCCCGGTTGAAGGGATTGGCGACTGGCCTTGCGGGCGTTCGGAAGGTGGCGGCGGGGCCTCGCGGTTCGGTCGAAGGGGTTCAGGGCGGATCTGTCTCGGGCGCCTGCCGATGCCTGCGCGCGAGCACTCTCGAGGACGCTCGCGCACAGCGCCTCCGCTGCCTGTCCGTGCCTGCGTGCAGGCACAGCACCTGATCGGGAGCAGCGCACCTGATCGGGAGCAGTACACCTGAACAGAAAGGGTGTACTGCATACCGATCGGGTGTAGTGCTGCGTGTGTGGCGCGATGCGATGCTGTTTCGGCGGGGAGCGATCCCTCTCGCACGTGCTGCTACCGCGTGTGTGGCGCGACGCGGCGCTGTATCGGCGGGAAGCGTCTCTGCCGCGGGAGCGACACCGTCGCTGCCCTGAGGTCTATCCGCAGCCCCACGCGTGCCTCGTGACGCGTCCACAGGGCTTGCTTGTCTGGATGTGCTGGTACCCCGTGCGATGGGATCATGCGGACATGAGTAGCCACAAGCTGACGGTTGTTCGTTCCTCGTTGATCCATCGAATGACCCGTGAGGACCAAGAATCAGGTGCGTGCATGCATGTGATGCGAGGGCACTACGTCCGAGTGGAAGATCCGCGTCTGCTCGAGACTCCGTGGAACACATGGAACGCTGTGGCGCGAGCGAGACTGCTTGCGCTACAGGCTTCCGGGAAGGGGGACAGGGTCTTTGTCGGCGCGAGTTCGATTGTCGCCCGAGGAATTCCGCTGTGGGAGGCGAATCCGGATGTGTTTGTGTGGGCGAGTACCCGACGTGGATCCAAGTCACTACGCGCGGTTCGAGCTGCCGGCACTCTCGTGCCAGCGGTGTCAGTGCGGTGGTCTGTTGCCCCGCCTCATGCCACTGAGCTGCAGACGGTTGGAGGAGTTCGCGTCGAAGGCATCGTTGACGCTGCGGTTCGAATGGCGTGCCGGTCCGAGTATCTCAGCGCGTTTGTCGCGATCTGTATGGTGCTGAACAGGCGGTCGCGCTTCTCCGTCTTCTCCCAGGCAGAGTCTCGTGAACGAGCGAATGACGTGAGGGAGGCAATGCTCGGCAGGCTCGCGGCCTGGCGCCAGCGAGAAGACAACGTGCCGTTTCAGCGAGCGGAAACCATCATGTGTGCGGCGGATCCGGGATGCGACAACCCGGCTGAGGCCGCACTGCTGTGGGTCATCAAGTCGGTGAGTGCGTTCGACGTCGTCACCCAGCATGAGATCGTCATCAACGGACGTCGCTATTTCGCGGACATAGCGATTCCCGAACTCATGATCATCTTTGAGTTCGATGGGATCGGAAAGCTCGGCACGAACGAAGCCGACTTTGCCCGAGCGAAGAGAGAGTGGATTGCGCGGGACAATGATCTGCGTGCCGCGGGGTGGAAGACCTATCGCGTGTCGTGGCCGGACTACGAGGACTTGGTGCGGCTGAGGGCTTGGGTGATTGAGATAGTGGGGTTGCGGCAATCCTCGATACCCGCGTCGGCCCAGGGATTGTGGGTTAAGCCAACCAAGGCGTGTGACGGGCCCGATCGCCGCTTCCACGTGACGTGGTCTCAGCGGGATGCACGGGGGTAGTACACCTGATGGGGAGCGGTGAACCCGACGGGGGACAGCGCGCCCGATGGGAAGCAGAGCACCCGGACAGAAGTGCACCCGATGGGGAGTAGAGCACCCGATGGGGAGCAGTACACCTGGACAGAACGGGTGCAATGCACACCGATCGGGTGTCGCGCCCTCGCCAACAAGCACAAACGAGGCGCACTGCCGCTTGCCGGGACACGAGGCGCCGTTGCGGCTGGTTGGACAGTCTGCGGTGCGTGTGGGGCGACGCAGAGCGTGGGCCATCGACGTGGATCGCGGTGCGTGTGGGGACGATGGCCGCCCCGCCGCGCCCACCCCCGCGCCGGGTGGATCGCGGTGCGTGCGGGGGGCGACGCGAGCGTGGGGCATCGACGTGGATCTTGGCGCAGCTTGTGCGTCAGTAGGAGGCCACGCCCGTGTCGCTGCCGGGATGGGTGCAGGGAGACTCGGGCGCCTGGGGAGCCTGGACGGTGGCCTCTCCGCCGTTGATGGTGACGTCGCCGTTGATGACGATGCTCGGTTCCGGCGGGAAGAGGCGGGCCATCGTCGACTGGCGCTTCAGCCAGGCAACGACCGCCAGGACGATGCCGATGACGACGTAGATGACGTGCTGGACCGTGGGGTTGTCGGCCAGGCGCGGGGCGATCTCGTCGGCGATCTTGAGGACGAGGCCCAGCATGATGAACAGGCTGGAGGCGACGACAAAGGGGAAGCTGACAATCTTGTAGGTGTGGGCCGACCTCAGGTAAAGCCACTTATTGAGGGCGTGGTATCCGAAGCCGACGGCCATCATCGCCAGGGTCGCCCAGACGTAGTGGGCCTGCCTGGTCGAGGTGAGCCACCCCATGTGATCGACGGTGAAGGCGCCGACCGCGCCGATGATGAGGAGGTAGTCCGGGGAGAAAAGCAGCCACAGGACGAGCTTCTTGTAGTACCAGATAGCGAAGAAGAACAACAACCACAGCATCACGGCGACGAAGAAATACATGGTTTCATTGTACCTGACCGATTGGTATGTGTGCCGCGTTTCTCAGCATGTCACCGCCCTGGATGCGGCCGTGTTCGGCCGCTGCGCAGTGCCCCACCAGGCTTGACGCCACGCCCGCCTAGCGCTCAGCCAGCAGCACACCACCAGACCTGACACCATACTCAGGCTAGCGCTCCGCCGACAGCGCACCAGACCTGACACCGCGCTTCGCCAATAGCGTCGCCAGGTGGACGCCCGCGCGTCCGGCCTGCTGTGAGGCCTGAGTGCGGCACGAGAAGCCGTCGGCCAGATACACGGCCTCCGGATGCGCTGACAACGTGGGCAGCAGCGAATGTGAGGCGACGGCGAGCGAGAGGTCGTAGTGCCCCGCTTCCATGCCAAAATTGCCCGCCAGGCCGCAGCATCCCTCCAGGCGCAACACGCGTGCTCCCAGGGATTCCAAGAGCCCCTGGTCGGTGTCCCACCCCATGACGGAATAGTGGTGGCAGTGAGGCTGAGCAACGATCGTGACGCCGCTCAGGTCGGGCAGGCGGCGCGCAGAGTCGGGCACGGCGGACAGCGCCTCGGCAAGCGTGTGCGTCGCGCGCGAGACGAGGGCGCTGCGGGGGTCCTCGGGCAACAGGTCACGCAGGTCGTCGCGCAGCACGGCTGTGCACGAGGGCTCCACGCCGATGATGGGAATCCCGGCGGCGGCGAAGGGGGCGAGCGTGGAGAGCAATGCCGTCAGGTGCTTCTTCGCCCCCGACAGCTGTCCGGTCGTAATCCACGTGAGTCCGCAGCACGCGTCGGGCGCGACGATGGGGGCGAAGCCGTTCGCGTCGAGCACGTCCACGACAGCGCGCGCACCCGCGTCGTCGAGGGTCTGGCTGAAGGAGTCCGCCCACACGAGCGCGTACGGCCGCCCGCCGGGATCGTGCGGGCCGCTCAGGATCGGGGAATCCGACAGCGACGAGGCAGTGGTCGCCTCGCGCTCGCGGGCTGAGTCAGACGAGGCCGGGGTGCCGCCGCGCTCGCGGGCTGAGGCACCGGGGTCGGAATGGGAAGGCGCAGATGTGGCGAGCAGTGACCGATGCCGAGCCCACGCGGTGAAAGTGCCGGACTGGAGCTTGGGCATGCCACGGCGAGGGTCGAGGCCAATGACGCGGAACGCGAGGTGCCGCAGCAGCGGGACGGACAGGACGGCGTTGCCGAGGGCCGCCAGCCCCGGAACCCGTGCGGTCACGCGGGTCAGGCGCGGGAGCCAGCCGAGCGTGTAGTGGCTGAGGGGTCGCACTCGTCCCCTGTACGTGCGATACAGGACCTCGGAGCGGTAGCGAGCCATGTCAACCCCCGCCGGGCAGTCGGCCGAGCAGGCCTTGCACGCGAGGCACAGGTCGAGGGCCTCGAGGACCTCGGGGGAGTCGATGGCGCGCACGAGGCGCGAGTTGGCGGCCTCCTGAAGGATTCGCGCCCTCCCGCGGGTCACGTCCTTCTCCTCCCGGGTCGCCAGGTACGAGGGGCACATGAAGGTTCCTGATACTCCCGCGCGGCACTTGCCGACTCCGGTGCAGCGGTGGACGGCGGACGTGAAGTCGCCCCCGTCGCTCGCGAAGGCGAAGCCTCCATCGGCAGGCATGGGGTGTGCCGCGACGCGGCGCAGGTTGGCGTCGAGGGGATCAACGCCGGGCTGGCACTCGAGGGGGTGGTCGGAAGCGTCCCGGGGTGACCGCGAGGACGCGGACGTGGCGGCCGCCCGTCGTGCCAAGGCGCGGGAGGCGGCGCTCGCGGAGTCCATCGGGGAGGCCAGCACCCCGGGATTGAGGATGTTGTCGGGATCGAAGACGTGCTTGACGCGGGCGAAAAGGTCAAGCATGTCGGGGGAGTACATGAAGCGCAGGAGCTCCCCGCGTGCGCGCCCATCGCCGTGCTCGCCGGAGACCGAGCCGCCGTGGGAGGCGCAGATGCGGGCGGCGGACTGGAGGAACGCCCGCGAGTGCGCCACGCCGGCCGGGGTGTCGAGGGGCATGGCGAGGCGGACGTGGACGCAGCCGTCGCCGAAGTGGCCGTAGAGGAGGCCGTCAATGTCGAACTCCTCCATGAGGGCCGTGAAGTCCCGAAGGTAGGCGCCGAGGTTGCGGGGCGGAACGGCGGCGTCTTCGAAGCCCGGCCACGCCTGCCGGTCGGTGCCCGTCTCGTCCGGCGGGGTGCGCCCTCCCAGGCCCGCCCCGTCGGCGCGGATTCTCCACAGCGCCGAGGCCTGCGCGCCCGGCGGGTACACGACCGTATCGACGGCGGCCGATTCGGCGCACAGGGCGCGTGCGCGGGTGAGTGAGGTCTCCATGTCTTCGCCCGCGGCTCCGACCTCCACGAGCAGCCAGCCATCGCCGTCGGGCAGGGCGGGGACGGCGCCTGGCCCCCTGTGTGCGCGCACGACGTCGACGAGGCGCCGGTCCATCCCCTCGACGGCGAGGGGTGAGTGGGCCAGGAGCGAGGGAACGTCGTCTGCGGCGTCGATCATGGATCGGTAGCCGAGGGCGGCGAGCACGGGCGCGTCGGGGAGGGGGACGAGCCGCACCGTGATGGACAGGATGAGGACGAGGGTGCCCTCGCTTCCGGCGAGCATGGCGGCCAGGTTGCGTCCCCCCTCGGGGGTGAGGTGCTCGAGGGAATAGCCGGACACCTGGCGCTTGAAGCGGCCCAGCTGGGTGCGAATGGGAGCGAGGTGAGAGTCGATGAGGGGGGCCAGGTCGGGCACGCAGCTCAGGCCCGCGTCATGCGAGGTCGTGGCGGTGAAGCGCCTCCCGCGCCCGTCGACGCATTCCAGGGAGACGATGTTGTCGGAGGTGCGTCCCCAGGCCGTGGCGTGGGGGCCGCAGGCGTTGTTGGCGACCATCCCGCCGATCGTGGCCCGGTTCTGCGAGGAGGGGTCGGGTCCGAAGCGCAGGCCGTGGGCGGCGGCGGCTGCCTGGAGGGTTGAGCCAACGCACCCCGGTTCGACGGTGGCGGTGCGTGCGTCGGGATCGATGTGTAGGACGCGATTCATGTGGCGCGAGAAGTCGAGGACCAGGCCCGGGCCGATCGCATTCGACGCGCACGAGGTGCCGCCCCCGCGCGCGGTCAAGGGCACCCCGCGTGCGCGGGCGAGGTCGAAGGCCGCGAGGGCCTGTTCTTGCGTGCGAGGGAAAGCGACGGCGAGCGGCGGGATGCGCGTCAGGCCGGCGTCGGAGGAGTAGCGCGCGCGTGTTCCCACCCCGTCGTCGACGTCGATGAGTGCGCGCAGTTCCTCCAGGAAGCTATCGCTCATGGACCCAGTGTGTCACGGGCTCGGGGGCCTGGCCGAGGCTATCCGCTGTGCGGATGGCTGATCGGTGCGCGCGTGAGGAGCGAGGGGGATGGCGCCGACAGAGGGCGGGCCGCGCGGCTCTAGGCGGGTTCGGGGTCGTCGCCGTAAAGCCTCGGGAAAGGTGTCACGGGAACGGGCATGGGCTCGATTGGGGGTAGATGAGGCCTGACCGTCTGTGAAGTATCCGGGTAGAGGCGCGGGCGTGAGCCGACGTGAAGGCAGTAGGGAGAGAGTTCGCGGCAGGTCTCCTCCGATGCCGGAACTCGTGATTCTGGCGCCGAATACTCAACGATGCGCAGGCTTTCTCTGCCCATTTCTCCGCCCTGTCTGTTGCTCGCTTCGTGATGCGCAGTAGTTTAACCGGATGGAAGAGATTGTGCCATTCGTCGCCCGCGCTACCCTCAGTATCCTACACAACGATACGGCTCAGGCGAGGCGAAGTGCAAATAGTTGTTCGGAATGTGTCAGCGTTGGCGCTAGTATCCGGTGAGCGCCTGCTTCCACCACTGCGACTCGTCGTCGGTCGGCGGCTGGGGGTTGCTGCGCGCCTTCTTGAGGGCCTCCCACTCCTCGTCGGTTGTCGGCTTGGCGCCGGCGATGATGTTGGCGAAGTCCTGCGAGGTGCGCGTGCCCTCTTCGAAGTACGCCATGTGGTTGTCGAAGCCGTGAATCGCGCGTTCGATGACCCCCGCAGCTCCTGCGATACTCGGGGGAGTCGGCGTCCAGTAGTTCGCGGCATCGGTCGCGTCCGTGCTCAGGTGAGTGATGCCCTCGAGCTTGCGGGGGTTCGTCCCGTACGAGGCGTCGGGACCCAGGCCTTGGACGGCGTCGCCATCGGGGATCGATGACTCGTAGACGTGGCCCTCGGGCAGTCCGTAGGCGTCAATGTTGCGCACGCCTGATCCGGGAGAGTTGAACATGACGACGTTGTCGACGGTCCCCGGAGCCATCATGGGGAGCGCCTTGCCGGAGGAGGCGATCGCGCTCGTGCGCTCGTACTTGTTGTCGTAGTTGAAGTCGAGCGGGTAGGTCTCGGCTTGGCCCGCCTTTCGCCGTTCGGAGTTGTTGGTCTCGTTGCGAATGGCGGCGAGGTCGTCGTAAGCCTCCTTCGCTTTCTCCATCTTCTTGTGTGCCTCGGTCAGCTCCGTGTCGTCGTAGGCGGCGCGGCCCTTGTGGACGTCGTCTGGGATCTGTGTGGCTCGCTTCTTGTCGTAGGCGGCCTTTGTCGTTTCGTATTCCGCCAGCGCCTTGTTGTATTCCGCTTGAGCCTGGTCGTAGGCTCCCGTATGTTCCTTGCCGTTGGAGTCCGTGTAGCCAAAGAGGGAGTCGGAGAGCTCGCGCAGGGCGTGGGAGAACTGGTCGAGTTCCCCGTCGCGAATGTCAGGATCTGGCATGGGACGGTCCCGGGGCAGCGTGGAGGGGAGGCGAATGTGCGGTGTGGGTCGCATTCTACCGATGTGAAGGCATCGGCAGGTGGCGTGTGCGACAGCCGAGATCGTGCGCCGAGTGAGGCTCGACACCCCAAATAATTACGTGGTATCTATCGCAATTCCCCTGTGTCCTCCCTGCTTCTTTTGGAACGTGTGGAACAATGACCACGAGTGCCCCACACACTTGGAGGAAAGAGCGATGGCCCTGTTTGAGTTCGAGGACGGACGCCTCGTACCCGCTCAATTCGGGTACCCGGTCGCCCAAGACCTGGGTCCGGAGCTGGTCGACGCAATTTGTCAGCAGGTCCTGCAGATCGTCTCCCGTCCCCTCTTCCCGGTGACCTGGCGTGACATGACGGGCCAGGGGGAAGAGGAGACTCCCCGCCTGACAGCCCTGGACGTGACCGGCCAGATCGTCTCCGTCGAGATCCTCAAGGAGCTGGACTCCGACACGCTGATCACCTCGCTCTCGCGCCTGGCCGAGGTCGCCTCCATCTCCTGGGCGGATCTGGCCAACGAGTACCCGTCGGGTCCCGAGGGTTTCCGCACCGGGTGGGCGCAGTTCCGCGACTCGATGCCTCCCGCGGTGGGGCCTGGTCCCAGGCTCATCATGGTCGCGGGCGAGATTGATCCGTCGGTTCGCCCCGCCCTGTCCCTGCTCGCCACCTCCGGCGTCGAGGTTCACCTGATGAACCTGCGTCAGATGTCCAACGGGCGCCTCTTCCTCGACGTCAACGCCGTCGGGCCGCGCCTCTACGGTCACGCCCCGCAGGTCCTTGCCTCCGCGGCTGCCGCCCCCGAGCTGACGTCCGGCCCGAGCTTCGGCGAGGTCGAGCAGGAATCCCTCCCGTCGCAGGCGTCAGGCGACCGTCAGGCCCAGGACGAGGAGCTGGGCAGCGAGGAGCCGGACAACGAGGAGCCGGGCAGCGAGGAGCCGGGCTGCGAGGAGCCGGATGCCCGCGGCGAGTGCGACGCCGAGTCGGACGGCGAGACGCCGACCACTCGCCCGACCCCGAAGGTCGCGCCCCACCTGCGCGACGTGTTCAGCTATCCGGCGAGCGAGGAACCTCCGGCTCCCTGGCAGCCCTCTGAAGCCGAGGGTGCCTCCGACGCCGACCTGACCGACGAGGCGGCCCAGGGCCGAGGCGGCGAGGCGGACGCCGGTGACGACGCGCACGCCGATGGGGCGCAAGACGCGGACGCCGCCGAGCAACAGGAGACCTCGGAAGACCCGGATGAGGGGGCCGAGGACGACGAAAGCCCGGCAGCCCTCGAGGAGGAGCGCGACCCCGGCGAGGCGGAGGAGAACGACCCCGGCGAGGCCGGGGAGGCCGACGCGGACGACGACGAAGGCCCGGCGGAGTCCTCCGTGACCCTCGATCCGCGCGACGACGATCGCGCAGCACGGGCGCGAGGCGAGGGTGAGCTGCCCGGAGGCGACGACGAGGAAGACTCCGACGCCGCGCGCGAGCAGCCCGAGGAGGATACGGCCGAGGAGGATGCGGCCGAGGAGGATGCGGCCGAGGAGACCCGCTCGGAGCGCCCCGCACACCTCGGCAGCCGTGCGTCCCGGCGCGCGCAGATCGGCGAGCTCAACGACGCCGGAGCCACCTACGCGGCCACCGACTCGTTCGTGGACCACGCCGAGGAATCTGTCGAGGTCATCCAGGCCCGGGAGGAGGGGGTCCCCGTCCTCAGCCGCGACGAATCCGGGCTGCGCGCCCTCGCCCAGATCCTCGGCGAGGATACCCCCCTCGTCGCACGGAGCGAGCTTGGCCTGCCCGCCGACCTCATGCTGGAGGCCAACGGCGCGATCTTCGGCGCCGGCCTGACCTACCCGTCCCTCGACACCCTCCTGACGGCGCGAGGACTCGGGCACATCCAGGCCTGGGCTCTGGTGCGCATCGGAGATAGGCTCGGGCCGACGCTTGCGGAGGCCCTCGATGAGATCAACCGGGAGATCGTGCGCGAGTACTCCGACTCTCCGCGGGGGCGCCGCTCAGCCCGACACTGACACGGGCGGTGGTGGGGCCCGACGCCGGGTGAATCGCTGACGTCGGTCCCCACCTGCCTCACTTGACGAAGGCCGCCAGCCATCCCAGCATCGTGTCGTAGACGGCTTCTCGCACGGG
>ERZ772960.3024-NODE-3024-length-11630-cov-3.206652_pt1 | contig 11630 bp, 13 predicted proteins | sample MGYA00580678_ERZ772960 | MGnify/ENA primary metagenome ERZ772960 (study PRJEB29015, sample SAMEA2737930) | human oral metagenome | biome: human oral; feature: human-associated habitat; material: dental | place: China | collected 2059 ...
GAACAAGAATTTGATTGATACTTACACAGAGGTAGCAAAGTCACATCGTGTGTTAGATCGTGTGAAACGTGAGATGCAAATTGATGATTCATACGAGCGTTTAGTTAAAAAAATTACGGTTTCTTCCCTAAAAGATACTGAAATTATTAGCATTTCCGTGGTGGACGCTAGTCGATATCATGCATATGAACTGGCAAACAGCATTGCGGAAGTATTTACAGCGGAAATTAGTACGATTTATAACGATAAAAGCGTGAATGTGCTGGATCGCGCAGTGGAGCCGCAAAAACCTCATAACGTGGATGTAGTGAAGCAGGAGGCAGTTTATACAGCTGCTGGAATTGTGCTGGCGGCGGCGATTATTTTCTTGATGTTCTATTTTGATCGTACAATTAAGACAACCGAACAAATTGAACAAATGTTTAAATTACCAATTTTTGGTAAGGTGCGCAAATTAGAAACCGAGCAACAGAAAGCGAAACGCAAGAAAGCAGCGGAAAAGGCTGCAAAATTAGAGGCAAAATTGGCGGCAAAATTGAAGAAAAAACAGGAAAAATTAGCCAAAAAAGAGGCGCGTTTAGCGACAAAGGGGCTTGCGCAAAATGTTGAAGAAATTGAGAATGAGACTGAAGCTAAAGAACAGATGGTCGAGAATAAACCTGAAGAAAACTCAGAAGAACCCACTAAAAAAGTTGTAGAAATTAAGGCAGTGGGACGTAAAATTATTGCAGAAGAAAAGGCTTTGCAAGAGAAGTTAGCGGCTGAGAAAGAAGAAGCTGAGAAATTAGCGGCGGAAAAGCTAGCAGCGGAAACGTTGGCAGCAGAAGAAGCTGGTGCTCAGGAAATTGATGAAGATTCAGAATTAGTGTTGCATGATAATCCAAAATCGAAGGTGAGTGAAGATTTCCGCACGATTCGCACTAGCTTGTATTTCTCATTAAATAACAAGAAGTCAAATACTGTGTTAATTTCTAGCTCAACTCCGAATGAAGGCAAAAGTTTTATCGCTTCAAACCTTGCTGTGGCGTTTGCGAAGACAAATAAAAAAGTTTTGCTGATTGACTGTGATATGCGCCTAGGCCGTCAGCATGAGATTTTCGGACTTTCGAATAAGGTTGGTCTTTCAAACTTGTTGGCTGAGAATGCGGCAAAAGATTATAAGAAATTTATGCAAAAGACATCGGTCAAAGATCTGTCTGTAATAACCCGCGGAGTCGTGCCACCAAACCCAAGCGAGCTGCTTGATTCGAATAACATGGAGGAGTTGCTGGAAAAAGTTAAGGATAAATTTGATTATGTGATCCTTGATGGCACTCCTATTGATAGTCTTTCCGATTCGTTAATTTTGGCCAAGAAAACCGACCGCGTAGTGTTGGTGACGGCGGCAAATACGACAACAATCGAAGATTTACAAAACTCAAAAAAGGCACTCGAGGCGATTGAAGTGAAAATTTCTGGCGTGGTTTTGAACCGTATGGCGGACGAACGCCGAGGCGACCGCTACAACAAATATTACGTTTAGTTTATATTATGTTTAATATATATTGCGTTTAGTTCATATTGGATTTAGTTTGTTTTATAATTGATTTATGTTTGATTTGCATTTACATATTTTGCCTGGAATTGACGACGGTAGCCGCTCGATGCAGGAAAGTGTGGAGATGGCAAGGAAACTTGTGGAATTGGGGTTTCGTGGTGGATTTTGTACTTCACATTTCATCGCTGACAGCGACCAAGCCGTAGAGAATGCAAGAAAAAATGAGTTGCGCAAAAAGCTGCAAATGGAACTGGAGGGAGCTGGGGTGGAATTTCTTTTGCTGGCTGGCAACGAAATTTATATTGATCCGAGAATGATCGAGCATCTAATTTCGAAGAAAGCTTCTGCGCTGGGCGAAGATTTTGTTGAGGGAAAAAAATTTGCATTAGATGAAAATCCTAATGCACAGAAAAAATCTCGTACTTTCATTTTATTTGAGTTGCCTTTTTTTGCGGAAGTTTCATTCTTGCGGGATATGATTTTTGAGTTAAAAGCACATGGAATCACGCCAATTTTGGCGCACCCTGAGCGCTATTTATTTTTGCAAAAAAATCCGGAGGCGGCGATCGATTTGATTAAACTCGGAGTAAAATTACAGTGTAATTTTGGCAGCGTAGTGGGACAATATGGCGGGAAAGCAAAGAAAACGATGAAGTATTTTTTGAAGCACCATTTACTCTCATATTTAGGAACCGATTTGCATCGTGCGAATGGTTCATTGTTTTTGCAATTTGAGAAAGCACAGAAAAAAATTATAAAGTTTGCTGGCGAGGAATATTACCAGAGGCTGATTAAAAATGGTGAAGAGCTGGCTAGGAATGATGAGGAATTGGCCAGGAGTGGTGAAGAGCTGGCTAGGAATGATGAAGAACTGGCTAGTCGGTTTTAATTCTTGCTTGTTTAATTTTGAGGATGCCGAGCACAAGAAGACAACCAAAAGTAGCGCCGAGAGTATCGACGAAGACATCGAAGATTTGACCAGTACGACCAGGTACAAAGAGCTGATGAAGCTCGTCAGTGCAGGCGTAAAGAGCGCTCGCCAAAATTGCTAAAAAAAGATATTTTGATTCAAGATATTTTGATTCCTTTTGAGTTGGATTTTGACGAGTCGGGTTTTGATGAGATGAAACTTGATGAGTTGAATTTTGATGAGTTGAGCTTTGGGAGCTCGAAATTTGAAGGCTTTGATCTTGGTCAGTTGGATCTTGATTCTTAGAAGCTAGTTTAGTGGAGCGAAAGCGGAGACGGAGATTGAGATAAAATAGGGCGCCAAGACAGGCATATTCGGTAAAATGAGCAGTCTTGCGGACTAGGAAGATTAAAGTGTTGATATCGAAATCCGGAGCAGCGTTTTTGGGATTAAATTGCGGCAAAATGTCCGTAAGGAGCCGAACAAAAGTATTACTCTGGGCGTTTGATGAATCCGGCCCGAATGAGGACATCGTAAAAATGAAAAATATTTGAAAAATAAGCAAGATGGAAAGAATGGTCGATTTTTTTAGATTTTTTGTTGCCATAATTTTAGTTATTTGAGGTATTCTTATTGTTTCAAAATTGTTCTTATTATTTAGAGTTGCTGATAATTGTTTGGGGTATTTTTATAATTTAGAGTTATTGCTAGTTATTTGAGATATTCCTGGAGTTTAGCTTTGGCGCGATCGACAGAATTTTGATATGGATGCCAAACAAAATGTTTCGGCTCAGGATAGGTATAAGTCGAAGTAATGTCAGCCTTACCATCTACGTCAATTAGCTCGGTTTGCCATTTAGTGAGAGTAGTAAATTGACGCTGGACGAGATATTTTAAGTCGTCGCTTGTGAAATTGGTCTGGATATTTTTAGCGATGGAAGCAAAAATTTGGTCGAGTCGACCGAGGATGTTCGGGTCGTTTTGTAATTTTTGAAGTAAGGCGGAAAGGATTTTTTCCTGATTGCGACCGCGCTCACGATCACCACCGGCCCAGCTAATAGAGACGCGTTCCCTGGCAAAATCGAGTGCCTCATCACCATTCAAATGATAGGTGCCTGGTTCGTAATGACGTTTGCCATGGTAGGTATTAACGACGTACGGAATCGTAACGTCAACTCCACCAAGCTGATCAATCACAGAGGAGGTGGCATCAAAATTGATGCGTGCATAGTAATTAAATTTGATACCATAAAAATTCTCAAGAGTATGAATTGATTCATTGACGCCATAAAGTCCAGCGTGAGTGAGTTTATCTTTTTTGCCGTTCATGGCGAGGGGGACATAGAAGTCGCGAGGGGTGTTTAAAATGAGGATTTTGTGCATTTTTGGGTTAAAGACGAGGATGAGATTGACGTCAGAACGTGCAGCGAACGGTAAAGTATGGTCGCGATTATCGATGCCACTAATATAGACCGTGAAAGGTGAATCGAGCGAAGAGTTTTTAGTGGTTTCGATGGGTTTTGGAGTGACGGCAAGTTCAATATCCTGTAAAACATGCAGTTTGGCGAAAATTTCCTGATTATTTTCTTTGAGTGCTTCGAGATAGGTTCGACCGATCAACATGGTTTTTAAAGTATCAGAATTTTCCGAACTGATGGGGGTTTTATTTATGAGCGTGGTGGTGAGAGTGAGAAGATTTTCGTAGAGAAGATAATCAGAGCTAGTTAGCGGACGGGCGAGGAGACCAGGGCGCGTAGATTTATCATTTTTTAAATATTGCTCGAGGGTTTCACGATAGGGGTCATCTTTTAAGAGTCCTAGAAAAATAATTTCGCCGGTACCAGTTCTTGCTAGTTCGGAATCAGCAAGGGTGACTAGGCTATATTTTTCATGATAATTCTCATGAGTACCGAATTGAGAGAAATAGTCATTGTATTTATAAAAAACAAAGCTAAGCAGGAGATTAATGAGGGTGACGAGGATGAGAAAAAACGTGAATAGACCGAGACGTTTACTGAGACGGATGAGAAATATGAGCAACAGAAAAACAGCGATGACGGCAACAAAAAACAGGCGGGTGGGCAGGATGTTTGCTTGGTATAAAAAATAAAAAGCCGAACAAGTTGAGAGGATGGAAAGGGATTGAAAAACAGTTCGAAATGGTCTGGATTTTTTGACGGTTTTATCTTGTTTCATAGAGTAATTATACATCTTTTAAGATCTTAAAGCGAACTTAAAGAACTACCTACTAAACTATAAACATCATAACGAAAGGAAAATATGAGAAATTATGATGTCAACCAATTTGAAGACGAAGAGATTTTTATAAAACGCAATTTAAAGAAGGAGAAAGCCGTGAAGAATAAGAGCCAAAACACGAAAAAATCTAAAAAGAATAAGCAGGTGAATTTATCAGTGAACGAGGCTCTCATTTTGCAGCAGGTGTTCGAAGAAGGGGTGGACGACGTGGAGAACATCGTGGATCAGGCTGGAATGCCAAAGAAAGTGACGATGAATGTGCTGTCCGAGCTAAAATCTAAGGGACTTCTGGCGGTGATTCAACAGGCGTATGGTAAAATTTTAGTAAGCGTGACCAGTCAAGGTAAGAAGTTGGTGAATGCAATGTGGCCTGAAGCCGTGACGTTGGCTTATTAAACTGTTACAGATTAGAGATAATGATATTTACTCATAAACTAATGTAAGCCAGAAACAATGATGTTCACTTATTAAATTTACGAAACCTTTATGAAAATTTTAATTATTGAAGATGATAAAGAAATTAATGAGGCGCTGAAAGAGGGGCTGGAGGATGAGTCATATGCGGTGGATTCTTGTCTTGATGGCGAAGAGGGATATCGTACGGCGATGGCGGAAGAGTATGATTTGATTATTCTCGACGTGATGTTGCCTTCGATGAATGGACTTGAAGTTTGTAAGGCGCTGCGGGCTGAGAAAAATACTACACCAATTCTGATGTTAACCGCGAGAGGACAATCGCAAGATGTGGTAAGGGGGCTCGATATTGGAGCGGACGATTACCTGGCGAAGCCGTTTAACTTTGATGTTTTGCTGGCACATATGCGGGCGATTCTAAGAAGACCGACACAGAAACTGGAAGAAGTGTTGCGAGTAGGAGATTTAATACTTAATCCAAGTTTAAAACAAGTGAACCGAGCGGGAAATGAGATTAAATTGACCACGAAAGAATATGCGGTGCTGGAATATTTAATGCGAAATGAGGGCAAGGTTTTGTCGAAAGAGAAAATTATTTCGAACGTCTGGGATTTTGATGCAGACGTGCTGCCGAACAATGTGGAATTATTCATTATGTTTTTACGTAAGAAAATTGATAAACCTTACAAACAGAAGCTGATTCAGACAGTACCAGGATTTGGCTATAAGATTGTGAGCGGGAAGTAAAACAGTATTATATCAGACTGTCCATGCGGGCGGGGAGACGCTGAGTATTTTAAAGAAATAAGATAGAATAAAAGTAATGAGAAAATCTGAAGTAAATCGATTGACCCTGAGCTATCTTTCAGTGATTATGACGCTGTCTTTGATTTTTACGGGGATTATTTATTTACTTTCAACGGCGAGTCTGAACCGACCGTTACTTCCGGGCGAAGGAGAGAATTCAAGCATAAATGTGGAAACACCAGAGCTTGAGGAGCACTCTTTTGAAAACACTTTTCGAAAGAGACTGGAGAAGCGCGATAATACCACACGCACGACAATTGTTTATTCCCTGGTTGGTTTTAATATCGGGATCTTTCTGATCGGTATTTTTGTAAGCCGAAGTTTGGCGAAATTGACTTTGGGGCCAATTGAGCAAGCAATGATGAAACAGATGCAGTTTATCTCTGACGCGAGCCATGAATTAAAAACACCATTAACGGCGATGCTGATCCGGAATGAAGTAGCGCTGAGGAAGAAGAGTTTGCCGGAGGAGAAGGCACGCGAAGTGATCGAGAAAAATATTGAAGAGATTTTGAAGATGAAGGAGCTGACAGGATCGATGCTTGATATGGCGCGCGAGAATGGCGATCGAGAAAAAACAGAAGAAATTATCGTATCTGGTTTTTTAAAAGAGCTACGCGAGAAAATGGTGCCGGTGGCTGACGAATACGGCGTGAAGATCGAACTTGAACTAGACCTCGGAAAAAATAAGACAGCAGTGGTGGCGAAAAAGACTCTTGAACAGATCCTCACGATTTTTTTGGACAACGCCATCAAATATTCTGGAGAAAAAATTATTTATTTGCGAGCAGGGAAACGCGGAAAGAATGCGGTGTTTAGCGTGAAAGATAACGGAGCGGGGGTGAAGAAAGAGGACCAAAAAAAGATTTTTGAGAGATTTTATCAGGTGGACATAGCACGTACGAGGACAGAGGACAAGACGAGCCATGGACTGGGACTTGCAATCGCGAAGAATTTGGCGGAGCGACAAGGATATAGAATTGTGCTTCGGAGCGGCGAGAAGCGGGGCGCGGAGTTTGAGGTGGTGGTGTAGGGCTTTATACTAGTAAGGTTGATTTTATTTGCAATATCCGGATATAATACAAACAGAGAGAAGAGAGAATTTATCTAACATAAAGTGGAGGAATTAAATGCCAGCCGAGATTAGTGTTTTTGATGACATTAGGCACGATGATATAAATTGTGAGTTTTGGAGTGCGAGAGAACTTCAAAAAATATTGGGGTATGCCAGTTGGGAAAATTTTCAAAATGCTATCAAACGAGCTCAAAAATCTTTCGCAACAAGCGAAATAACTAGATATTACAACATAAAAGACCATTTTCGTAAAGTCATGAAAATGGTCAAAATCGGGAGTAGAGCAAGAAGAGAGCAGGAAGATTTTGAATTATCCAAATATGCATGTTATCTCATTGCTCAAAATGGCGACCCGAATAAACCCGAGATTGCTCTGGCCCAATCTTATTTTAACATCCAGACATTTAGACAAGAGCAATTTCAATCAATGTCTGATGAGGAAAAAAGATTACATGTACGCGCACAAGTCATAGATAATAATAAGACCTTGTTTGATTCAGCAAAGTCCAGTGGCGTACAGAACTTTGGAAAATTTAACGATGCAGGATATCGCGGTTTATACGGAATGCGAGCGAAAGAACTTGCTAAGAAAAAGAATATAGGTAAAGACAAAATTCTTGATAGAGCCGGAACAACAGAATTAGCAGCGAACCTTTTCCGTATAACCCAAACGAATGATAGGCTCCAGAATGAACTGAGCAACGAAAACATTATCGGAGAACAAAAAGCAAACTCAATACATTTCATGATTGGTGGCAAAGTAAGGCAAACTATAAAAGATATCGGCGGCACCATGCCAGAAAATCTTCCGCCCGAAGTTCACATTAAGGAAATTGAGAAAAAAATTAAAAAGAAAATTGGAGATAATGAGACGAAATATAAAAAACTGGGGTGATTATATATTCTCTTTTAATAAAAAAGGGATATTAGCTATTTATAAACTATCTAGTTATAGTCCCCTAATAATTTCGATAGTAGTATAATTAACCACCGATTTCTAGTTCAAGTTTCGGGAATACGCCGGTAAAGGTAGCAGAAAGCCCACCATTGAGATTACGCCCAGCGTCTGAATACAGTTTGGCACATGTTATTTTATAGCTTTTGATCCCAGCTACTGTTTTGCCGTTTATTTTTAACAAATCCCCTGAAATTATCATAATTGCTCCAATAAAAACGACCCGCAATAACTGCAAGGTCGTAGATTTATCTATATTATAGAAGATTTAAATGACTTAATTCTGTTCGGTTACTATAACATAAAAATTTTGAATATTTTTACATATTGGTTATGTCTATATCTATTGGTGCATTAGATTTTTGGTATATTTTATGGAAAAGTACTTGAAAAATATTCATATGCGGGTTATGATAGACGTAATCACTGACATGTACAGTTAGTGGGGAGATGTTTAGGGAACGTTCCTACCTAAGACGTTTTCGGAATTCAGAGCCGGAGATGAAAGGAATCTTTCCTTAACTTTAGGTATAAATATCTCATAGAAGCGAGTCTCCTCTTTCGGGGACGCTTCTTTTTTTGAGGTTTTTCAATTAATTTAGCATCGAACAATAAAAAACAGCCTTTTAATGGGCTGTCTCATATTCAGAGCCGGAGATGAAAGTACAAGCACATAATGGCTAAAACAGCTAGCATAAAATTCTCGGAAAATTATATGCTTGTATTTGAATATTAACATAAGTATATGAATTATTCAATACAAATTATTGACCATTATTATTATGACCATAATATAACGTAAAATTTGAAGATAGTACAATATTGTATATTATATATAATATCGACAACGATAATATAATATAGTTATCGCAATAACGGGGATTTGCATGAATAACATTTCACTGAGAATTATGAATTTAGAACTATTTAATAAAATAAAAACTCTATCAAAAGAGCAGAATCTATCTATTAACATGACAATCAATATGTTGCTTGGTTTTGCTTTTAATGAAATAGATAGACAAGGTAAGAAATTCAAACAAACAGTTGTCTTTGAATCCGAATAATGATATATTAAAATAAGTTTATTTCATTTACATACATTTTATTAGATAGGCATAGTTAATGTGCCTATCTTTTATTATTATTTATAATAAGTTTGTATAAAATATTTGTATAATTTATTAACACAAAAACAAATACGTTCTTTAATTAATAAAAATAGAGCTTCACAGCTATCTTTTTATTTTAAGTAAGTATAATGAAAGTATATCCATGCAGCGCTAGTAACTGCACGGATTATATATTCAGATTAGAATATTTTACACACAAGGATCTAATCTAGATATTATTTACTGAGACTCAGCTTGTACTGGGTCTTTTTCATATCTTGAATCCACATATTGACACGGGGCTTATCAGATTTTTAATGATTGTACAAAGATAAATCGGGATCAATGAATAAAACAAAAAATATGTTGCCTCTTCTAAAACCAATTAATCTGCATTTTTGAGAAGCGAATCTCAGTACATAAAGCTTATCGATATCATCTGTCACTACAGAAGGGAGAGGCTTTTTGAGGCAACTCTTAGGTATTCTTTCTAGGCCACCATCTCTTTTATCTTTTAACTCGAGTTGCAACCAGGTCATATTAGTGGTTCTTATAAGTTTACTTAATAACTGCAACTTATAATCCTTGGTTAAGCATTTATGTTCTAGTCCATGGTCTCTCTGGAGATATCTAAATGAAAAAATAAAATAATCACTATCAGAAATTTCATACAAGTCTGGCAAAGCATGTTCTGAAGTGGCTCTACCAAGCTTTTTCTTTAGTCTATTGTTTCCCAAGACTAGATTCCAGCATATCTCTTAGAGAAGAATGCCCGAATCGACTCTTTTGTAATTACATCATCCATCTTTGTATTTTTCCATGGATCTTCTGCATGTGTCATGTCTCGAAGCTTCCAAGCAGAAAACTGCCCAAATGTTTTATATACACTTACTAGTAGGTCTTGTTCTTTATCGGTAAATTTATTAATTTTTAAATCCTGAATACTAACAATTTGGTTACTCCCAAAACGTTTTAGTTTGTGATAAAGATCTTTTATTACTGGTCCATGTTGCCATGCCACAAAATCTTCATTAAACAGAGGTGTACCTAATTTGGCTAAAGAAACCCCCTGAGCATAATATAATAGTTTCTGTGCTTTTAGATTAGTAATTACATCTCCAGCTCCTTCATCATCATCAAGTTGCTGAAGCTTCAAAAAGAAGTCTAGAACATCCATCGGAGTTTTCTTAATCTCGCCCATATTCATCTCCTTCTTTTGTTGTTTTTAGTAAAGATACGTTAGTCTGATACCTTAATTATAACAATCTTTTATACATTTTGGTTGTATTTTATACAACATATACAGTACCATTCTTCCCTCCCCTCTTATGCTTGCAAACTATGGGGATTGTTGTAAGGTTATTTTTTATTATTAACTCTAAGAGTTAATTTATCTATCTTATTCTGCATTGTTTTATGTCTCTTCGCGTCATCATCTCTTGAATATTTACTATTTACTATAAGATTTGAATATTTTAACGATTCCTTATAATTCATATTCTTGTATTCTTTATCACGAAACATTCTATATATGTCAAATCTTCCACGATCGGGGTCAATCACACCTCTCCATTCATCACTTTTGTTCACGCGTTCTTTTAATTCTTCAATCAATTTGAATGCATTATCGTATTCTTTAAGCTTACAATAGCCTAAAGACATCATATTAATACCAGGGTAATATTGGTCAGTAGATCTCCTCATAAAATCTAGATATTTCATCCATTTTCTGATATTTTCTTCATCACTATAATCTCTCACAAGAAGAATACCTAAATCTTCAGCAATCACAATCTGTGATAATGGAGCAAATTTGTCAGTAGATATTACAGGTAAGGTTTCTTTAGCTAGATTAAAAGCTGTCTCAAGAAACTCCACAGCTTTATCCCAATATGGCTTTTTATTTTCTGGAAGCCCACGAATATGGTGTGCATAATAATTCCTATAAGATAAGCCCAAACAATAATATCCATCCACTGTTGGATTTTCTTACGGAAGCTTCCAAATCCATAAGCTCATTCCAAATATCCTCTTTAGTAAAAGGCTCATTCTTAATTTTGGATAGAAGACTTTTATTTTTTAAATTTCACAGTATAGATATTACCGTAATCTTGATAATAAAAATTATTTCCCCTCTTTTTTCCTATAAAGCCAGCCATAGTACCAATATCACCAGTAAGTATTCCGCCACCAATAGCCTTACCCACAGAAAAGCCTTTCTTAGATTCACCGATAGGTACAACATTTAAGCTATCACATTTTGGACAGCTAACATTATTTTTCTTCTTTGTCTTAAATCCTGCCGCTCGGAACATCATTTTACTTAATTCGTTGCAGCTGTCAGAGAACTCTTTTAGTGAATTATTTGCTTTTTGAATTTTTTGTGATAAATCGCTTAGTTTCATGATTAAAAATGATTATTGTATTTATTTAACTACTGATATTGCATAATATAAATAAGAATAGATATATATTTACTACTTTTAGTAAAATCTCGTGATAACTTCTCTTTTTAGCGAGCATGTTGTACCCACTTATCATAAAGAATAAAGGGATTCCAA
>ERZ772960.3025-NODE-3025-length-11627-cov-6.926374_pt1 | contig 11627 bp, 8 predicted proteins | sample MGYA00580678_ERZ772960 | MGnify/ENA primary metagenome ERZ772960 (study PRJEB29015, sample SAMEA2737930) | human oral metagenome | biome: human oral; feature: human-associated habitat; material: dental | place: China | collected 2059 ...
TGCGCACCGCCAAGGCGTCGATCCCGTTGCGGCGCAGCACCTGTGCGGTCCCGGTGGTGGCCAGGACCGTGAAGCCCAGCTCTGCGAGCCGGGCCACCGGCAGGATGATGGCTCGCTTGTCCCTGTCGGCTACCGAGACGAACAGCGTGCCCTCTCCTGGTAGGCCACCGTAGGCACCGGCCTGGGACTTGGCGAAGGCTCGGGGGAAGTCGACGTCGTAGCCCATGACCTCACCGGTGGAGCGCATCTCCGGTCCCAGGATCGTGTCGACGACACGCCCCTCGGTGGTGCGGAACCGTTTGAATGGCAGGACCGCCTCCTTGACGGCGATCGGGTCATCGGGATCGGTGATGGCGGCATCGGCCTCGGGCAGATGGTCGGAGGACCTGAGCGAGGCGATCGTCTCCCCCGCCATAATGAGGGCCGCCGCCTTGGCGAGCTGCACACCGGAGGCCTTCGAGACGAAGGGGACCGTGCGTGAGGCCCTCGGGTTGGCCTCAATGACGTAGAGGACGTCGGAGACCAGGGCGAACTGGATGTTGAGCAGCCCGCGCACTCCCACCCCGACGGCGATCGCCTCAGTGGATCGCCGGATGCGCGCGATCTCCGTGTCGGACAGGGTCATGGGCGGCATGACGCAGGCCGAGTCGCCGGAGTGGATCCCCGCCTCCTCGATGTGCTCCATGACCCCGCCGAGGAACAGCTCGCTTCCGTCGTATAGGGCGTCAACGTCGATCTCGATGGCGTCATCGAGGAACCGGTCGATGAGCAGCGGCCCGGTCCCGTAGACGCCTCCGGGCTCACGGCCGGCGCGCTGGAGGTAGTCGTCCAGCCCCTCGGCGTCATAGACGATCTCCATACCGCGCCCGCCCAGCACATAGCTGGGGCGCACCAAGACCGGGTAGCCAATGCCCCCGGCGACCGACCGGGCCTGCTCATCGCTCAGGGCGGTGCCGTGCGCCGGTGCAGGCAGCCCGGCGCGCTGGAGGACGACGCCGAAGGCCTCGCGGTCCTCAGCGGCGTCGATGGCCTCCGGGCTCGTCCCCAGGATCGGAACCCCGGCCTCGGCCAGCCTGGCGGCCAGGGACAGAGGCGTTTGCCCGCCGAGCTGGACGATGACGCCGGCCACGGGGCCGGCCGCCAGCTCGGCCTCGTAGACCTCGATGACGTCCTCGAAGGTCAGAGGCTCGAAGTAGAGCCGGTCGGAGACGTCGTAGTCGGTTGAGACGGTCTCGGGATTGCAGTTGACCATGACAGTCTCGTATCGCTCGGATAGAGCCATCGCGGCGTGCACGCAGGAGTAGTCGAACTCGATGCCCTGGCCAATACGGTTGGGACCCGATCCCAGGATGATGACGGCCTCGCGCTCGCGGGGCGCGACCTCTGTCTCCAGGTCGTAGCTGGAGTAGAGGTAGGGGGTGCGCGAGGCGAACTCGGCGGCGCAGGTGTCCACGGTCTTGTAGACGGGGCACAGCCCAAAGGCGTGACGGACCTCGCGCACCGTGTCCTCGCTGATGCCTCGCAGAGCGGCGACCTGGACGTCGGAGAATCCGTGGCGCTTGGCCAGGGCCAGGACCTCGGGGGTGAGGGCCTCGGCGTCCTCGACCTCCTGAGCCACCTCTTGGAGGAGCAGCATCTGGTCCAGGAACCAGGGGTCGATGCGGGTGGCCTCGTGGAGCTGAGCGATCGTGGCGCCTCCGCGGACGGCCTGCTGGAGGTCGATCAACCGGTGCTCGCTGGGGGTGGCAATAGACTCCAGCAGCTCGGCGGTCTGTTGCGCGGTGGGAACCGGGCCGTCCCAGTGGAAGACGGTGCCCTTCTTGTCCAGTGAGCGCATGGCCTTCTGGAGGGCCTCGGTGTAGGAGCGGCCGATCGCCATGGCTTCCCCCACCGACTTCATGGTGGTGGTCAGCCGGGCATCTGCTCCCCGGAACTTCTCGAAGGCGAAGCGTGGGACCTTGACGACTACGTAGTCCAGGGTCGGCTCAAAGGAGGCCGGGGTGGAGGAGGTGATGTCATTGGGGATCTCATCGAGCGTGTAGCCCACGGCGAGGCGAGCGGCGATCTTGGCGATCGGGAAGCCGGTGGCCTTGGACGCCAGGGCGGAGGACCGCGAGACACGCGGGTTCATCTCGATGACGATGATCCTGCCAGTGGCCGGGTCGACGGCGAACTGGATGTTGCAGCCGCCGGTGTCGACCCCGACCTCGCGGATGACGGCGATGCCAATGTCCCGCAGCCGCTGGAGCTCCCGGTCGGTGAGGGTCAGGGCCGGGGCGACCGTGACGGAGTCGCCGGTGTGCACCCCCACGGGGTCGACGTTCTCGATGGAGCACACGACCACCACGTTGTCGGCGGCGTCGCGCATGAGCTCGAGCTCGTACTCCTTCCAACCCAGGATCGACTCCTCCAGGAGGACCTCGGTGGTGCGCGAGGCCGCCAGTCCGGCCCCGGCGATGCGGCGCAGGTCCGCGTCGTCGAAGGCGACGCCGCTTCCCAGACCGCCCATCGTGAAGGAGGGGCGCACGACGACCGGGTAGCCGCCCAGGGCATCCACTCCGGCGCGGCACTCGTCCATGCTGTGGGCGATGACGCTGCGGGCGACCTCGGCGCCGCAGCGCTCGACGACGTCCTTGAACTCGTCACGGTCCTCCCCGGCATTGATGGCCGCGGCGGAGGCGCCGATGAGCTCGACGTCGTACTCCTCGAGCACACCGCGTTCGACCAGGCTCATGGCGGCATTGAGGGCCGTCTGCCCGCCCAGGGTGGGCAGGAGTGCGTCGGGCCGCTCCTTGGCGATGATGGTGGTCAGGATCTCGGGGGTGATCGGCTCGATGTAGGTGGCGTCGGCGACGTCGGGGTCGGTCATGATCGTGGCCGGGTTGGAGTTGACCAGGATGACGCGGATTCCCTCAGCGCGCAGGACGCGGCAGGCCTGGGTGCCGGAGTAGTCGAACTCGCAGGCCTGCCCGATGACGATGGGTCCCGATCCGATGACCAGGACGGAGCTGATGTCAGGTCGAGCAGGCATGTCAGTTCTTGTCCTCGCGGTCCTGGCCCTGGCGGTGTTCACGCATCAGGCGGATGAATCGGTCGAAGAGGTGCTCGGCGTCGTGAGGGCCGGCGGCGGCTTCGGGGTGGTACTGCACAGAGAAGGCCGGCAGGTCCAGCGCCCGTAAACCTTCGACGACGCCGTCGTTGAGTCCCAGATGGGAGACCTCCACCCGGCCGTATCGACCGTTGTCGAAGGGAGCCACGGAGGGAGCGTCAACGGGCACGTCGACGGCGAAGCCATGGTTGTGGGCGGTGATCTCCACCTTGCCGGTGGCGCGGTCCAGGACGGGCTGGTTGACGCCTCGGTGCCCGTAGGCCAGCTTGTAGGTGCCATAGCCCAGTGCCCGTCCCAGGAGCTGGTTGCCCAGGCAGATGCCGAAGAAGGGGATGCGTGCGTCGAGCACACCGCGCAGGAGCTCGATCTCGGCATCCGCGGTCCCCGGGTCTCCAGGGCCGTTGGAGAACAGGACGCCGTCGGGTCTGAGGGCGAGGATCTCGGAGAGGGTCGTGGACTGGGGCAGGACGTGGACGCGTACACCGCGTTCGGCGAGCTGCCACGGGGTGCGCGACTTGATGCCCAGGTCGATGGCGGCCAGCACGGCGATCGGCTCGCTCCCCTCGGCCGGCCCGCTGGGCTCGACGACGTAGCCCGAGGGAGTCGTCACTTCCGCGGCCAGCGCGCGGCCGGTCATGGGCGGCTCGCTGCGCACGGCCTCCAGGCAGATGTCGATACAGGCCCGGCTGGGGCCGCCGGGGTCGGTAGCGCCGGCCGGCAGGGCATCCCCGGAGAAGATGCCGCCGCGCATGGCGCCGGCCTCGCGCAGGTGCCGGGTCAGCGCCCGGGTGTCGACCTCGCAGATCCCGACGATGCCGGCGGCCTGCAGGTCGTCCTCCAGCTCCCGGCGGGCGCGCCAGCTGGAGGCCCGCCGGGCCGGTTCGCGCACGACGTAGCCGGCCACCCAGATACGGTCGGACTCGGCGTCCTCGTCGTTGACCCCGGTGTTACCGATGTGTGGTGCCGTCTGTACCACGATCTGGCGGTGGTAGGAGGGGTCGGTCAGTGTCTCCTGATACCCGGTCATCCCGGTGGAGAAGACGATCTCCCCGATGGCGCGTCCTGGAGCCCCATAGCTGCGGCCCCGCAGGGCCCAGCCGTCCTCCAGGACGAGGAGGGCGGCTGGGCGGTGAGTCGCCTCAGACATGAGCCGAGTCAGCAGGGGCCTCGACAGGAGCCCCGTCCAGGACGGTGGGGCGGCCGTGGAGGAAGGTGGCCATGACCTGTCCCGGCAGCTCCATGCCCGCGTAGGGGGTGTTGGTGGAGCTGGTCCACTGTGCGGAGCCGTCGACGGTGCGGCGGACCTCGGGGTTGACCACCGTGATGTTGGCCGGGGCGCCGACCTCGAGCTCGCACCCCTGGTCGCTCAGACGACCGATGTTGGCCGGGGCCGAGGACATGGCTCGAGCGATGTCACGCCAGGTCATGCGGCCGGTGCTCACCATCGTCTCGATCAGGACGCTCAGAGCCGTCTCCAGGCCCGTCATGCCGAAGGCTCCGGCCTGCCACTCGCAGTCCTTGTCCTCCAGCGGGTGGGGGGCGTGGTCGGTTCCCACGACATCGATCGTGCCGTCGGCCAGGGCCTGGCGGACGGCCTCGACGTCCTCGGCCGTGCGCAGCGGAGGATTGACCTTGTACAGGGGCGAGTAGGTGCGGGCCATCTCATCGGTCAGCAGGAGGTGGTGCGGGGTGACCTCGGCGGTGATGTTGATGCCTCGGGCCTTGGCCCAGCGGATGATGTCGACGCTGCCTGCGGTGGACAGGTGGCACACGTGCAGACGCGAACCAACGTGCTGGGCAAGCAGCACGTCGCGGGCGATGATCGACTCCTCGGCCACAGCCGGCCATCCGCGCAGACCCAGCTCGGCTGAAACGGCTCCCTCGTGCATCTGGGAGCCCTCGGTGAGACGGGGATCCTGAGCGTGCTGGGCGATGACGCCGTCGAAGGACTTGACGTACTCAAGAGCCCGGCGCATAAGGACGGGGTCGGAGACGCACTTGCCGTCGTCGGAGAAGACGCGCACTCGGGCGGCCGAGGTGGCCATCGCCCCCATGTCGGACAGGTGCTCTCCGGCCAGACCGGCGGACACGGCGCCCACGGGGTGGACGTCGACCCAACCGGCCTCGCGCCCTAGCCGCAGGACCTGCTCGACGACGCCGGCGGTGTCCTGCACCGGAGTGGTATTGGCCATCGCGAAGACGGCGGTGTAGCCGCCTGCCGCCGCCGCGCGGGTACCGGTGTAGACGGTTTCGGCGGATTCCCCGCCGGGTTCACGCAGATGGGTGTGAATGTCAACGAGCCCGGGCAGGGCGATGAGTCCGTTCAGGGCGTGGCGCACGGCGTCGGCAGGGGCCTTCGCGGCGGCGTCGGGGCCGATGGCGGTAATGATGGTGTCGGTGATGAGGATGTCGGTGGGGTCCTCGCCGTAGGGGCGGACACCGGTCAGAAGGTGAGAGGTCACAGCTGGTTCCCTTCGTCAGCGAGGAGGAGGTAGAGGGCGGCCATGCGCACGGAGACGCCGTTGCCGACCTGCTCGATGATGCGTGAGCGGGGGTCGTCGGCGGCCTCGGCGGTGATCTCGAGGCCGCGGTTCATGGGGCCGGGGTGCATGACGATGGCATGCTCCGGCATGGCCCGGCGCCGGGCGGAGTTGAGGCCGTAGACGTTGGAGTACTCGGCAGGGCTCGGGAAGAAGCCGCCGCCGGCGGCACTCATGCGCTCACGCTGGACACGCAGCATCATGACGGCATCGGGCCGGATTTCCTCGATCGCCTCGTCAAGGTTGTAGGAGACCTCGCAGGGCCAGTTCTCCATGCCGATCGGCAGCAGCGTCGGAGGGGCCACGAGGGTGACCTGGGCGCCGAGAGCCGTCATGAGGTCCACATTGGAGCGAGCCACCCGGGAGTGCAGAACGTCTCCGACGATAATGACGCGGGCCCCCTCCAGGTCGCGTCCTCGAGGCGCGGGATCGCCTTCCGCCGTGGCGGGTGCTCCCGGGGCGTACCACCGGCGCAGGGTCATGGCGTCCAGGAGGGCCTGGGTGGGGTGCTGATGGGTGCCGTCACCCGCGTTGAGGACGGGCACGTTGATCCAGCCGGCGTGGGCCAGCAGGTGCGCGGCGCCGCAGGCCGAGTGGCGCACGACGACGGCGTCCGCCCCCATGGCCATGATCGTCTGGGCGGTGTCCTTGAGGGACTCGCCCTTGGACAGTGAGGAGCCCTTGGCCGAGAAGTTGATGACGTCGGCGCTCAGGCGCTTGGCGGCGGCCTCGAAGGAGAGCCTGGTGCGGGTGGAGTCCTCGAAGAAGAGGTTCACCACGGTCTTGCCGCGCAGCGTCGGAAGCTTCTTGACCGCATGACGCTGGGTGGCGGCCATCGCCTCGGCGGTGTCCAGGACCATGACCGCCTCGTCGTGGGTCAGGTCCTTGGCGGAGAGCAGGTGCTTCATCGGGTGGCCTCCTGGTTGCTGCGCTCACTCGAACGCTCAGTGGGGACGTCTGCGGGGACGATGGTGACGGCGTCGGTGGAGGCGCCGAGCTCGGTCAGGGAGACCACGACCTTCTCGGTGCGGGAGGTCGGCAGGTTCTTACCCACGTAGTCGGCTCGGATGGGCAGCTCCCGGTGCCCGCGGTCCACGAGCGTGGCCAGCTGCACGGCCCGGGGGCGGCCGATGGCGCCCAGGGCGTCGAGGGCGGCCCGGATGGTGCGCCCGGAGTAGAGGACGTCGTCGACGAGGATGACGACCTTGCCGTCAATGCCCCCCTGGGGGATCTCCGTGGGACGGGGAACACGGATGGGGTGACGTCCCAGGTCATCGCGGTACATGGTGATGTCCAGGGTGCCGACCGGGACCTTGGCGGCGGCCTGTACCTGCTCGGCCTGCTCGGACCACTGCGTCCCTTCTCCCGCGGCGACAGCAAGCGCCTCGACGAGTCTGTGCGCGAGTGGTGCTCCCCCACTGGGGATCCCGAGGACGACGATGTCCTGCGTCCCGTGGTTGCGCTCCAGAATCTCGTGCGCGATACGGAACAGGGAACGGGCTATATCGGGAGGTCCGAGGATCTCCTTGCCCTGGATCGGTGCGCCAGAGGCGCCTGACAAACTTTCGGCCATTTCAGGCCTCCTTCCCCGCCTCTCTGGACGGACTTAAAGGATGTTGGTCGCCATCGAGTGTACGTCACCTCCGGCAGGATGTGCTCGCCCACACAGCACGACCTTCGGAGACGAAGGTCACGCCAATGGCTGCGGAACGGCTCAGCACCTGACGACGATCGCAACAGGACGTGTTTCGCATCTACAAACTGTCCGTAACAATGTTTAGTCTTAGCCCAATGCTCAGGCGTCGTCAGACGCTGACTGCGAGATCGTCACAACATGTCGAGAGCTTGAGAAGTGAGTGCCGGATCCATCTGAGCCCGATTGAGAGCTGAACGATGTCGCAGAGCAGGTACGGTCCGGTGTTGCTGCTGCGTCAGTGACTTCTTCTCAAGCAAGGAATGCCCTCATGACACTCCCCACTCGACGCTCGATCATCACCGGCCTCAGTGCCGGGGCAGGACTGGCCGCCGCCAGTCTCGCCTCCCCCTCGCAGGCAGCGGCTGCGGAGTCCTCCTACGACTTCAGCAGCGTCATCTTCAATGAGCAGTTCTCTGACGGATCGGACTTCTCCCCGTCACGGTGGCGGGACAACCGCTCAGAGCCCGAGTCCTGTGCCAGCTACGACTGGGGGGTGTTCACCCATGACACACACAGCGTCAGCAACAGTGTCGGTCACGTCCTGTGGCGCAAGCGCGCCACCCCCCTCAAGGGCTTCCAGAACCGCTTCGACAAGGAGCCGACCCTGCGCTACGTAGACCAGGCCTTTGTCACCACGCAGGGGCTGTTCTCCTTTGTCTACGGCTCCTTGGAGACCAGGGCACGTTTCCCTCAGTCGGCTGAGGGACTCTTCGCCGGCATCTGGTTGCGGGCGGACGACGACGACAACGGGGGCGAGATCGATGTTGTGGAGACCTACGGCGGCGGCAGTGCCACCGGTATCGCCGAGTCGACTGTGCACTACGGCCAGGCGGGGGGCAAAGGAAGCAACCTGGGGGTCTCGCCGCGGCCCGATCTCACCCAGTGGCACACCTACGGGATGGAGAAGACCCCCGAGAGCATTCTCTTCCTCTTCGACGGTCAGCCCTACCATGAGGTCTTGCGTTCAGCATCGCAGAAGGAGTTCGATGCCTGCTTCGGTGACGACGCCGCCTACCACATCTGCCTGACCACGCACAGCGGAAGCATCCACCGGGGGCGACTCAAGCATGAGGGCTTCACGCAGGCCCAGGTGGATATTGACTACATCGTCGTACGGGCGATGGATGAGTAGCTGATGCGGCGCCCCTCAGCCCGCGCTCCGCTTCACCGGGACGAGGCGGCGCGGGCTGAGGGGATGCGCCGGCACCCGTGTTCTCATCGGCACCGGGAGATCATGCTGGCTGCGTTCCCGGGGCCTGAGGAACTCTGATCGCTGGGTCAAGCGCCTTGCTCTTGCGGAGAAGAAACACGAACCCCACTATGATAAAAACCTCCACCAGGTCACAGACGACAAGCTGCGATTGCAAGAAGTCGGCGTTCGTATTCACAGCAGCGGAGCCAAACAAGGCCGACGAGAACCAAGTGAGATAAATGATGAGGATGGGAAGTCCCGCCACGATACTCCCGGTAAGCAAGGCCGACGCTAGCATCTTGGCCTCGATCCATCCGTCGGGCTGGACCCGAGGCGTGCGGGAATGCGCCCGAATACAGGCGATGAGAGCAAGGATGAACGTAGCAATCCACCCGGGGCCAACGACGAACGGGGCGGCGATCAGCATGACAAGCGACAGCAACGCGGGCCCCAGGTTCTCTTCCCCCGTGACGTTGATACCGACAAACAAGTAAGTGGTGATGATCATCTGGATGATCATGGTGATGAGCCCGATGATGCCGCTGGCGACGGAGACCTTGCGGGTCGCGGAGCGCTTGCGCTGAACCTCCATCAAGACCGGGTCCTTCCAGCCGAAGCCAGGAGCAGGTGTCTGCCCCACCGTGGGGTTGTAGCGGCCATAAGGAACAGGAATGGGGGTGTTCTGTGGGTGGCCGGTGCCCTGGATATGGGGGTCGTTGTTGGGATTCTGGGGAGGTAGGTGGCTCATGGGGTACTCCGGCATTGGCAAAGGGGATGGCCGCAGCCTAGGTCAACCGCGTCGGATGGGCACAGCTCACGACATAGGGAGTCCACCCCATGTGCCGCGAGCCCCTCAGTCCATGCCTCAGCCGCGCAGCATTCGAGCTCCCGGCGACTAAGACACTCTCACCGATGGGTCCAGCGCCTTGCTCCTACGGAGCAGAACGATGAATCCCACTGCGATCAGAACCTGCACCAGGTAGCTGGCGACGAGCACTGTGAAGAGGACGTAGGTGTCGGTGCCCCCGATGCCTTGGTGGATCTGCCAGAACCAAGTAAGAAATATGGCAAGGGTGGGAAGTCCCGCCACGAAACTCGCCACCAGCAGCATCAACGTTGGGCTCTTGGCGTCGTCCCATCCGTCGGGCTGGACCTGAGGCGTCCGGGAATTCGCCCGAATACAGGCGATAAGACCGAGGATGAACGTCACGACCCACCCGAAGCCAACGACGAACGGAGCCGCAATCATCATGAGAAGGGCAAGGAACGCGAATTCCAGAGGCGGCAAGATGTAAGCGACGAATACGGAACTGGTGGCGATCACCTGGATACTCATGGTGATGAGCCCGATGATGCTGCCGGCGACCGAGACCTTGCGGGTCGCGGAGCGCTTGCGCTGAACCTCCATCAAGACCGGGTCCTTCCAGCCGAAGCCAGGAGCAGGTGTCTGCCCCACCGTGGGGTTGTAGCGGCCATAAGGAACAGGAATGGGGGTGTTCTGTGGGTGGCCGGTGCCCTGGATATGGGGGTCGTTGTTGGGATTCTGGGGAGGTAGGTGGCTCATGGGGTACTCCGGCATTGGCAAAGGGGATGGCCGCAGCCTAGGTCAACCGCGTCGGACAGGTGCAACTCAGTGCATAGGGAGCCCGCCCCATGCCGCGAGCCTCCTCGCACCCTGTACCAGCGCCCAGCATCCCGCACTGATCGGCGTCGACAAGCATCTCGATGACACGTCGACGCCCGAGTTCGCATCGCTGCTGCGAACAGATCATGCGGGCTGCCCTCCCGGGGCCTGAGATGCTCTGACCGCCGGGTCCAGTGCCTTGCTCATACGGAGAAGAAACACGAACCCCACGACGATCAGGACCTGGGTCAGGCCGCAGAACATGAGTAATGGCTCCAGGAAGCCATCGATGAAATCATCGGTGTAGTCGCGTGAGAGCGCCTCGTACAGGAACACGTACATGATGAGGGTGGGCAGTCCCGTCACGATGCTTGTGACCAGCAGCGCCAGCGTTGGTGTCTTGGCCTGGATCCATCCGTCCGGCTGAACCTGAGGCGTGCGGGAACGGGCCTGAATACAGGCGACAAGAGCCAGGATGAAGGTGGTGACCCATCCAAGGCCAACGGCCATCGGAGCGAGGACCACGATGAGAAGGGACACGAACAGCAAGAACTCGCCCTGCTGTCCCGTGTACCCGATGGCGAGGAACATGGTGACGATGATGGCCATCTGGATCACCATGGTGATGAGCCCGATGATGCCGCTGGTGAGCGAGACCTTACGGGTCGCGGAGCGCTTGCGCTCGCACATGAGGACAGGGTTGTTCCAGGCGAATCCAAGAACCGGGTTCAGTCCCATTGGAGGGTAGGGACTGTGAGGAACAGGCGTGGGTCCGTTCCACGGATAGCCTCCGGGTGCTGCTGGAGACGGCGGGAGGCCTCCGAAGGGATAGGGCCCGGTGGGGTAGGGCATTCCCGATCCCGCCCAGGGGTAGCCGACCCCGTGGGGGCCGGACAGCACTGCTACAGGGTTGTCGACGCCGCTTGGCCCTTCCAGCGGTGCGCCGGTGCCCTTGATGTAGGGGTAGTCGTTGGGATCCTGGGGAGGTAGCTGACTCACGGAGTACTCCAGCATCGGCAGAGGGGGCGGTCTCAGCCTAGGCCAACGGTGTCGGTTGGGCGCAGCTCGCGGCATAGGGAGTCATCCCCATGCCGTGAGCCCCCTGCGCTCCGTGGCTCAGCGCAGGGTGTCGGCGAGGTCTCCGATACGCCCCAGAAGTCCACCGAGGTACCTGGGTGACTCGTCGGTGGAGAGCATCCGGCTCAGCGTCATGGCCTCATCCACGGCGACGGGCGCATCCACCTCGTCGTTGTAGACGATCTCCCAGGTGGCGACTCGAGCAATGGCGCGATCGACGGCCGGCATCCGCCCCAGAGTCCACCCCTGGGCGTAGGTCTGGATCGTCTCGTCGACGTCGTCCAGGTGGTCGCACACACCGTCGAGGATCTCCCGCGTGTAGGCAGGGGCCTCTGTGTGGTTGGCCGAGCTGACGGCGCGCAGCTGCGCGAAGGAGCGCAGCTCCTCAG
>ERZ772960.3026-NODE-3026-length-11624-cov-3.496154_pt1 | contig 11624 bp, 9 predicted proteins | sample MGYA00580678_ERZ772960 | MGnify/ENA primary metagenome ERZ772960 (study PRJEB29015, sample SAMEA2737930) | human oral metagenome | biome: human oral; feature: human-associated habitat; material: dental | place: China | collected 2059 ...
TTGACAGCATTCCCGGATAATCTCTTAGAAGTTCATCTCTTCTGGCATTTATCTTATCATTAAGAAGTTCATCCAGATACCATATCATCAAGGCACTTACTGCTATACCGACTATTACCAGTTTGAAATTTCCGCTTATTCCCGTTATCATAAACATAAGTAGTGTAAGCACTATTCCAAATGTAATCTGACCGCCTCTTAATAAATAAAAGTAATAAGGGCCATACTGCTTTCCGTATATTTCTGAAATCAGCTTTATCTTTCCTCTGGCATTCTTGCCGTTCATATCAAAATGTATCAGTTCCATAAATCCGAATCCGATATAATATATATCGGAAAGCGGATAATCTCCATGCGGTATACCTGCCAACACATCATTAAACTTACTCTTGAACCGAAAGTGCAAATACAATACAAACAATGCAAATACTGTTGATAATATTACAAGTATCATATCTTTATATCCTTATATTGATTATTTTTCTTCCCATCATATAGGCAGCTGCAAACAAACCTATGGCGAATATCTTTACAATCACTGTAAACGGTGTATTTATTACTGCTGACATTGTTCCTATACCGCTTAATGTGACCATTATTATGAGAGGCATCACCATCATAATATTCAGCTCATTTTCTTTTTCTGTAAGCATAGTTTTGATTTCCATCTCTATTTCTATTTTGTCATTGATTATCTTTCTGCTGTCCCACACAACCTGACGTATATCTCCACCCTGTCTAAGTCCGGATTCAAATGTAGAAGTAAAACTTTCCACATCTTCAAGTCCGCATCTTTCCGCAAAATCTCTAAGCAAATCTTCAATGATTATATTATTGGTCATACCTGCTATTATAATTCTGGTTTCATTTACTATATCCGACTTTTCACCATATAGACTTAATAAGTCTTGATAGCTTTCTGCAAAGGCTTCCATAGTATTTTTACCCGATGAATAAGATGTTGTAAGTGCCTCAAGCAAATCTCTAAACTCTATAAGCAAGTCTCTCTGCCTTTTTTCTTTACGATATTTTCTATAATATTTTATTGCCGGTATTCCGCAGACGGCTCCAACTGTTACTGCAAATATTACTACTCTAAAAAATATCATCACTACCACAAATCCAAGTGCAAACCCTATTAAAAAGCCTACAAGATAATCAATCAGTCTCATATGGTATATGTGATAATCATCCGCATTTCCCATAAGTCCATGCTTTTCTGCATAATCATCTTTCTTCTTTAAAATTCTTTCAAACATCAGATAACTCCTTTATACCCCATAAGTTTCAGTTTAAATGTATTCTTTAAAGCATTCTTCGTCCTCTTAAGTTCTCCTACCACCTTTTCCATACTGCTTTCTTTTGTTTCTTCAAAGACATACAAAGGATTTAACTCTATCTCCCCGTCTTTTAGACCTACTACTTCAGTTATCTCCATAGTTTTTCTGCTGTGGTCTCTAAGTCGTGAAAGATGTATTATTATATCAACCGCCGATGCTATCTGCTGTCTGATTGCTTCAAGCGGAAGCCCTTCCGCTCCCATAAGTACCATTGTTTCAAGTCTGCTTAGCATATCTTTAGTAGAATTGGCATGGCCTGTAGAAAGTGAACCGTCATGACCTGTATTCATAGCCTGTAGCATATCAAGTGCCTCAGCCCCTCTTACCTCTCCAACTATGATTCTCTCAGGTCTCATACGCAGTGAAGTCTTTATCAGATCTCTGATAGTAATAGTTCCCCTTCCTGAAGAATTTGAATTTCTAGTCTCAAGCTTTACCAAATTGTCTATGCCTACTATTTGAAGTTCTGCCGAGTCCTCAATAGTGATTACTCTTTCTGTGTTTGGGATATAATTTGAAAGTGCATTAAGAAATGTTGTTTTACCGCTTCCTGTTCCTCCGCTTATAAAAATATTATATTTTGCTTTTACCAATGTTTCTAAAACTTTGGCTATTTGTGGGGTAATTGATTTATACTTTATGAGTTGCTCAACCGTCATCGGTATTTTTGAAAATTTACGAATGGTTAAAGTCGGTCCTTTTAATGCTACAGGCGGCAATACGACGCTTACTCTCGAGCCGTCAGGTAATCTCGTATCCACTATAGGATTTGATTGATTTACCTCTCTGCCTGCTCTACCTACTATTCGCTGTATAATATCCTCCAGTTTTCTTTGACTCTCAAAGCTTTGATTCAGTCTTTCTACCTTTCCGCTTTTCTCAATGAAAATCTCATCAGTACCGTTTATCATAACTTCTGTGATATCATCATCTTTTATGATCATATCCAAGAGTCCAAGACCTCTTATTGATGAATAAAGTTCGTCAGTTAAATTAACTCTTTCCTGAATTGGAACATAGACCTCACCCAATTGCTCACTGACCAATTTTTCAAGCTTTATATAAAGCTCATCATCCTTTAACCTGCTTAGATCAAAATATTTAGATATATATTCTCTTGACTTGTATAAAAAATCTTTGCGTTCCAAATCGTTCATGCTGTTTCCTCCTTAAATATAATTGTTTAATTATATCTAATATGTCTTCTGTAATACCCACAATTTGTAACAAACCTTATGGCACGATTATATCGGCCTAACTTCCCTGTGTCAATATGGTTAATTTAAGTTTGTGCATATTTTTTTGGAGAAAATTTTTTCATTGTTAGAGTTGTACAATAATTCCGCTTAGTACTATAGTCAATATCTATAAAAATTTGGCCTCTTCCGTAAGGAAAAATTAAGAATTTTTGACATATAGCACTAATGACAGATTAGAGACATTTTTTGCTGCAGAACATATATTCGTATCAAAAAAAGCCTGCCTTTTGGCAAGCTTTAATAAATCAAAAAATATATTTGCTATTTTTAATAAAATTGTAAGTTTTATCAAATAATGTGTAAACCTATACTCTCTTTATCTCAAACCTGAAGCTTTCATACTCCTCTTTAATTCTTGGAATAAGGAAGCCTCCACTCATCCAGACTCTTCCGGTTCTTGTCGCTCCTGCTATCTCATAGTCAAATCTTTCATCAAGACCTCTCGGATAAATATAGATATTTGACTCATTTGCTTCAAGGCTCTGAACTACCGCACTTAAGAGTCCGAAGGACTTATCCTTATTTACTATCTGCCAAGCTGTAACCCTGTTAGAATCATATGGACTTGTAAGTCTGTAGTAATCTCCCTCATGTACCAACTCGTCATACTTTAAATAGTCCTTTACCTGAGACTTCACCATTTCCTGCTCTTTATCTGAAATCTTGTTAAGGTCAAGCTCATAACCGAATGTACCTGCCATGGCTACGGTAGCTCTGGTCTCAAAAGGCGTTATTCTCATAGTCTGATGATTCGGTGATGCGGACACATGAGCCCCTGCACTACCTATCGGATATGCAAAAGAACTGCCATACTGAATCTTAAGTCTTTCAACAGGATCGGTATCATCACTTAACCAAATCTGCGGATGATAATAAAGCATTCCAAGGTCATATCTGCCACCTCCGCCTGAGCATCCCTCAAACAATACATCAGGGAATTCTTCAGTCAACTCATCCAAAAGCTCATAAAGTCCGAGTACATATCTGTAGTGGAATTCTCCCATACTGTTTGCATCAAGTTTTGCGGAATATACTGCAGCCAAACTTCTGTTCATATCCCATTTTACATATGATATATTTGCATTTTTCAGGATATTTACCACCATAGCTTTGATATAATCTCTTACATCTTTTCTTGTAAAGTCAAGTACATACTGTTCTCTGCCCTTGACTCCCTTTCTGCCCGGTACTCTTATCATAAAATCAGGATGCTCTCTGTACAGATTGGTATCCTCATTTATCATCTCAGGCTCAAACCAGATACCCAGCTTCATATCTATAGCATTGATACGATCAGCCAACTCTTTAAGAGATGAACCGAGCTTTTTCTCATTTACATACCAGTCTCCAAGTCCCTTTGTATCATCATATCTCTCACCGAACCATCCGTCATCCATAACCAGCATTTCGATACCGAGACTCTTTGCCTTTGAAGCAATATCAAAAAGCTTATCCGCATCAAAATCAAAATATGTGGCTTCCCAGTTATTTATAAGTATCGGTCTGTGTGTATGAACAAACTTGCCTCTTTGAAGGTTTGCTCTGATTGCATCATGATATGAATGTGTAAGTTTTTCAAATCCTGCATCCGAATATGTAAATGCCGCCTCAGGAAGTATAAGCTCTTCTTCAGTTTTTAATATATACTCAAACTGTTCAGGATGAAGGCCTACTACAAGTCTTGTCTGATTTATTTGATCAACTTCAGCCTCAATAATAAATGAACCGCTGTATACAAATGCCGCTCCGATACACTCTCCTGATACTTCATTTGTACCTTTCTTTGCAAGGATTGCAAAAGGATTTTGTTGGTGGCTTGAAGTACCGCGCTTACTCTCAATTCTCAATTTGCCGTGTGCAAGCGGACTTCTTTCAAACTCTCTTTCCATAGCATGCTTTCCATGAAAATGAATAAGTTCAAAATTACCGTCTACCATATCAATACAGGCGGAAAGTGCCTTCTTCACTTTTAGAGTGTTTTGTGAAGTGTTTATTACCCTCACAGCTCTTGTGATAATATCGTATTTTTCAAGTACACCATATAAAAGCTCTACTCTAATACCGCTTTCTTTATCTGACAAATTTACCTGTAGGCTCTCTCCCTCATTTTCACTCCATGTAAAGCATGGCAAACCTTTAAGTTTATATTTGCCTCTTGTAATTTCACATGAGTCATACTTTAAATCAAGTACATTTGTTCCGTCAGGATGTACTACCTGTATACAATCCGCTCTATAATCTCCGTTTCCAAAGGTTGAATACTCCTGCGGAAATATATCAAGTGAATAAGTCCTATCCATGGTCTCATACGGATTGCCGCAAAAGCCTCTGTCAATACTGCTGATACGATATGACATATCATCAGTAGCCTCTATTTTTTTTCCGTACCAAGTATGGAAAAGATATCCCAACTCATCAATCTTCATCTGATATGATGTATTCGCTGTAGAAAGTGTTATCAATTTATTATTTAATTTTATAGACATAAATACCTCTTATTTTTTATAGTTTTCCACCTGATGTTGCTATACCTTCTACGAACTGCTTCTGGAAGATAAGATACAGAACTATCATAGGAATACAAGCCAGCAGTGAAGCCGCCATAAGCTGTGGATAATTATTTGTATACTGTCCCTGCATCTTTGCAAGTGCTGCCGAAAGCGGCATAACATTCTTATTTACTATCATCGGCCACATCAAATCCTTGTATGCAAAAACAGCTGTAAAGATACCGAGTGCAATCATTCCGGAACGCACAAGCGGCATCATTATAAGCAAAAATGTCTGACCGATATTGCAGCCGTCTATTCTGGCGGCCTCTTCAAGGTCTCTCGGTAATGACATAAATGCCTGTCTAAGTAAGAAAGTACCGAAAGCCGATACAAGTCCCGGGAAGACAAGTGCAAATATGGTGTCAAGCATTCCCATTTTACTTACCATCAAATACTGTGGAATAATAAATATCTGACTCGGAACCATCATCTGGAAAAGTACAAGTCCGAAGCAAAGTGTCTTTCCCGGAAATTCAAGTCTTGCCAGTGCATAACCTGCTATAGTTGATGTAATAACCGCAAAAAATACTCTACCTACTATCAAAAGCAATGTATTGATATACAAATGTATAAAATCCATATTTTTGATCACTTCACTGAAGTTGGATGTAATCCAGTGTGCAGGGAATATAGTAAACGGATTTACACTTGTAGACTCCGTTACAGTCTTAAAGGATGTAAGAACCATCCATGCAAACGGAACAATCATGGTTATAGATACAAGTATCAGTATCACATGAATCAAAGTTTTATTTAATGTTGATCTTCCTTTCATATCTATCTCCTCCTAATTATAGTGAACCCATTTTTTCTGTGCCAGCATCTGTATCACTGTAATAATTATGACAATTAACAAAAGTACTACCACGACAGCCGCTCCCATACCTTTATTCTGAGCTCTGAAAGCATATTGATAGAATAAAAATACCAATGACTGAGTCTTAGGCAATGCAGGATTGTTCCTGTCCATTACCATATATATAAGGTCAAATACCATAAATCCGCCTATTACTCTTGTAATGGTAACAAAGAATATAGTAGGTGAAAGCAGCGGGATAGTAATGTTGAAAAATTGATGTATTCCGTTTGCACCGTCAAGACTTGAAGCCTCATAGTAATCGGCAGGTATCTCCTGCAGTCCTGAAATAAAGAGAATCATGTTGTAACCGATAATTGACCATATACCGATAACAGCAATAGAAAATACCGCTATATTAGGGTCTGAAATCCAATTTGTTTTTATATGGAAAATATGATTTATCAGACCGAACTCAGAATTATACAGCCATCTCCATACCATAGCTACCGCTGCCGGTGCAGCTACCATAGGCAGGAAAAATATAGTACGGTAAATACCCCTTCCTCTTATCTTCCCGTTTAAAAATACTGCCAGCACAAGTGCTATAGCTATAGAAAAAGGTACTTCGACTATCGCATACTTGAAAGTGTTAATTATTGCCTGCCAAATCTCGGTTCCGCTAAAAAGCTTTATATAGTTTCCAAGTCCGACAAATTTATTTCCCTTGCCGAAATCTCCTGTTTTAAAAAAGCTTTGATAAATTGTTCTGAAGGTAGGGTAAATATTCAGTACCAACAGTCCCAAAACTGTCGGAAACATAAACGCCCATCCCCATCTTAACTCACTCTTTTGTCTTGGTGACATCTTAGGTTTACTCATAGACTCTCCTTATGATAAAAGCTGCTACAGTATGTAGCAGCTTAGATTATGCAACAAATTATTCCTGTGACAACAACTCATTCATATCGGTTGCAGCCTTCTTGCAAGCATCATCCATGCTTACCTTATTGCTCCATGCCTCTACCAAATTTGATGTATTTTTATTTTCCCAAACCACAGTTGCTCTTGAATGTGGTCTGAATACAAGTTCACTGTCATTAAGCATTGTTAAATATGCCTGAAGGTTGAACTTATCTGTGCTGTTCTTCCAGATATCTGAAACACCCTCGTATGCAGCCATTGTAACACCAAGCTGTGCCTGCTTTTCCTGATTTTCCTTGGTTGAGAACCACTCTATAAGCTTCCAAGCAGCCTCAGGATTCTTTGTCTTTGCATTAGCCGCCCAACCGAGTCCGTTGTAAAGACTTACTCTCTTACCTGTAGTTGCATCCTTTGGAAGTACTGCAATGTCGCAATTCTCAGCTATATATTCATTATCCTTAAACGGTGCAACCATCCATGAACCCTGTGGCAACATAGCAATCTTACCTGACTGAAGTAATACATCTGTACCTGTCTCAGACATTACTGTAGCATCAGGCATAGCATCTTTTCTTAACTTGTCAACATACTCCATTGCCTTTAAAGTATTCGGATCGTCCATTCCCGACTTCTTCATATCGTCTGAAATAACTTTTCCACCCATTGAATATACTATATTGTACCAGCCGTCCTGATTGTTTGACGGATTCATAGCCGTACCGAACTGACTTCCATCAGGCTTTGTAAGCTTTACAGCCGCATTGTAATAATCATCCCATGTCCAAGTATCATCCGGATATGCGATACCTGCCTCATCAAACATCTTTTTATTGTACCAAAGTGCTATAGTATCCACGTCCTTAGGTATTGCATAGGTCTTTTTGTCATATTCATATATGCTCTTGATATCCTTCGGGAACTTATCCATCTCAAGCTTATCACTTGATTTTATCTTGTCTGTAAGATCCATAAGGATTCCGTTTTCCATATACTTTTGTGATTCATTTGAGTGCATCCAGAAAACATCCGGCATATCACCGCCTGAAGCGCCCGCCTCAAGCAATGTCCAGTACTGATCCCATGTTATTACCTGAAGTTCCGCCTGATATCCTGTAGAAGCGGTAAAATCATCAATAATCTTTTGCAGTCCCGGCTTCTGACCGTTATCCCATATAGCAACGGTAATCTTTCCGCCGTCACCGCTCTTTGCTCCGTCTGCAGCAGCCGAAGTATCTGCAGTACTCTTTGAGCCGCCACCGCAAGCTGCCAATGATAATGCCATCATTGATGACAATGCTAAACTAAGTATTCTCCTCTTAACCATATTTAAGTCCTCCCTTGAAATTACTTTCATATAATAATGTATTTTTACTGATAATTCATTTCAAAATGTTATATAAATTTGTTAATATGTAATCTGATTCAAATAATTTACTTGTTATTTATTTATCATTTTATAAGCCGAAAACGGCATAAATTCTTTAACCTAAAGAATTTACGCCGTTTTTTGTACTTCAATATTTTAAACTATAAATAGATGAATAGTATTTTACTGATTCTAATTATTATTCTGAAAGGCTAAGCACATATCTATATAAAAGTTCCAATGTGGCGACCACATCTCTGACATCCGCCACCTCATAACTATGTACATACCTCATAGGCGTTTGAAGCCCTCCCGCCTTTATACCGCCGTTTAGAGTCTGCATAAAACTTGCATCTGTAGCGCCTGCGGCATAGGCTTCTATACAGTATGGAATATTATTTTCTTTGGCTGTTTTTTTCATCTGTGATACCACTTCTCTATTTGAGAGAAGTCCGCCTATACCTGTACCGAGTTTATCCATAACCTTTATAGACGCTCCTTCGCCAAGTGCATTCACACACTCCGCATCAGGCACTCCCGGAATATCTGTTGCCAGACTCATATCAAGTGCTATTGCAATATCAGGTTTTATATTGCTTGCCGCCACTATTGCACCTCTTGCACCTACTTCTTCCTGTACACTGAAGACTGCATAGAAATCAGGTATATTATCCTTATCATCAAGCAACTTTACAAGTTCTTCAAGTATAAAAACAAATGCTCTGTCATCCAGTGCCTTACCGCCTATTCGATGATTGCCAAGAAAAATAACCGGATAGTCAATTGAAACGGCATTACCTACTTCAATTCCCATATCAATTACATCCTGCTTTGAGTCTGCACCCACTTCAATAAAAAACTCATGCACAGACTCAGGCATGGTGTGACATCTGTCCGGCCTGCCCGGATGAAGTGAATTTATTATTCCGTCTATATGCCTTCCTTCTTCAGTCCTTATAATAACATGCTTACCGAAAAACTGCTGTGGGGCTATTCCGCCCAAAGTATCGACCCACAGAAAGCCTTTACTGTCGATATGTCTTATAATAAGCCCTATCTCATCCATATGTGCCGATATAAGCACTTTTGTCTTACCTTTTCCTTTTTTATGGAAAATCAGATTTCCCATAACATCACTTGAAATCTCATAATCTACATCTTTTAGATGTTCCTTTATAAGTTTTGCGACTTCGTCCTCAAAACCGCTTGGTCCGAAGACTCCTGAAAGTCCTACTATACGCTCTCTGAATTCTTTTTCCGTATTTTCACGATTAAACTCCATAATATCTCCTTTATCTGATATATGGTATGGACTCAATCAAGGTCTTTGTATAATCATCTTTGGGATTTGAAAAAATATCTTCGGTTATCCCTTCTTCTACCACCTTGCCTCCATACATCACCATTACCCTGTCCGCTATATGCCTTACCACTGAAAGGTCATGTGAAATAAAAATATAAGAAATATTCAACTCCCTTTGTAATCTCAATAAAAGATTGATTATCTTTGCCTGTATTGATACATCAAGTGCGGAAACAGGCTCATCACATATAACAATATCAGGATTTAGAATAATTGCCTTTGCAATACCTATTCTTTGCCTTTGTCCGCCTGAAAATTCATGTGGAAATCTGTTCTTCCATGACAAATCAAGCCCTACCGTCTCCATAGTGTTTTCTATCTTTTTATTTCTTTCTTCTATATCTTTATATGCCTTTGCAATATCCAAAGGCTCACCTATAATTTCATTTACAGTCATTCCGGGATTTAGAGATGAATAAGGATCTTGAAAAATCATCTTTATATGTTTTCTTGCTTCCTTCAGATTTTGCCCAGAAAGTTTTCCAAAATCCTTATCCCCTAAAATAATCTCACCGGCTGTCGGCTCTATAAGCCTTATTATCGACTTTGCAAGTGTGGACTTACCGCAGCCGCTCTCTCCTACTATTCCAAGAGTCTCTCCTCTATGCAGTTCAAAACTTACTCCGTCAAGTGCCTTTAATATTTTCTTTTTTTGAAATAATGAACCGCTGTTATAATACTTTTTTAAATTGCTTACTTTCAGTAATACTTCACTCATAGCTTTCTTTGTCATTTACCACAAAACATCGGGTACAATGTTTATCTCCTTTAAGTTTCGGTCTTTCTTTAAAACATTTTTTTATTGCGATATCACATCTTGGTGAGAAAAGGCATCCGTTTGGAAGTGCATCAAGCATCGGTACGCTTCCTCTTATATCATGAAGTGCTTTGGTTCCTGTATTCATATCAGGTATGGCTCTTAAAAGTCCTATCGTATACGGATGTTTCGGATTTGTAAATATTTCATTTGCACCTGCAATCTCCACTATCTGTCCGGCATACATTACCGCCACTCTGTCTGCCATCTTTGATATTACACCCATATCATGTGAAATAAATATAACCGAGGTTTTTTTCTTATTTTGAATTTCCTTTATCAGTTTTAATATCTGAGCCTGTATTGTCACATCAAGTGCTGTAGTCGGCTCATCACATATAAGTAACCTTGGGCTGCAAATAAGCGCCATCGCTATCATTATCCTCTGTCTCATGCCTCCTGAAAGTCTTGACGGTATATCATTATAGACGTCTACAGCTCTGCCTATTCCTACCTCCGATATGGCATGTATTGCTTTTTTTCTAAGTTCATCCCTACCAAGTTTTTCATGTGTAAACAACACCTCTTCTATCTGCCTTCCACATTTCATAAGCGGGTTTAGTGATGTCATAGGTTCCTGAAATATCATTGATATTTTGCTTCCACGAATATTTTGCAACTCTTTTTGAGATAATTTAACCAAATCCTCATTTTCAAATAAAATTTCTCCGTTTGTCACCTTTGCAGGCGGTGATAAAAGTCCCATTACGGCAGATGCAAGCATTGATTTTCCACATCCGCTCTCACCCACTATTCCAAGCACTTCACCTTCTTTTAAATCTATATTTACATTATTGATTACCGGTAAAATACTCTTATCACTAAAAATATCTACATTCAGATTTTTTATACTTAATAAAGTACTCATTACAGGCCTCCTTTTTGTGAATGCAGCTTCGGATCAAGTGCATCCCTTAGACCGTCCCCGAACATATTGAAGGCCATAACGGTTACAATAATACAAAGGCCTGGGAAAAGACTGTAGTATGTATTTGAGCGTATGAACTGTTGTGACTCTGCAATCATATTGCCCCAACTGGCTGTAGGTACAGGTATACCAAGTCCAAGATAGCTTAGGCTTGCCTCGGAAAGTATGGCATTCGGTATTCCAAGTGTTATAGAAACTATAAGCATAGGTATACAGTTCGGCAAAAGATGTTTTAATATTATGCGAAGATTAGAGCCTCCGTCTATCTTACAGGCCTGT
>ERZ772960.3028-NODE-3028-length-11621-cov-5.013056_pt1 | contig 11621 bp, 9 predicted proteins | sample MGYA00580678_ERZ772960 | MGnify/ENA primary metagenome ERZ772960 (study PRJEB29015, sample SAMEA2737930) | human oral metagenome | biome: human oral; feature: human-associated habitat; material: dental | place: China | collected 2059 ...
CGTAGTATTCATAACCCAGCTCGCGCGCCCGGGCTCTATAAAAAATATCCAGCTCAAAATCGGTCTCGGAATTATCCACGCAAAACGCGATCGGAAATATGAGCGCTTTTTTGCTCTGCAGATCCCGCAAGACGTCCGCGACATTGGGCTCTAGCCACTTCACGGGGCCCAGGCGCGATTGATACGCCAAAATAATCTCTTTAAATTTAATCCCGCGCGCAGCCAGCAGATCTTTTAAAATCTCCACGTGCGCCTCTACCTGCGCCTCGTAGGGATCGCCCGCGGCGACCATTTTTACCGGAAGCGAATGTGCGGAAAATATGAGCGAAATTTGCGAAATTTCATCCGCGCTAAATTTCGAGACGCACGCCGCAATTAAATTTAGCAAAATTTCGTTGTAAGCGGCGCTATCGTAGAAAATATCAACTATCTTATAATTTTTTATCCCGAGCCGCTTAAGTGCCGCTTCGGCAGAGCACAGGCTTGATTGCACCGTCGTTTTCGAGAAGTGCGGATACAAAGGCATCAAAATTATCTCGTCAAAATTCGCATATTTTTTAAGCACATCCTCCGCAAATGGCGGCGTGTAATTCATCGCATAATCGCAAATTAGCTCGTCTATCGGTTTTTCATCCTGCGGCGCCTCGTTTTGCGGCGCCTCGCCCTGCGTCGGGATGTCTTGCGTCGGCTTGCTCTGCAATGAAATGTCTTGCGGCGGCTCATTCGCGGCGCTTGCATCCGCTGCATTTTCAAATTTTAATCCCGCGCTTAATTTTGCTCGCGCGAGTAAATTTACCCGCTCGCAAAGCGCTTCGGTGATGGAGCATATCGGCGAGCATCCGCCCAGTTTTTCGTAGTTGCTACGCGCCGCCGCCGCTCTGCTTCTTACTATGAGTGCGGCTAAAACGCTGCGCCAAAAATCACTCTTAACGCCCAAAATAAAGGGGTCGTTAAACATATTTTTTAAAAAAACTTCAACCTCGCTCAGATTGTTCGGACCGCCCATGTTGAGCAAAATTAGGGCTTTTTTCATGAGATGATTTCTCTGATTTTTATCGCATCCTCGACGCTTGCAAGACCTGCGTTAGTACTGCTGTCGCACATCGCGCAAAACGCTTCGTGTTCGCGGCGCAGCGAAAAGTCATCGCGATCGACGCGCAGATTTACGCGCCCGTCAGGCGTAATTTTAAAAAGAGTTATTGAGATTAGATCGCCGAAATACACACCGCTGTCGGTGCAAATCTCGATACCGTGGCGCCTGATCGGATAGAGATTGGACTGCATTAGCGTGCAATAGCAGCCGCTTTTTGTGTGAAGCGTCGCGCATGCGGCTAGAGTGCGCTCTTTAGAGATATTTTTGCTAAGTTCTATGCAGGCGATCTCGCTGTGAGAAAGCAGCCGCACAAGATCGATATCTCTAAAAAGGGCATTGGCGACGATATCTGCTCTATCATCGTTTGCAAAACCGCTTACAAAGCTCATCGAAAAAATTTTATCCCCCTTGGCAAGTTCGCGTAGCAAGGATACGATTACTGGATTGTAGCGGTCGGAGTAGCCTACGGCTAGGCGCGTGCCGTTAGTGGTGACTGCGTAGTTTATCTCTCTGGCTTCGGCTAGGCTTTGTGCGAGCGGAGATTCTACAAAGATATTTTTGGTAAACGGCAGGCATTTTAAAATCAGCTCTTTATGCGATGGCGGGGGAGCCGTGATGACTACGGCGTCGGGCTTGGCGACGTTAAAAAGATCGGTTAGATTATCAAAGATCGGATAGCGCGGGCCGAAATTTTCACTGCTACCCTTATGATAAAGCGCTACAAGCTCGAAATAATCGCTCCTTCTTAGCTCGCTGAAGTGCTTTTGACCAAGCTCGCCCATGCCTATGATCGCTATCTTTTTTTTCATCGCCATGCCCTAAATTTAATCTTTCGCGCCATTATAACTAAGAATGGTTAAAATTTATAATTTTTAAAATCTAATTTAGCTAAAATGCGCCTTTAAAATTTAACTTGAAATAGGACAAATCATGGATATTAGAAGCGAATATTTAAATTTCTTTGCAAGCAAGGGGCATCAGATCATCCCCAGCGCGCCGTTGGTGCCGGATGATGATAGCTTGCTGTTTACAAACGCGGGCATGGTGCCGTTTAAAAGCATATTTACAGGAGCCGTACCGCGCCCGATCCCGCCTATCCGCACGAGCTGTCAGACCTGCATCCGCGCCGGCGGCAAACACAACGACCTAGACAATGTCGGCTACACCGCGCGCCATCATACGTTTTTTGAGATGCTTGGAAATTTCAGCTTCGGCGAGTATTTTAAAGAGCAGGCGATCGCCTATGCGTGGGAGTTTATCACTGAAATTTTAAAGCTTCCTAAAGACAAACTCTATGTCACTGTGCACGAAAAGGACGACGAAGCTTACGAGTTCTGGGCGCGCCACATAGCGCAGGAGCGCATATATCGCTTCGGCGATCACGATAACTTTTGGGCGATGGGCGATACCGGACCGTGCGGGCCGTGCAGCGAAATTTTTTATGATCAGGGTGAGGAGCATTTTCACTCGCCCGAGGATTATATGGGCGGCGACGGCGACCGCTTTTTAGAGATTTGGAATTTAGTTTTCATGCAGTACGAGCGCAGCAAAGACGGCAAGCTTAGCCCGCTTCCAAAGCCTAGCATCGACACGGGCATGGGCCTTGAGCGCGTCACGGCGATTAAAGAAGGCAAGTTTAGCAACTACGACAGCTCGCTTTTTATGCCGCTAATTGATGAGGTTGCAAAGCTTTGCGGCAAACCTTACGTTTATGAAAGCGGCGCGAGCTACCGCGTCATCGCCGATCATATCCGCTCGGTTACGTTTTTGCTAGCGCAGGGAACGAATTTTAATCGCGAGGGCAGGGGATATGTTTTGCGTAGAATTCTACGCCGCGCCGTGCGCCACGGCTATCTGCTCGGTATAAAAGAGCCATTTATGTATCGCCTCGTGGATAAAGTATGCGAGCTGATGGGCGGGCATTATGCATATTTGAATGAGAAAAAGCAAGCCGTAAAGGAGCAGATCAAACTCGAAGAGGAGCGGTTTTTTGCCACTTTGGCAAACGGCATCGAGCTTTTTAACGAGGAGCTTGCGCGCACTAAAGAAATTTTTAGCGGCGAGGTCGCGTTTAAACTATACGATACCTACGGCTTTCCGCTCGATCTGACCGCCGATATGCTGCGCGAGAAAAATTTGCGCGTGGATGAGGCTAAATTTGACGCGCTTATGAGCGAGCAAAGGCAGATAGCTAAAGCCGCATGGAAGGGCAGTGGCGATAAAAACGTCCGTGGCGATTTTAAGGCACTGCTAGAGAAATTTGGTGAGAATAAATTTAGCGGTTACGAAGAGCTTAGCCGCACGAGCAAGGTTTTAGCGCTACTTAACGAGGATTTTGCGGAAGTGGATGAGCTCAAAGCCGGCGATATCGGCTGGGCGATGTTTGATATCACTCCGTTTTATGCACAAAGTGGCGGTCAGACGGGCGATAGCGGCGAAGTGGAGTCCATAGCCGATGTGTTTGATACGCAGAAATTTTATGGGCTAAATTTATCCCACTTGCGCCTTAATCGTAACCTGAAAATCGGCGATATAGTCGGGCTTAAGGTTTCTGAGGAGCGTGAGCAGATTGCACGTCATCACAGCGCGACGCACCTTTTGCACGCGGCGCTTCGTGCGGTGCTAGGGGCTCATATCGCTCAAGCAGGAAGCTTAGTCGAAGCGGACCGCTTAAGATTTGACTTCTCGCATCCTAAGGCGCTTAGCGTCGAGGAGCTAGCTAAAATCGAGGAATTTGTAAATAACGCCGTTTGCAAGGGCTGTGCGGCAAAAACTGAGATTATGGATATAGATGACGCTAAAAATAGCGGCGCTATTGCGCTTTTTGGCGAAAAATACGGCTCAAAAGTGCGCGTTGTGAGCTTTGGAGAGATTAGTAAGGAGCTTTGCGGCGGAATTCACGTGCGTAATTTAAGCGAGATAGGACCGTTTTTTATAGTTAAAGAAAGCGGCGTAAGTGCGGGTGTTAGGCGTATCGAGGCGGTTTGTTCACGCGCCGCTTTAAATTTGGCGCTTCAAAATCGCGCTAAGCTTGCTGAAATTTCTGCGGAGCTAAAAGGGATTGAGCCTCTCCGCGCGATTGAGAAATTAAAAGATGAGATCAGATCGCTAAAAGATCAGATCAAGCATGCAAGCAGTTCTCATGCACTGGCTTTTCTAAATGTCGGTGATACCAAACTTTGCGTAGCCTCGGTCGAAAGCGGTGATATAAAAACTATGATAGATGAGTTTAAAAATAGCCACGAAAAGGCGGCGATAATGCTGATGCAAGTAGGCACCGACGGCAAAATTTCAATCGCGGCAGGCGTTAAAAACGCGCCGATCAAAGCTGGCGAGTGGGTTAAGCTAGCAGCGCAAATTTTAGGCGGCGGCGGCGGCGGACGCGATGATTTTGCGACCGCAGGCGGCAAGGACGTACTAAAAATCGAAGAAGCGATTAAAGAGGCGATCTCTTACGCAAAAGGTAAAATTTGAACGAAATCGATACCGGCTTCATCAAAGCCTCGCAAATTTTGCCGCTGATTCACATTTTAAGCGTGATTTTTTTGGTCTGCGCGCAGATCTGCGTATTTTTAATCGCGCGAATTTTTATGAATTTAAGCAGTAAAAGCCAAGCGGATGCGAAGGATGTAAAATTTACAGAAATTTTGAGATATATGAAACGCTATGAGCAGTTCTTTGCGCTATTTTTGGTGATCGTTTGCGTAAGTGGATTTTTTCTTGCGGACGGCGGAGGTTTTAAATTTTCAGATCCTATGGTAAAAGGCGCGATTGCGACGCTATGGGCTGGCGCCGGCTTTATACTACTAAATTTTATCTACATGCATTATAAAATTTCATCTTTGAAGCGAGCTTTGGATGCGGGCGATGAGCTTGAGGCGAATGAGCATTTAATCATCGTCGTTAAATATTTCATCCCGCTAAATATCGTAGTCACGCTGATTTGCGTTTATTTGGGCGTGACGGTGGGCGAGTTTTGATGATTTATTTAGCTTCCAGTTCGCCTACTAGAGCGCAAATTCTAAAGGATAACGGCGTAGAATTTACGCAAATTCCTTTTAATTTCGATGAAAGCGGCATTAGCAAGGATGATGCACGCACCTATGCTTACCGCGTTGTCTTGGCCAAGAAAGTGCAGTTTTTTAAAATTTATAAAAATTATGATAGAGTGCTGTTTGCCGATAGCTCCGTGCTTGCCGGCGGCGAAATTTTAGGCAAGGCGCGGGATGAAGCGGACGCGTTAAGGATGCTGCGAGCTCAAAGCGGTGCTAGCTGCGCCGTTTATACTGCGATGATTTTTTGCAGTAAGGCGCTAGAGCTTTCGGCGCTTAGCGTCGCAAGCTTTGAATTCGCAGAATTTAATGAAGCGGATTTAAAAGGCTATATCACTAGCGGCGATTGGCGCGGCAAGGCGGGTGCGATGAGTATCGAAGGCTTTAACGAAAAATATATCAAAAGCTCGCGTGGGTCAAAATTCACGGCGATGGGGCTTGATCTGGAAATTTTAAAGAGGTTTGTATGGTAAGAGTTTTATTTAGTTTTATTACGGTTTGTGCGTTTGCCGCAGGCGGGATTTTTTTGTATTTTTACTCGCAAATCCGCTTGGAATCGGACTCGATCATCGATTATCATCCCGAGCTTACGACTAAAATTTATGACCGCAACGGCAATTTGATAGCCAATGTTTTTAATGAACAAAATAGAATTTACGTAAAATTCGACGAGATCCCAGGTCGCGTGATCGAGGCGCTCGTAGCTATCGAGGATACGGCGTTTTTCGAACACGGCGGTGTGAATGTCGAGGCGATTTTTAGGGCGATCATTAAGGACGTCAAAGCGATGAAATTCGTCGAAGGGGCTTCTACGATTACGCAGCAGATCACGCGAAATTTAGTTCTTTCGAGCGAAAAGAAGCTTGATCGCAAGATTAAAGAAGCAATCCTATCGCTTAAAATAGAAAACGCCCTAAGCAAGGAACAAATTCTAGAGCGTTACTTCAACGAAGTGTATTTCGGGCACGGATATTACGGCATCCGCACGGCGGCTTTGGGATATTTCAAAAAGGATTTGCAAGATTTAAGCCTTAAAGAGATCGCGATTTTAGTGGGCTTGCCGAAAGCTCCTAGCAGCTTTGATCCTACTAAGCACCTGGATTTGTCGCTTTCGCGTGCCAATAACGTGATTTATAGGATGCATGAGCTCGGCTGGATAAATAAGACCGAATATGAGCTTGCGATGAACGAGCAGCCTACGATCTACAACGAAACGCTCACGCAAAACGTAGCGCCGTATGCCGTAGATGAGATCATAAAAGAAGCCGAAAAAATTCTACCGGACGTCCGCACGGGCGGATACCGCATAGATACGAGCCTTGATCTAAAGGCGCAAGCGATGGCGCAAGAGGCATTAGTTTTCGGCTACAATGAAATTTTAAAGCGCAACAAAGACGCCAATGCAAGCAACGTAAACGGCGCTATGGTCGTCACGCATCCGCAAAATGGCGAAATTTTAGCCTTAGTAGGCGGCGTGGATTATTCGAAATCAAATTTCAATCGCGCCAGCCAATCCCAGCGCCAAACCGGCTCCAGCTTTAAGCCTTTTGTCTATCAAATCGCCCTTGATATGGGCTACTCGACGATGACCGAAGTTCCCGATATAGCTAGAGAATTCGACGATGGCAGCGATAAAACGTGGAAGCCGAAAAATTACGACAAGACTTACAGCGGCTACATCACGATCAAAGAAGCTTTAACTCGCTCGCGCAACCTTGCCTCGATCAATCTGATGCAATCTATCGGCGTTGATCGCGCGGTAAAAAAGCTTGGCGAGTTCGGCTTTAAAAACGTCCCGCCCGCTCTATCGGTGGCTATCGGCAGCTACGGAATTTCGCCGCTTGAATACTCCACGATGTATTCGATGTTTCCGGGGCTTGGGATTACTGCAAAATCAAAATTTATCGTTTCGATTACCGATAAGGACGGCAAAACTCGCTTTATAGAGCCTGAGCGCCGCCGCGTGCTGCGCCCTGAACAGGCATATCTGATGACTACGCTACTAAAAAATATCGTGCAGCGCGGCACCGGTACTCGCGCACGCGTACAGGGCATCGACATAGCGGGCAAAACAGGCACCTCAAACGATAGCATAGATGCGTGGTTTTGCGGCTTTACGCCGGATTTGCAGATCATAATCTGGTATGGCAACGACGATTATAAACCGATGCGAAAGGTCGAGGGCGGCGGTCGTACCGCAGCACCGGTGTTTGCAAAATTTTTAGATGCCTATTTAAAAGAATATCCGCAAACCAAGCGCAACTTCACCGTCCCGGACGGCGTTTTTAGCCGCCAATACAATGGCAAAGACGAGTATTACACTAAAATTTCGCCGCTTCCTAAACCCCGCGAAAGCAGCAGCGACGGATCATTTTAAATTTGGATGGAAATCTAAATTTGATCCACTTTCGGAAGCCCTTGCATGAATTGCGTTTATTACACAAACATAAATATGCTAATTTTATAGTTTGTTTAAGGTTGTAGGCGCTAAAATGCGTAATCATTTTATTTAGGGGTTAAGATTGCAGGATTTAGAATTCGAAAGTAAAAAGATAAGAATAGAAAATACTCGTGTAAAATTCGGCAAATTTTTTACGAAATTATGTTTTATATATTTTTTATATTCTCTTAGCGCCTTTATAATTCCTAAAAATATTTTAGATATTTCTCCTGCGTGCTTGAATTTCGTAAATTTTATGAAAAGCTATTTTCCAAATATCGAAATTATCGGTAGTATTAGCCCATACACCCAACTTTCTGAATTTTACGTTAGTATTATGTGGATATACGGGATTATTATTTTTGCGGTTTCTAGCTTATATTCATTGGTTTATTATATTTGCTTTTGTAGATATGATAATGATTTTATCTTGGTTTCAAAAAAGAAGCGGGAAAACGATTTTCCGTTTTTGTTGCTTCCGTTTATGTTCGGTCTCGGTATTTTTATGTTTGAGGTTTATTATACCGGATATTTTGCAAGCAGCGGTATAAGCATAAGAACAAGCCATTTTATGCCGGAATTTCAAAGTAGATTTTCAATTTTTGGATATATTTTTTCTTTCAATCCGGTTTTTCTCTTTCGAGTTCCGCAATATTAATGTCTGCATTTGAATTTATTTACAAAATATATTTCTATTTAAAAGGAGTGAAAGATGCAGAACAAAGTCAATGAAAAGAGCGGCGTATTGAATTAAAAATTTGGAGTATTATCGTATGGAATTTCAAAGTTATAAATCGGAAATGCCGCTTTTTATGATCAAAGATTATTGGACTAAAATCAGCACAGAATGTTATTTAATATTAGCTGTATTTTTAGTTATATTTCTATTTTTCTGCGGAGGAAGTGCTCGGGCATATCAATTCCTAGGAGCTGTTACTTTTTTGGTGGGAATTTTATTTATTAATAAACATAAATTTTTAAATTTCTATTCCGATAGAATAGAATATAATTCTTTATGCAAAAATTATAACGACGTATATTCGGTACATAAAAGCGTAAAGACTTCTAATTTCGATAAAATCGCTATTTATAAATTTTCTGGACTCGTGATTGAAGACGCTTGCAAATACAATGCCAATATAACTAGATTTAAAAAATTTCTCTTGCTAATTTTATCATACGCTCTGCATCCGATAAATCTTCTTTGCTTCGGTGTACTTAAAATTTTAAGAAGAATAGATAGCATAAATTTAAATGTTCTAATTTTATTAGATAGTACTCATAGTAATTATTTTGCCATTCCGCTAACTATGTTAAGTGAGTATGAACGAGTAAATTTGAAAAAGTATTTAAAAGACAAACTAAATCTAAATCTTGATAATATTGAGATCAGGGATAGATTTATAGATATAAATTTTATATAAAATTTTTCTAAAATACTTTATTCCAGTATACTTTAATAAATTCCAGCTTAAGCAGATAAATTTTATCTTTTTATTGACGGACCTCAATGCTTATAGAAATTTAAATGGGTAGAATTCTCTCCTAATTTCAGTTAAAGGAGTGAAAATGGCAGAATTTAAGAAGCTCTGGATGACGCTTGTAGCGGTACTCATCGTGGGCTTTAGTTTCTTGGGTTTTTACGGCGGCGAGGTGTATAGGCAGTCTCCGCCGGTGGTAAAATTTACCGATGCTAGCGGAGCTGAGCTAATCAGCACCGAGCGCATTTACCGCGGGCAGGAGGCCTGGCAGAGCATCGGCGGTATGCAGGTGGGCTCGATCTGGGGTCATGGAGCGTATCAGGCGCCCGATTGGAGCGCGGATTGGCTACATAAGGAGCTGGTTGCGTTTATGGATATCAAGGCGCAGGAGCGCTTTGGAGCGAAATTTGACGCTTTGAGCGACGAGCAAAAGGCGCAGATCAAGGCGCTTACCAAGGCCGAGTACCGCACCAACACCGTAAAAGACGGCACCGTTAAGCTAAGCGATGATCGCTTAAAGGCTATGGCGGTCGTAAAAGACGAGTACATGGGCGTTTTCGGAAACGATCCGCGCTTTAAAAAGCTTCGCGAGGATTACGCGATGAAGGAAAACACGCTCGCAAACGAGCAACACCGCGCCGAGCTCGTGGATTTCATCTTTTGGACTGCGTGGGCGGTTTCTACGGATCGTCCGAGCGGAGAGGCGACCTATACCAATAACTGGCCGCACGAGCCGCTGATAGACAATGTCCCTACCACGGAAAACGTCGTTTGGACGATCGCAAGCCTTGTTATTTTGCTTACCGGCATCGGTCTTCTGGTGTGGTTTGGAAATTTCTACGGCAAAAAGGACGAGGATTTCGAGGCTCCTGCAAAGCTAAACGCCGATCCGATCGCCGCTTTAGCGCTTACGCCGTCGCAAAAGGCGCTCGGCAAGTACCTTTTCGTAGCGATTGCGTTGTTTGCATTTCAAGCCTTCATCGGCGGCTTTGTTGCGCACTATACGATCGAGGGTCAGTCCTTTTTCGGGCTTGATATTTCGCAATATATCCCTTACTCGCTAGCTCGCACCTGGCACGTGCAGGCGTCCATTTTCTGGATCGCTACGGGCTTTTTGGCGGCGGGATTGTTTCTAGCTCCGATCATCAACGGCGGCAAGGATCCGAAATTTCAAAAGCTCGGCGTGGACGTGCTTTTCTACGCGCTTCTTTTCTTGGTCGTCGGCAGCTTCGCGGGCGAATACATGGCGATTGCGGGTAAGATGGATCCAAGCAGCAGTTTCTGGATCGGACATCAAGGATATGAGTATTTAGACCTCGGTAGAATTTGGCAGCTGATACTGTTCGTGGGTCTTGTGATCTGGATGGTGCTCGTGCTTCGCGGCTTTATCGCGGGCTTTAGAGCCGAGGGCGATAAGAATTTATTGGCGATCTTTACCGCTTCGGTTATCGCCGTGGGGCTTTTTTACGGCGCGGGACTATTTTACGGACAGCGCTCGCCGATCCCTGTGATGGAGTATTGGCGCTGGTGGGTCGTGCACCTTTGGGTCGAGGGATTTTTCGAGGTTTTCGCGACGGCGTCTTTGGCGTTCGTGTTCGCATCCTTGGGCTTAGTAAGCAAGAAATTTGCCACCTACACCTCGATTGCTAGCGCATCGATTTTCCTAATCGGCGGAATTCCTGGCACCTTCCACCACCTCTATTTTGCGGGCACCACTACGCCGATAATGGCTGTGGGTGCGAGCTTCTCGGCGCTTGAGGTCGTGCCTTTGGTGCTTTTGGGCTCAGAAGCGTTTCATTACTACAAGCTTCAATTCGCGCAGGATTGGGCTAAGCGTCTAAAATGGCCGCTTTACTGCTTCATCGCCGTGGCGTTTTGGAATATGCTGGGCGCGGGCGTTTTCGGCTTTTTGATCAACCCGCCGCTTGCGTTATTTTACATCCAGGGCTTAAACACCACCGCGGTGCACGCTCATACGGCGCTATTTGGCGTATACGGCTTTTTGGCGCTCGGCTTCGTGTGGCTCGTGGCGCTGTATATTTACAAAGACAAAAACTTTGACGATACGCTGATGAAGATCGGCTTTTGGGCGCTAAATGTGGGTCTGCTTCTAATGGTGCTAATCTCGCTTCTGCCGGTTGGAATTTTGCAGGCGTTTGCGGCGATCGACGTGGGCATGTGGTACGCAAGAAGTGCGGAATTCTTGCAAAAAGACAGCCTCTACGGGCTCCGCTGGGCGCGCATCATCGGCGATACGATCTTTTTGGTTGGAAGCGTGTGCTTCTTGATTCAAATCGTGCGAATGATATTCTCACGCGCTAAATAGAGCCTTCGCGAGCTCTTATCGCTTGCTTTGCCTCGCAGGAATTTTATGTTCTTGCGAGGCTTTTTAAATTTAGCGCACTTCGCGTATGCCCCATTCGCACAAGTTTTTGCGTGGATATTTTTACTCAAATTCCACTCGTGCGAGCCTTTTGCCGCGGACGATATCCGCGCGAGCTTTAAGCTTAGCCGCAAATCGCGCTAAATCTTTAAAATTTTAAAATTTCATCCTC
>ERZ772960.3031-NODE-3031-length-11616-cov-8.549779_pt1 | contig 11616 bp, 7 predicted proteins | sample MGYA00580678_ERZ772960 | MGnify/ENA primary metagenome ERZ772960 (study PRJEB29015, sample SAMEA2737930) | human oral metagenome | biome: human oral; feature: human-associated habitat; material: dental | place: China | collected 2059 ...
TTATCGAAACCACGCAGGACTTTCCGCCGGAGCTGCTCACCCGCTTTGAACGCGGTATCCGCGTTGACGGCATTTTTTACAAATGCCGTTCAGCCGCTGCCATTAACCGCCGTAAGCTGCGGATTGTACTTGTCGAAGGAAAGAATAGAGAAATCCGCCGCGTGCTGGATTCTTTTAACTGCACGATAAAGCGGCTGGTGCGGGTTCGCATCGGGAACCTCGAACTTGGAACCCTGAAAGCAGGAGAGTTTCGCGACCTTACTGCAAAAGAGCGGCAGACGATGCTGGGTTTAATTCATAATTCATAATTAGGAATAACCACGCAAAACCCTAGACAGACTTAAAAGATATATAGTAATCTAGCGTTCATTCTACTTAAAAAGGAGATGAAGTCATGAAAAAACTACTGACATTCCTGTTTGGCGCAGTTCTTTGCGCAAGTTTATCGGTTTCCTGTGCAAAAAAAGAAAGTGCCCAAAATATTTTGACCGTCGCTGCAAGTCCGGAACCCCATAAAGCCCTCTTGGAGCTTGTAACGGAGGATCTTGCAAAGGAAAATATTACGCTCAAGGTTACCGAGTTTACCGACTATGTAACCCCCAACGATGCGGTTGAAACAGGCGAACAGTTCGCAAACTTTTTCCAACATATTCCCTATATGGACAGCTTCAACAAAGAACACGGCTACCATCTGGCCAGCGTAGGAACCGTCCATATTGAACCGCTCGCGCTGTATTCAAAAAAATACGGAAACCTCTCCGAATTTAAAAGCGGTGATACCATTGCTATCCCGAATGACCCGACAAATGAAGCCCGTGCGCTTCTATTGCTTGCTTCTGCAAACATCATCGCTTTGCGCGACGGCGCCGGTTTAGACGCTACACCGCAAGATATTACCGAAAATCCCTACAACTTACAGTTTAAGGAAATTGAAGCGGCGACACTTCCGCGCGTACTTGCAGATGTGAACGGCGCCGTTATCAATGGAAACTATGCTATTCCTGCGGGGCTTTCCGCCGCAAAGGACGGCTTGCTTGTTGAAGGAAAGGATTCTCCTTATGCAAATGTTGTTTCGGTTAAACAAGGAAACGAAAACGATCCGCGTATCAAAGCATTGATGAAAGCACTGCAAAGCGATAAAGTACGGAAGTATATTACGGAAAAATATCCTAACGGTGAAGTCGTTCCGGCATTCTAGGGATTTAATCCCCTGCTTCTAAAAAAACTAAGGGGACACTCTAACAATTGAAATTTTGGAGATTCCTTTAGAAGCTTTCCCGTTTCCTGCAGCGGGTTTGACGATTCATGATAAAGGCATCTAAAAACTCCCCTGAGATTTAGATGCCTTACGGTAAAGAGAGGTTGTTAAAATGAATATACACCGGCAAACATATACTGTTGCAAAACGCGTTATGATTATCTTTACGATATTCGTATGCGTATCGGGATCAATTTATACACAAGAAAAAGCAGATGCGCTGAAATTATACCGTACCGGCCGCAGTTTGGACAGCGCAGGAAGAGCGGATGAAGCGAAAGCATCATATACGGCGGCAGTTGACGTCTGTCTTACCGAACTCCGTCACAATCCCCGCAATATGGACTCCTACACCGTCTATACGTGGTCACTGTTTCGCCTTCATAGATACCGCGAGACAGTAGCCGCCTGCAATGAAGCGCTTAAAATCGCATCGGATGTGCGAATCATTGAAACATTAGGCGAAGCATATTTTTATCTGAATGATTATAAAGAGTCGCTCCGCCAAATGGAGCGGTATATCGATATGGCGCCCACCGGAGAGCGGGCAAGTGTTGCATACTTTTATACCGGCGATATTTACCGCTTGACAAAACGTTATCAAAAAGCCGACATTGCCTACTCCGCAGCGGTACATTTAGAACCGTCAAACTCTCTGTGGTGGTACCGGCTCGGTCTTGCCCGTGAACAGGCAGGGTATAAACAAAGTGCACGGGATGCCTTTCAGCGAGCGCTCAATATACGGAAGGATTATAAAGAAGCGGCGGAAGGGCTTGCCCGCGTGCAGCTTTAAAACTAAAACGCAGTCGGCTTTTTTAAGCCGACTTTTAATACCGATTACGGGTAAATATATTCCCGCCCCGGCGGGTCAATTTTCTTTACGGATGCTGCGATAATGTACGGATCAAACCCGGCTTTATACGGTTTTTTTGAAAGCGTTCCGGTAATTTCCACCCATTCGCCGTCGGTTAGTTCCTGAGCACCACTCCACTGTGCAAGTAACCCGACGGGCTGCATATCGGCAGCACAGCATGACATCATCATACGGGCTAAGGCAAAATCATGCGGTTCAAATAATTCGCTGTCTTTCCAAACAGAGCCGACCGCCGTGATTTCTGTGCCTACCCATTTATCAAGCTTGGTATAGAGTTCGGTAAGCCACATCGAAAACGTATCGTCATCCATAATGATGCGTCCATCTTGCAGCGGCAATTGAGGCGGGGCAATCCGAGTCGGCGCTGTCTGAGCCGGAGGAGCTGCCGTGTATTGACTCCCCAAAGAGTCCGCATAAGAAAACTGAGAAAATGCAACGCCGGTTTTTGTTGCAACAACCATACCGGCCAAGGCAACCGCGAAAACGGCCGTACCGAACACGACTGTATACCCGCTGCAGCCATCTCCCTCAAAACGGTCAAAAAAAGCAGCATACCCATTATTAAAAAATGAGGTTCGCGGTTGCGATTCCTGCATAACTCTTTTAAGTTTGAGCACGCCGATACTAAAAAACACCGCCGCAGAAAGCAACAGCATGGGGGCGTGCCGCTCATGCACATAGCGGTATGCCGAACCGGAAACAACCGCGCCGGTAAAATACAGCGCAAAACCGAAAAGAGTTGACGCCTGTAGAATAAGTTGCAAGCGGGTATTTTTTTTGATAATTTTCATAGAAGCTCCATAACTATCTTCTCGCGATACGCTTAACCGACAACTTATTTGACCGGAACGTTCTTGTTCGTATCCGCAAACCGGAAGGCGGAATTTAAAATCACGATATTTTTTTCAAGATCGCCTGTTGCACGGACACTGTTATCCTCAAAGATAAAGAGCGCTTCCGTATCGGGGAGTTCGGCAAGCAGCTTTACCGCCTTCTCATAGCCGAGCACAAAGCACGCCGTCGACAAAGCGTCCGCATCGGTTGCGGAATTGGAAAAAACGGATACCGCTATCAAATTGTTCCGCACCGGATACCCTGTTGCGGGGTCGATAATGTGATGGTAGCGGACGCCATCCTGCTCAAAATACCGCTCATAGCTGCCGGACGTAGAAATACTGCGGCTTTCAATCGGAGCGGAAATAACCGGCTGTCCTTGCCGGACATGCGGATCGCGGATGCCGATATTCCAACGTTTACCGTCCGGCCGCTTCCCCACAGCGGAAATCGTACCGCCGATATCGATCAACGCATGGGTAATCCCCGCCTGCGTTACAATACGGGAAAGCTCATCGGCGGCAAAGCCTTTTGCGATTGCCCCCAGATCGATCTTCATTCCTTCTTTTTTAAGAAACACTGCCGTGCCGGTCAACTGTAAATCCCTATAGTCGGTACGGGAAAGCGCCGCTTGAATATCCCCATCTTCGGGCTTCCGGGCATTCTCAAAGCCGATATTCCAGAGTTTTACCACGCTGCCTATGACAGGGTTAAACGCCCCATCCGTTTTTTCGGCAAAAAACAGAGCCCGTTCAAACAGCGGGTATATATCTGCCGGTACATTGACCGCAGACACGCCCGCTGCCTTATTGATATCGATAAGCGTCGAGATTTCGGCATTTGCGCTTAAATGCCGCTCCAGCTCTTCAAGCCGACGTGTACAGGACTGTAGCACGGCATCGGCTTCCGCCTGCGGTTTTTCCGTAAACAGTTGGATACTGCACACCGTACCGAGCGCAAACACGGTACGGCTCTCTTTTCTGACGGCAGGCTCACAAGAAGCAAGCGACAGCACCAGTAGGAGAAAAAAACAATACTTTTTCATTCAGATTTCACATACCCCGCATGAATTGTTACATGACCCGAAGGGCAATGCCAAAAACTAAAGTTTTAAGAGTTGCCCATACACTATTTTAACGTACCGGCAAAAAGTTTGAGGTACCGATCTACTTGATATTCCGACTTATGGATTGCCGCAGAAAATTCCGCATTAAAGCGGCAATATTTTTCTACCGCAACGGCAGTTTTCTTAATACACTCAGCCTGTGTAACCGGTCGTGCCGCAGAAAGAAAGAGCATCGCAGCCATATCGTCGGCAAGCACTTCCGCCGCTTCACGGTAAAACCACTTAATTCCGTCCCATTCGTGAATATCGAGACGAATAATGACATTGGGATCCTGCGCCATCCGATGGACAATACCGGTTCTGCGGATGCTTTTCTTTCCACGAGCAGAATGCACATAGTAGAGATACTTAACCGTATCAGCCTTATTTTCAATAGGATCGATATCAAATCCTTTTGCACGAATCAGCGCGGCAAGTTTTTCTTCGAGGTGCAAAAAGGCAAAGAGTCTACCGATATTTTCTTCCATCTTGTAATAAACGGCAATATCTTCAATCGCCATCAAGAATATCGAACCGAACGATACAAAAAGCTGTGAAGCCGTTCCGCACATTTTATGAATAAATACGGTTACGGCAGAAGTCGCCGCAGTCAGCGGCATTTCCCGTACCAGCAAACCGGACGCACAGAGGAGCAGCCGGTACATACGCGCTCGGAACAGCGTCAACAACTGCTTGACGGATGATGTTTTGGCTGTCGGAACTTTTTCTTCAAGGAATTGTGCAGTCTGTTCGCTGCGATACGTTTCTTCTAAAGCGGTCAGAAAAGCAACCGCTAACGGTTCAATTTTGTTGATAAACGACTGTATCTTTGATTCCGTTTCGTGCCGGTTTTCAATATGCTTACAATCCTTTACCAGTTGACTACAATCTTGCAGCACTTCTTTTGACACGCATGCGGTAAGCGAATCGTAGAGCTTTTTAAAGCGGATTTCGTTAATTCCCATCGCAACATCGGCAATACCGCTGCCGTTCAGTTTTTCGTACAACATTCGATACTGTTCATCAGGAGTGTCGGTTACCTCATAGATGTTCAAAAACACTTGCGTTTCAAAACCGTTTAGAGCGGCAAACAAACCGCGCTCCGCAATCTCGCTATTCTTCCTAATAAACCACAGCTTTGAATGCTGCTCTTGAAAAAGCACAAACCGATTCGGAGCAACCGTCAGTTGTAACCCCTGTGCAAGCGTCCGCTGCATCAGTCGTTTTTCGTCATCGTCGCCTTTTACGGCATAAGCGGCGGATACATTGATCCATCCCGCAGCCCGTTCATACTTGTTATTATAGAGGACAAGGGAGCGGGAATTGCCGTACACGTTCGACCACGCAAAAACGTTTTCGTTTACCTGTCCGTCCGTCCAAAAATCATAGAGCAGGAAATGTTCTACTTCGGAAAACAACCGGCGCTGCCGCATCAGCGGGAAAATTTCCCGACGGTGCCGTTCCACAAGACCGGTGTTCACCTGCTCATTGTAATAAGCGCGACGGTATTCCATACCGTATTTTTCTTCAAAGCCTTCAATTTGTCCGTGCCCGAACATCGGCAGCCCCGGCATCGCCACCAGCATGGTACAAACACCGAAATACTTATCATCCCGTCCGAACTGCACCACAGCGGTTTCTTCATCGGGATTGTTCATAAAATTGACATAGCGCTTTAGTATTTGCGGGTCAAACTCGAGCGTGTTTTTGATAGTCAACCGATATTGCGCGTTGTCTTCCCGCTTTAACATATTCATAAATGCGGAATTATACACACGGTGCATACCGAGTGTACGGACAAAATAGCCTTCCATCATCCAAAAGGCTTCGGCTAACAGCAAGGTATCGGACGCTTCAACGGCACAGCGATCCACCACTTCACGCCAAAACTCTTCCGGCAACCGTTTTTGAAACTCTTCCGTAGAAAGTGCAAAGCGGGAACGGCTTGCGATATCCCCTCCCCTGCCCTGCTCGGGATACCAGAGCCGACGGATATGTTTTTTTGCCAGTACCATCGCCGCATCAAAGCGGATAATCGGGAAATTCCGCGCAACGTGCAAAATCTTCCTGATAACCTCTTCACGAGCTTCGGGGTTGAGAAAGTCAATCTGCGCGGTATCGTTCCACGGCAGCCCCGTCCCGTCGTTACCGTGATAAATGTATCGAGTATCGCCGGTATGATGATCGACCCGTTTAAACACCACCGCGCAGTCCGTTTTTGAATAGTAGTGATTTTCAAGGTAAATCCCGACACGGGAATCGTGAGAAAGATTTTCCCCGTCAAAGTTATAGCCCGGGAAAGGGCTTTCACGGGTTTGCATAAAGAGATCAGGCCGTTCCATCACCCATTTTGAATCTATACCGGTATGATTCGGCACCATATCGGCGGCAAGCCGAATACCCCGCGCACCGGCACGCCTACGTAAATCCTCAAGCGCGTCCCATCCGCCAATCTCACCGGCTATCTCATAATCCGTCAAACTGTAAGCGCTCGCCGCCGCTTCCGGATTTCCGCATATCTGCTTAATCCGCGCACTTGCGGGAGAACGTTCCCACACTCCGATAAGCCACAGTGCATTAAACCCCGCTTCCGCAAAGAAGTTAAGTTCCTCATCGGGGATTTGATCGAGGCGGGTGATAGACCGTTGATACTTTTTGCTGAGTTGATCCAGCCACACCAGCGTGCTCTTGGCAATCATCACGACATTCGGCATCCAGTCACGATCGGCGCTAAAGCGTTCATACTCCTGCGTCAAATCTTCAAAACGATAGACATCGTGCGCGCCACCCCCTCCGCCGCCTTGCCATGCAGCCTTCTCTTCTTCTGAAAGGATATCCTGACTTGTCAAGAGCCTTCCGATAAATGCACTGAGCAAATCAAGCCAATGCTTTTTAATATATTCCAGCTGTCCTTTTAAACTGAACGGCGCATAAGAAACGGGAGCTTTAAGCAGCGAAATCAGATCGATTTTTTCAGGCCCGAACACTTCATTTTGAGACGACCATTCGCAAAGGCTATCCCAGAAGCAGTTGTACGAAGGATGCGCTGCAAGCTGTTCATCGGTAAAAAGAGGATAAAAAGGCTGAAATGCAGGATTTTCATTTGCCAGCTTACAAAGGATCAATTCTTCAAAAGCCCTGTATTTATTCTCGATACCCGATACCGGATCAGTAGTGCGGAACCAATCCTCGACGCGCATCGACCCGCCGTACACTTCGGCTGGAGGAAATTCGGTACAGAATTCGAGTAATAAATCGTCGAGGTCGGGCAACTGTTCCTTTGCAAGTTCCGCCTGCACAAAGTCATACCCGCTGCTAAAAAAATCGGCGCGCACATCCCGTCGGTACAGCCGGCACATATAATGAAATATTTCGTCGATCAGACCCATCGCATTCAGCTGACCGGCTTTTAAATACTGCTCGGCACGCACCGGTATCCCGAATGCACCCGACTCGACAACTTGATTATACTGGAAAGTAAAAGCATAAATATCGTTAATATTCCGTATAACTACGTTTCCCGTCGATGAAAAGAGAGTTTTGGAAAAACGGCATTTTGCACGTATATCGCGATGAATATGGAATTCCATCGTTTGAAAAAAGCTGTCGGTAGGGACTTTCTGCATACAATATCCTCGTATTTATCGAATATTATATGCTGAAAATCCGATATTGTGAAGCCATCGCAGGCTAGCGTTTTTCACCTTCATCGGATATACTAGCAGATATCGTTTAGTTTAGAACGCTGAATTTTAAAGTATGCTATTTTGCAGGAGGTTTTATGATGGACAAGCAAAAAATAGAACGGATGCGCACCGGAAAAGGTTTTATCGCAGCCCTCGATCAAAGCGGCGGCAGTACGCCTAAGGCATTGGAGGCCTACGGTGTCGGGAAAGATGCCTACTCAAATGAAAAAGAAATGTTTGATATGGTACATGCCATGCGCACGCGGATTATCACCAGTAAAGAATTCGATAAAAACCATATCGTCGGCGCTATTCTTTTTGAACAAACGATGGATCGCGATATCGAAGGTATCCCGACAGCCGATTACCTGTGGGATAAGCGCGGTGTTCTTCCGTTCTTAAAGGTTGATAAAGGACTTGCGGACTTAGCCGAAGGTGTTCAGATGATGAAGCCGATGCCCGATTTGGAAGCGCTGCTGCAGCGTGCCGTACAGAAACATATCTTCGGGACAAAGATGCGCTCGGTTATAAAGGAAGCGAATCCCGCCGGTATCAAAAAAGTCATCGACCAACAGTTTGAAATCGGATTGCAGATCGCAAAGCATGGATTAGTACCGATCATCGAACCGGAAGTGGATATTCACAATCCTGACAAAGCAAAATGCGAAGAGCTGCTGAAAAAAGAAATCCGCGAACACATTGCAAAATTGCCTAAGGATGTATTGATTATGCTCAAACTCAGCATCCCGACGCAAGCAGATCTGTATAAAGAATTTATCGATCATCCGCAGGTTGTACGTGTCGTTGCGCTTTCAGGCGGCTACAGCAGAGAGGAAGCCAATGCGTTACTGGCAAAGAATCACGGCATGATTGCAAGTTTCTCTCGAGCCCTTGCAGAAGATTTGCGTGCCCAGCAGTCACAAGAAGAATTCGACAAAACGCTTGCCGCCGCAATCAAGGGCATTTACGACGCTTCGATTACATAACAAAGCAAAATAATTCATAATTCATAATTCATAATTATGAATTATGAATTATTCCAATAACCGTCGGGCACGGCGCTGCAGTGCACCCTGCTTTTCGTCCTGCGCAATAGCTTCCACTAAGGCACGAGCATCCGCAGGACTATTCGTTTTAAACATATCAAGTCCGATACTCTTGGTTAACACATCGTCGCTCTGCAAAAAAGCTTTGCAGATTTCCGCCGTTGCAGTGTTTTCAATTTTTGCAATTTCCTTACCGAATTCATACCGCAGTTTCTTTTGCTTGTTTTCCGTTACCGTTGCCAGCACCACCGTATCCAAATCGGCTGCGAGTGCCGTAGAATTATGCTTCAGCACTGCGCTCAGGATTGTAACCCGCAATTTTTCACCCTTTTTAGAATCGCGAAATGTTTCGGCGAGCCATGCGTTGCCTTCTGTCGTATTCAATACCGCCAGCGTTTCTACCGCTGCAAACCGAACCGCATCCGTAGGATCATACTTTGCACGATACAACACATACGGAGCCGCTTCCTGCATCATGGTCTTTTGCGCGGTTTTTAAGGCTTCGAGCCGGACTTTATAATAGCTGTCTTTAAAGCCCTGTAAAATCAGCTTTTGCGTTTCGTCCGTATCGAAAGAAGCAGCGCCTCGTATCGCTGCTTCCCGCAACTGAGGTTCCGGCTGCTCGAAAAACTTCGCCAGCAGCGGCACAATATCGGGGTTTCCCATTTGGGCAAGCCCTGCAATGGCACTGGAGCGGACATGGATGTTTTCGTTTTCGTCCTGCGCCCGTTCCAGCAAAAACTCACGCGTATCTTCACTATGCAGTTTTTCGAGTGCAACCATAATCGTCTGCTTTAAAATAAGTTCCTGTTTTGCATCATCGATTGTCAGACTGTCAAAATAGTCGGCTAAAAATGAGGCCGTTTCATCGCTGCCGATTTCGCCCAACACGGAAACCGTTTCCGCACCGTATTCCGCCGTATTTTGGGTCAGCATATTCTGCAATGCTTCGTTTAAGGCGGGAGTAAGTTCCGGCTTTACCGCAGCAAGGTAAGACAACGCCGCCTTTATCAACGTCCGCTGTTGGGCTTCATAATCTTCCAATACGGTAACAGCAGCTTCCGTCAGCTGAGCATCTTCGTACTTTTGATACAGACCGAAAAGCCCTTCGCGCACGGCGGGACTCTTTGTTTCCGCAAAAAGTCGGTTAAAATCACCTTGCAGCGTCTCGAAATCCTTCTTATCAACCTTACTGACTACCTCCAGTATTTCCGATTCCAGTCCGTACTGCAATGCTTGGCGAGCTTTTTCAATCTCATCAAGTTCTTGGTTTTCCTCTTTCGGCTTTTCAGTTCCATCCTTTTGTGTTTCTTGATCCTGTCGCGAACTTTCTTGATGTAAGGCGTTCTGCGGCACGATTGTATCATCCTTTGCTTTTGATGGTGAGGAATCGGTAGTATCGGCCGCTATATGCAGCGGCGCAAGCATTGCCGACACTACAATTAACATCATAAAAACAAGTTTTTTCATTCAATGCTCCTGCTTCCATTATCGGAATTTCAAAATGGTAGTTTTAAGAACCGCCGTTATTTTATATAAAAACCGTAAAGACCGCAATTGACAGATTAACCGGGAATTACCACCCACAGGCTCAATCGCATTCACCATATAAATTGTCATTCAAGTACCCATCGGACACATTGCGGGTTATCACGGAAATTGACAAATTGCAGAAAAACGATACCTCTGTTATACTACCACTATGAACATTACCCGCAAACTGCCGATAGGCGTGCAGAGCTTTAAGGTCTTACGGAATGACCGCTATATCTATGTAGACAAAACAGCATATCTTGCGCAATTAGTAACCAGCAGTCGAGTCTATTTCCTCAGTCGACCGCGGCGGTTTGGCAAGAGTTTATTTCTTTCAACCTTGGCAGCCTATTTCCGCGGACAAAAAGAGCTGTTCAAAGGCTTGTATATTGAAAAAGCCGAAGAGGAACAAGCTGCTCAAGAAAACCGAACCCCATGGCAAGCATATCCGGTTCTGTATTTTGACTTTAACATTGGACAGTATCTTGAAAGCGAGGCTTTGAGCGAACGGCTCGATTCTTTATTAAAGGAACAGGAAAGCCTATACGGTATACTCGTTGCAAAAGAGGAAAAGTCGTTTTTTGCCTCACGTTTTGAACGGCTGATAAAGGCTGCATATCAGCAAACGGGCAAGCAGGTTGTCATCCTTGTAGACGAATACGATAAGCCGCTTCTGCAAACAATGGGGGTAAATGAAGAACTCAATGAACAATACCGTAATACGCTCAAAGCATTTTACTCGGTGATTAAAACCTGTGATGAATATATCCGCTTTGCCTTTTTAACCGGGGTAACAAAGTTCAGCAAGATCAGCATTTTCAGCGATTTGAATAATCTCCGTGATATATCGATGGAAAAACAATATGCCGGTCTCTGCGGCATCACACAAACAGAACTTGAAACGAACTTCCAACCTGACATACAAGTGCTTGCCGATGAACAAGATCTTACGTATCAAGAGGCATTAGCAGCCTTAAAGCAGTGGTACGACGGCTATCGGTTCCACCCAGCCGGAGAGGGAATGTACAATCCCTTTAGCCTTTTGAGTGCGTTGGTAAAAAAAGAAATCAAAAGCTACTGGTTCAGCACGGGAACGCCGACTTTTTTGGTCAACTTCTTAAAAGAAGCGCACTATTATATTCCCGACTTGGATGGAAAGGTTGAACTTGACGAAGATGGTCTGCAAACGTATCGGGCAGTTGCTCAAGATGCGTTGCCCATTCTATTTCAAGCAGGTTATTTAACAATCAAGGAATATATCAGCGATCTGAGGCTGTATC
>ERZ772960.3032-NODE-3032-length-11616-cov-2.581351_pt1 | contig 11616 bp, 9 predicted proteins | sample MGYA00580678_ERZ772960 | MGnify/ENA primary metagenome ERZ772960 (study PRJEB29015, sample SAMEA2737930) | human oral metagenome | biome: human oral; feature: human-associated habitat; material: dental | place: China | collected 2059 ...
TAAATACTCCGTACGAAGTGATATTCTTGACGATACCCTCGAGTACTTGTCCTTTTTCGAGGCGAGAGATAATCTCTTTGCGTTGTTCTTCGAGTTCTTCCTCGATAAGAGCTTTGTGAGATACTACTATGTTTTTGTATTCGTCGTTTATTTTTACTATCTTGAATTCCATAGTCTTATCGACAAATACGTCGTAGTCGCGTATAGGTTTCACATCGATTTGCGAACCGGGCAAGAAAGCCTCTATTCCAAATACTTCTACTATCATACCACCTTTTGTACGGGATTTGATATAGCCGTGAATGATTTCTTGACTTTCGAGAGCGGCTTTCACTCTATCCCACGAACGAGCGTGTCTGGCAAGTCTGTGCGACAGAATGAGTTGACCTTTCTTGTCTTCTTGATTTTCGATAAAAACTTCTACCTTATCACCTACCTTAAGGTCGGGATTGTAGCGGAACTCGGCGTATGGTATTACCCCATCGGATTTGTAGCCGATATTTACTACTACTTCACGTTTGTTGATCGACACTACGGTACCCTCTACAACCTCTTGGTTTTGAATTTGGCTTAAGGTTTTGTCGTAAAGTTCGGTGTCGCGTTGGCGATTTGTATCGATAGAATCGCCCTTTTCGTAAGTATCCCAGTCGAATGCTTCGGGAGTTACTACTGGCTTTTGAGCCTCCAATTGCGGCTCGTTAGTGGAATTGAATTCTTCCATAAATAATTTTATTTTAAAGGGTTAGACAATATGAGATACTATCAAAAAAATATCTCCGTTAATTACAAAATACAAGTTGCAAAGATAATACTTTTGTGCAACAGACCAATAGTCAATCGATAATCGCAAAAAAAATATTATCTTTGCAAAACAAGCATTATCCTCCGAAAGACTTATAAATCAGACACGTAATGGCAAAGATTCTTCATATTTCAAAGTATTATTATCCTTACTACGGAGGGATAGAAGATATTGCACAGACTATAGTAGAACAACTTAAACCATATCATACTCAGAAAGTTATTTGTTTCAATCATAAAAACGTTGCTACTACCGATATCGTCGATGGCATCGAGGTAGTTCGTGTGGCTACTATCGGCACACTTTTTTCGCAACCGATACCCAGAAATTATACCTCTACACTAAAAAAGATACTCGACGAATTTCGTCCCGATTATATTCATTTGCACTTACCTAATCCTGTAGTAACGTTGTCGTTACTGAATTTAGGCTGGGGTAGTGCAAAGCTATACTTGCACTGGCATGCCGATATATTGGGGCAGAAGTTTCTATACTTTTTCTACAAACCATACGAAAAGAGGTTGCTGCTTAGAGCCGATAAGGTAATAGCTACCTCACGTATTTATATGGAGCATTCGGAGGTAATCAAGAATTTTTCTTATAAATCGGTTGTAGTACCCAATGTAGTGAAAGAGAGTAAGTTCACTCTGTGTGATAATGATAGAGACGAAATAGAGAAGATAAGACAACGTTTTGGCGGTAAAAAAATACTCTTTTTTGTAGGTCGCCACGTGGCTTACAAAGGGATAGAGTATATAATCGATTGCGAAAAACTTGTCGACGAAGACTGTGTCTTTGTGGTAGCCGGAGGTGGGCCTCTTACGTCGAAACTGAAAGCAAAAACGCTCGGTAGCAATAGAATACACTTTGTGGGCAGACTTTCTGACCGAGAGCTAAATCTCTATTTGAGAGCATCTTATTTATTGCTCTTTCCTTCGTTGAATCGTAGCGAGGCGTTTGGTATCGCATTGGCTGAGGCTTTGTATTGTGGACTTCCGGCAGTTAGTTTCGATATCGAAGGTAGTGGAGTACAGTGGGTAAACTGCAACGACTACTCGGGAATTGTGGTCGAAAACTCCAATACCGAAGCATTCGCAAAAGCCATAGATAAGCTATTGAAAGACACGGAAGAAAGAGACCGCATGAGCTTAAACGCACATAAATGGGTGGCAGAGCAATTCGTTGCCGATAAAGCGTTTGGCGAATTGTACACTATTTATAACCTGCCTCCGAAGCCGACCGCCGATAGGGTAAACGCATCGATAGTACTGTACAAGAACGACTTCGAGAAGGTAAAAGTTTTAGTACAGACGTTACGTAAGAGTCCTATAGTGAATAAAATATACTTAGTAGACAATTCACCCGTAATCGACAAGCGATACGGAGAGCTTGAAGCGACTTATATATTCAACGATAAAAATATCGGTTATGGCAGGGGACACAATATAGCTATGCGACAGACTCTTACCGATAGAGATGCAGCCTACCATATAGTAATGAATGCCGATATTAGTTTCGATCCGTCGATTATAAATAATATGGTCGAATATATGGACGAGCACCCCGATGTTGGTATGCTTATGCCTAAGGTATTCTATCCCAATAATAAAATACAGTACTTATGTAGATTGCTACCAACTCCGCTCGATTTGTTCGGTAGGCGTTTCTTGCCTAAAAAGGTTATGAAAAAGCGTATCTACCGCCTAGAAATGAGATATACCGACTATAATAAAATAATAGAAGTGCCTCAACTTTCGGGTAGCTTTATGCTGATAAACACTGCTATACTCGAAAAATCGGGTGTTTTCGACGAACGTTATTTTATGTATCTCGAAGACGTCGACCTTACGCGTCGTGTATCGAAATATGCAAAGACGATATTTTATCCTGCCGTACACATCGTTCACGAACATCATAGAGGATCATATAGTAGTATTCATCTGTTGTTTAGACATATATCGAGTGCGATAAAATACTTTTGTAAGTGGGGTTTTGTCTCAGACCCCGACCGAGAAGCTATCAACTCTATAACATTGAAAAATACATTGCAGTAATACTATAATATAAAATATTTTGAAGAGATGGGTGAATTTAGTTTCGTACAATTTTCGAGTGCATTTATAATTTTATTTGCAATCATTGATATAACAGGCTCTATACCAATTATTTTAAGTCTAAAATCGAAGGGTGTTGATATCAATCCGGTAAAGACGAGTAGTGTGGCTTTGGGTATAATGATACTATTTCTGTTTCTTGGAGAGCGTATAATGAGTTTGTTCCATGTTGATATTGAGTCGTTTGCTGTGGCAGGAGCTTTTGTACTCTTTATTATGTCGCTCGAGATGATACTTGACGTAGAGATATTTCGCAACAATACACCTAAGAATATAGGTGCCATCGTACCTATCGCTTTCCCTCTCGTAGCAGGACCGGGTAGCTTTACGGCTATGATTTCTCTGCGAGCAGAGTTTGATACAATAAATATATTTTTTGCACTGATAGCCAATTTGTTATTCGTCTTTGTGGTACTCAAGGCTACGGGGCGGATAGAGAAACTTCTTGGTAAGGGCGGTATCTATATTTTACGTAAATTCTTTGGTATCATTCTTTTAGCTATAGCAGTAAAACTTTTTACGTCGAATGTACAACATTTGATATGATACGAAAAAAAGTATTACCTTTGCACTCTTATTTACTTTACAATATACACAAATAAAAAACAGAAAGAACTTATGAAGAAAGTAATTTTAGTTTGTATCATAGCAGTATCGTCGTTGTCGATCATTTCGGCACAACCGAGAGCTATCGGAGGTAGAATAGGTATAGATTTGGAGGCATCGTATCAGCATTCGATAGGAAGTAAGAATTACCTCCAATTAGATTTGGGGCTTCCAGGATATGCCTATGGTGTACAAGGAGTTGTAACATTTAATACTATTTTTGCCACTCCTCATTGGGGAAGTTATGGCAAATGGGAATGGTTTGCAGGCGGTGGAGTAGGTGCAGGTATGATTTCCGGAGGATATTATCATTATTATGATAATGCCGTATTCATAGGAGGAGCAGGTAATATAGGACTTTCGTTTACATTTCCGTTCGACTTACAGTTGTCTGCCGAATATCGTCCGTTGTTAGGTCCGGCTTTTGGTAAGCGTTCCAACGGCGATTATGTCGGCTTTTATGGAAATGGCTTATTATGTGCTGCATTAGCAGTGAGATACGCATTCTAAGCTATAATACGAGTTTAGACGAGATACATAAAAGACGGGGAATAGCATAAAGGGCTATTCCTCGTCTTTTGCTATTTGAATAATATACAGTAATATGCATGTTTATTTGAATAACAAAGCCGTATGTATTGAACTCATAATATACAATTTTGGCGACTACATACGTTTAATAGGTAAAATTGATGTATATTTGTAAGTTAGTTTTATACACATCACAAATCAATTAAGATACGATGAAAAAAATATTGGTAGTATTTCTATTTTTCTTGGCTTCACAACTTTTGTATGCCCAACAGACACAGATATTAAGCAATAAACACCACTTGTTTGAAGAGGGCAAGTCGCTTTTCGTACAGAAAAAGTATGGTATGGCCAAAAAGGCGTTTCAGAGCTATCTGTCGGAAGTAAACGAAAATTCGGGATTCTATGCGGATGCCTCATATTATATAGCTTGTGCGTCGTACGAACTCAACGACCCCAATTCGGAGAGCATATTGAAGGAGTTTATAGAGAAATATCCGTATTATCCTATGCAGAAGCGTATTGCATTTATGCTCGGTAGGCTATATTTCGAACAAAAGAAATACAAACAAGCCATCAACTATCTCGGGCAGGTAGACCCTTACGACCTCAACCAAGAAGAAGCCGAGCAATACTACTTTGCACAGGGTTTTTGCCTATTGCAACAGAAAGAGTATCAGAAAGCTAAGATGAATTTCCTCAGAATCAGCTATTCGGATTCGTATTTCGATGAAAAAAACTATTACATAGCCTATTGCGACTATTCTCTGGGAGATTATACCGCTGCCCAGCAGGGATTCGAGCGATGCAAACTGACCAAATACGAAGAGCCTGCCCTATATCACCTCTTGCAGATACACGAGCAGATGGGCAACTCTACGGAAGCCGTGAAAGTGGGACGTGAGCTGATACAGAAGTACCCAAACAATCCAAACAATACCGAAGCTTTCCGTATCTTGGGCGAGTCGGCATACAAAAACGGCAACTATCAGAATGCAATACTATATCTTACGGAATATGAAAAACTTACACAAAAAGTGCAACGAGAAGATATGTTTATACTCGGTGTAAGTTATTACAAACAAAACAATTATAAGAGTGCAATAAAATACTTGTCGAAAGCGACCACCCAAAACGACGAAATTGCCGAGAATGCCTACTATCTGATAGGACAATGTGCTCTGAAAACCAATGATGTACAGCGGGCTAAGATGTCGTTTTACTCGGCTTACTCGATAGGTACCGATAAGCGAAACAAAGAGGAGGCGCTCTACAATTACGCTATTGCGACATATCAGACAGGGTCGGTATTCGGCGAGAGTACTAAGGCGTTCAATCAGTTTCTCAACGAATATCCGTCGTCGGAACACGCCGACAAGATACTCGATATGCTTGCATCGGCTTATATGAACGAAAGTAACTACGATGAGGCACTAAAAGCCATCAATACCATTAAAAAACCAAACGCTAAAATACAGCAAGCCAAAGAGTATATATTGTTTAGGCTCGGAGTGAAATATTTCAACGAGAAGAAATACAAAAAAGCCGAAGATGCCCTATCGCAATCGATATTGCTTAAAAATAGCCAGTCGATAACACAGCAAGCATATCTATTCAGAGGCGAAACATATTTTAAAACAGCCGATTACGACAAAGCAATAAGCGACCTTAAGACGTTTGTATCTAAGAATAAAAACAATAATACCGCCGATGCTTCGAAGGCGTTTTACACTATCGGTTATTGCTATTTTTACCAGTCGCAATGGGCTAATTCTCGTCAATGGTTTACACAGTACTTATCGAACGAGCCCGACAAAAAATCGGATTATTACTACGATGCACAGTGTCGTATCGGCGACTGCTATTTCTACGAACGAAATTTCACGAGTGCAGCCTCTTCGTATACGAAAGTAATATCGTCGAACTCGACCAATACCGATTATGCTCTGTATCAGAAGGCTTTCATCAAGGGACTCCAAAAGAAATACAGAGAAGAGATAGCAGACCTTCAGTCGCTTATAAAAAAATATCCAAATTCGGTATACGCTCCTAAGGCTCAGTACGAAATCGGACGTGCTTATGTATTACAAAACAAATACAACGATGCTATAGGGCAATACAATGTGGTATTGGAAAAATATCCGCAAAACCCCATAGCACGAAAGGCAAGCCTCGAAATAGGAATGCTCTACGAAAATATGGGGCAAAATGATATGGCTATAGCTGCGTATAAAAAAGTGGTAGAGCGTTATCCGGGTAGCGAGCAGACCAATGTGGCTCTGGAAAGTATGCAAAACTTATATGTCGATAAAAACGACGTAAGTGCATACATCAAATACACTAAATCGCTTGGACTGAGCGACGGTGGGTCGGCGTCGAAAGAAGATTCGCTATCGTATATAGCTGCAGAGAAGGTCTATGCCAAAAAAGACTACAACCAAGCTATACCCGCTCTCGACAGTTATCTAAGTAAGTATTGTACAAGCAGTAAAGCGACTACTCTCAACTGTGTGAATGCCACATATTACCTTGCCGAGAGCTACTACGAAAAAGACAATACCAAGGCTGCCCTGGAAAAATATAAGATACTTGCATTGCTCGACGGTAACGAGTATCAAGAGGAATCGCTAGTAAAAGCAGGAGAAATAGCATTCGACCAAAAGCAGTTCGACGAAGCAGCCAAGTACTTCAAGAAACTCAAAGAGGTATCGGCAAGTCCGCAGACGAGGTTCAAGTCGCAACTCGGGATACTCCGCTGTTACTACCGTACCAACAATCATTCGCAGGTGGTAGACAATGCCAATATATTGCTCGATAGCCCCGTTACACCCGAAGTAGAGCGCGAAGCTCGCTACTGCCGTATGAAGTCGCTTATCGCTCTGGGCAATTGGACGGAAGCTATAAAAGATGTAGAGGTACTCAAAAACGATGTCAGCAATAGTATCGGAGCCGAGTCGGCGTTTATTATGGCAGAGTACTATTTCTACCAGAAACAACTACAGCAGAGCGAAGACGAAATAGTCGCTTTCATAGACAAAAAGTCGCCTTTCCAGTATTGGATAGCTCGTTCGTTTATACTACTGGCAGACATATACATAGTGAAAAAAGACGACTATCAGGCGAAACAATATCTTCTGACTCTGAAAGAAAACTACAAAGCAAACGACGATATAGAGCAGATGGTAAACTCCCGTCTGGCAGACATAGATACTCGATACAAAGAGACGATATATTGATGAAGCTAAACGACATACGGAAGCTTTACGCGGCAATGTTTTTTTGCATACAATAAATTAGTAGAATATAAAAAAATCGAAGTAGTATAAAATGAAAGACCAGACCGTAATTTACAAGTCGTACGACAATATGTACAAAGCAATGTACGAACGCGATTTTCTGAGAGAAAACGGAGTAGAAAGTTTCTTGTCGGAAGACTCTACTTTGCCCTTAGACCCTACACTTATGGGTAAAACTTGGGGAATAAAGCTATATGTATTCGAAAAAGATATTCCCACTATCGACCGCCTTCTTGCCGAACTTAACAACGAAAAATAAACTCTATATGAAAAAATCAATCATCATACTGGCTGCTACCATCTTGATTGCCTGCGGAAATAGCGACCGCCAAAAAGCCGATGCTCTATATCTGAGAGCTTCGAAGCTATATGAGACGAAAACCTACGACGAAGCCAAAAGGCTGCTCGATACTCTTCATACTCTATACCCGCGACAGGTCGAAAGCCGTAAACGAGCCGATACTCTGCTTTGGCGTATTACACTCGACGAGGTAGAACGCGATATCCCTATCGTCGACAGCACACTGAGGCACCTGTTGCTCAAAGCCGAGACCATAGCCAAAGACTATCGTTTGGTAAAAGACGCTAAATACCAGACGGTAGGTGACTACGAGCACAAAAACATGCAAAACGCTTCAAACGCCTCGCGGACATACCTTAAACCGATAGCCGACGAGCAAGGCAATTTTAGCCTGATAAGCAATCTTGTAGGGCATCCTATAGCTCACCGACAGCTCACAGCTCGTGTCGGAGATATTTCGGCCTCCACTCCTGTAGCCGACGATGCGGCGTGTAATAAATACAACGATTTCGGGGTTACATACGAACAGGTAATATATCGTGGGAAAGATGTAGACGACATAGTCAATTTCTTTTCGCAGAATACCGACAAAAACATAGAGATAGTACTCAAAGGCGAGCAAAAAGACTATTCGTACAAGATATCAAAAAGCGATGTAAAGATAATAGTGCAGACCTACGATTTCGCAAAAATATTGGAAGATATATACCGCAACCAGACACGAAAAGCGGAGTTGACCAAGATGTACAACGTAATGACTCTTAGGTTATCGGGCGGTAAGCGATAGTAGCCTGATTGTTAAATACAACTTCCCCCATAAGCAACAAAGTAAATAATAATCAGTAAAATAAAAAAGTATTTGTCAAGCCTGAAAAGATGGCTAGAATTTCGGAAAAGTACGGATGTTGCCGAAAGACGTATATGTAATTACGTAATTCGAAGCTCCCGAAGCACGAGGAGTTAAAAAAGAACTTGCAGATAATAATTATACCCGATGAAGTTTTTAGACATTATAGACTGGTTGCAAATATCTTTCTCGAGCGATGTAAATAATTTAAGTACGCCAGAAGGGTATTCCTACCAACCTAGACCGATGGGAACAAAGATGTTTCGTAATGCTTACGATGTTGTCGACGATAATCTGCGTGAGGTTGTTGCCGAGCTACTTACTACTCCAAACAAACGAATGTTTGAAAGTAATTTTAAAGTATTGCGCCTTAAGAATATATCTATATACACGAAAGACTACCGCTGTATATTTGCCGATATGCAGCGACATTTTGGTTTTGGCGAAAACTATTCGATTTGTCGTGTAGACCTATGCAGAGACTTTCAAAAATTTAAAAATGGACTACTGCCGGAAACGTTTATACGACGCATACAAAAACAGGAGTATATTCTTAAAGGCAAAAGCCGATTTTTACAAAAAACAGTAGAACGACACACCGATGAAAAAGAAATAAAAACCATTACCACTATACAAGAAAGTAATGAGTATAAAACTACTACCTACCTAAAAAATCATTCCGGAGAGGTACGTCCCGAAACACTCTACATATCGAGTGGGTCTAACTTCATCTCTAAAAAACTTTACAATAAATCGCAGGAAATGCGAGATAAAGGCATTAAGACACATATACAAGCACTTCACGACAGTGTGTTTGATGAGTCGGAAGGCGACGTTTGGCGACTTGAATTTTCTCTAAAAGGCTATACTATCAACGCCATCAAGAGAGCAACTGGCAAAGTCGGTAAACTCAATATAGACGATCTCGATAATATTACGGGGCTTTTAAACTCTCTAATCGACCAACAATTCGTATTTTGGAAGACCTCAGACCTTAAAAACACATCTCGCGACTGGAAAACAGTGCAATTGTTCGACCCGTCGGAAGTTGGAGCTGCGCCATACGAATTTCGCCGTATGGACTATACCTCGCAGAGTACTAATACACGTATATAATCACTTGGTTTCGGGTATGAAAAAAAAGATAAAAGTAGAGATAGATAGGGGTTCGGGCTTTTGTCGGGGCGTAATAAGGGCTATCCGCAAAGCCGAGCGAGAGCTATCGGAAGCCGACAACCTATACTGCTTGGGCGATATAGTGCACAACTCCGAAGAGGTATCGCGGCTCAATAGGCAAGGATTGCAGACTATAGACCACGACCAACTCAAACAACTTCGTAATACTACCGTGCTATTCAGAGCCCACGGCGAGCCTCCCGAAACCTACAAGATAGCCCGAGAAAACAATATCAATATCATCGACGCATCGTGCAATGTGGTATTGGGCTTACAGCAAAAGATAAAAAGAGCTCACGAGGAGTATCCCGATGCTCAGATAGTGATTTTCGGTAAGAAAGGACACGCCGAAGTTGTCGGTCTGGAGGGGCAGATAGGGTATTCGGCTATTGTGGTCGAAAACGAACAGGATCTATCGAAGCTCGACTTTTCGCGTAGAGTAATACTATTCTCGCAGACCACAAAGTCGCTAAACGAGTTCAAAAGCATCGTCGAACATATCAAAAACAGACTTCAAAGTGGGGTCGACTTCCAATATTACGATACCATTTGTCGCCAAGTATCGAACCGCATCCCCGAACTCAAAGAGTTTGCCTCGCGGTACGATATGATTGTCTTCGTCAGTGGTAAAAATTCTTCTAACGGTAAGGTGCTTTTCGAGGTTTGCCGCTCGGTGAACCCCAATACTGTTTTTGTATCGTCTATCGGCGATTTGGAGCCTCAGAAGATAATGCAAGCCTCGTCGGTAGGGATATGCGGTGCCACCTCTACACCGGTATGGCTTATGGAGACCATAAAAGAGAATATCGAAAACTATTGAGCACGGCGGCGTGCCGATTACTCGACTTTATTCTTTATAATTACGAAGTTTAGCAGGCTGATAGCCGCAAGCAGAGCTACGGCAGTAGCCACGACTACGCCGGCGACGCATACCGTCGGTTCTGCGTCGACTATTCTTACTATACGCGACATATACAGCGGGCGGAGTGCGAATACCGTAAGCACCGATAGCAGCGTTACAGCAGTATCGACGATACTCGTCAGCGAGAAGTAAAAACCGACGACGGCTCGTCGGGGATAGCCTGCCAGACGCAGGTTGCCGATTTTTTCTCTGTTTTTCTGCAAGATAAGATATATACTCAGCACAAGTATGGCAAACGATAGAGCGAAGATAACGACGCCTATGAGCAGACATACGACGAAGGCTACCCGCAGGAAGTATGCCATACGCCCCACCGATTGGTTTTCGCCCTCTATCTTGTAGCCGTTGTCGCGGAAGAAGGTAGCTATCGTAGGGTCGGTGATGTTTGATATCTCCACTATCAGACGGGCGGGAAGCACTCGCTTGTCGGGAGCGAAGCGGCTGTTTGCCCACGTCATAAACTCTTGGGGTACGAGTATGGTATTTATCCTGTTCGAAAAACCGACGATACCGCCTTCGAACTTCTCTACCCTGCCGTTGCCGGCTATATTGAGGTCGAAACGCACCATTTGTACCGTGCCGCTCGATATGCTCGGCATCTTACGTGAGGTGGCGAAGCCGAAATTGTACAGGTCGAGGTAGTTTTGCGGTACTATGATGGGAATGAACTTTTTCTGCGGGTCGAAGTGCCACTTATCGCTCCGTATATCGATAAATTCTGTGGGTATCGCCTCGAAAAATAGGTCGGCTCCGAAGTTCATACCTGCTGCCGAGATATCGCCGTAGACCTCGAACTGCGACGAGGTGAAGCTGCCCACTCTACCGACGAAACTCTGACTCTCGAGGCGGGCTATATCTTCTGCCGAGAAGCCCGAATGTCCTATCAGAGAGTTGATGATGGAAACATTTTTGGTTACCACGAAGTAGTCTTTTTTCAAGATACTATCTTTGCCGTCGAAGATGGGGCGGACGTCGAGATATAGCTGTATCGAGAGCAGCACTATGGTCAGTCCTGCGAAGT
>ERZ772960.3034-NODE-3034-length-11613-cov-2.814414_pt1 | contig 11613 bp, 10 predicted proteins | sample MGYA00580678_ERZ772960 | MGnify/ENA primary metagenome ERZ772960 (study PRJEB29015, sample SAMEA2737930) | human oral metagenome | biome: human oral; feature: human-associated habitat; material: dental | place: China | collected 2059 ...
AGGCATCCCCGCCGCGTCCGCGATGCGATTGCTTTTGCAGAAGATGCCAAGTTTTACGGACGAACAATATTTTTTTTCGGATCGAAGCCGGATGCTCGTCCTGCAGGTCAGCCTGCACGATGAAGGAAGACAGCTTTACGTCTGTATCCCCGATGTGAATGCAAAGGAGATCCGATCGGTCATGGGGGCAGTTGAGCCTGCACGTACGGCGCTTGCCTACATCCTGCGCAACCGCATCGAGGTTGCGCGCGGCGTCGAGGAGAGGACAGACGCCGTCCTCACCAATGCCTTCGGCGGAAGCAGCCGGCAATTTGTCGAAGCGTGCGAGAAAAGTGGCCTTCATCTTGATGCGGACCGCAAGTACAGCGTCATGCTCGTCGATCTCGGACAGGATCCTACGGAGAGCACGACCGTCGACTTCCGCGCGAGCCTCATGTGGCTTGACCGCAAGGCGGAGGGCGCCGATTTCTACCCCCTGATATGGCGTGACCGTTACCTTGCGATCCTTTCGGGCATCGTGCCGCGCACGGGCAGCTACCGCGAGGAAGATCAGCCCGCATGGACGGATCTCATTCGTGGCTGGCGGCAGGAGTTTTCCGCGAGCCGCAAGCTGACCGTCTCGATCGGCATCGGTGAGGTGCATCCGCTCGCGGAGCTTTTCCGCAGTTATGAGGAGGCGCGCATCGCACTTGCCTACGGCATGACGAAGGGAGAGCGGGGCTTCATCCGATGGAGCCGCAACCTCGGCGTTATCCGCGCGATTTTCGCACAGGGCATGGACGAAGCGATCGCCTTTTACCGCGACACGCTCGGGCGCATCGCCGACCATGAGACGGATTCGGATCTGCGCACGACGCTTCGCGTGCTTCTCGAGACGAATTTCAACTTCAAGCTCACGGCAGAGCGTCTTTTCGTCCACACGAATACCGTGCGCTACCGCTATGAGCGCATCTCGCAGCTTATCGACGGCAAGAACATTTCGGCAGATATGCGTATCAATCTCTACGCCGCGCTGCGCGTCGGCGAGATCCTGCGCGAGATCGACGTGCTGGCACCGGGCTATGTCGGTTTGGCAACCCGTTCCAATATCGCACAGAATCATTCATAAGGAGCAGTATTATGTTGGGCAAGAAAAAAATAGCAGCAACTTTCTCCGCCGGAGCGCTTTGCTTCGGCATCATGACCGGCACAGCGTCCGTGCAGGCGGCGCCTGCTGCAGTGCACGCTGGCTACGAGCTGAGCGGGCTCGCCGACTCGAATGACTTCAGTGCGCGCATGCATCAGGAAGATCTGACGCATGAGCAGATCGTCCGCAGCCTGCGCTACGAGTACCGCCGTGACGGCGACCGTGCCAAGTACGACCGCGATCTGCGCGAAGAGCAGAAGCGCCACGACAAGGCCGTGCAGAAGATCAAGGATGACTACAACCACTACGCACGCAAGCACCGTCAGTAAGGAAGCATAAAAGAACGCGGAATGTCCCCCGGGAAACGGGCAAGCATGGATCCCTCCTGTTGCAGAATAAAAACGGCAATAGGAGGGATTCGTCATGCCCACAGGCCAGCCAAGGCATGATGCACGGTCATGCCTTGCGGCTTTCGAAGAAACACGAATCCAGACAGGCGTCCCCAAACGGTTTCGCGCGGGACGTCTTTTCCGATACGTTCGATTTTTCGTTTATTTTTCGGGACGGGCCTTTGCTTGCAGGCGCCTTTGCCGGAAAACCGATTGGATCGCTGCTCTTTTTCACTGGGAACGGCGAATGGCAGGATCGAAGGCGGCAAAAGCCAACGAGCTGAAAAGGAGGCAACCATGGAGCGGTGTTTTCTCAATCATACGAATCATCCATCCGACCGCTGGGGAAAGGAGCAGATGCGCGCTGCAAGCTCGTACGGCGTTGTGGAGGACTTGCCGTTTCCTGCCGTCTTGCCTGGCTGGACGACTGAGCAGGTCGATGCGCTCGCCGCAGCGTACGCCGCGCGCATCCTGGACAGGGGGCCGGCGGCGGTGCTCTGTCAAGGGGAGTCTTGCTATGTGTTTTCGCTCGTCACGCGGCTCAAGGCGGCAGGGATCCCCGTGCTCGCCGCCTGCAGCGAACGCCGCGTCAGGGAGCGTGAGGACGAGGCAGGAAATATCATCCGCGAATCGCAGTTCTGCTTCGTGCAGTTTCGCGGGTACTAAAACGAAAGGGATGCCCACTGCGCCTAGGGGCGCGGCAGGGAAAGCGAACCGGAAAGAGCGTGTTTCCTGCGTGAAAGGGAAGAAAATGCCTGCATTTGCAGCGCGTTGGACGAAAGGCAGATGGAGTGGATCGAGTTCCGTGGATGCTTGAGATTCGGAGGATCGTTATGAAAAAGATCAACATCATGATCGTGTTCTATTCGGCGATTCAGCCCGACAGGGATACGAAGGAGCTGACGGTAAAACCGCCCGCAGCCTACGACTGCCGCCTCGATGATAGGTTCCGCGCGCAGTACGTGAACGGGCGCTTCACGCAGGAAGCGCCCGTTTATGCTGTGGCGAAGATGCTGAAGGAGCAAGGCAAGTCGATTGACTACTTGTACGGCTTTGCCACAACAGATGAGCGCAGGGCAAATGTCCGAATTGCCTTGCGGGCAAACGAGGAGCCGGTACCCTTTGCTGACCAACGGGCTTTTTTCCGGGAAGCCATGCGCGAGACGTGTGCGGATTTGGCTAGGACGGAGTTCCGCTTCCTGGACTTCGACTATCCGACCGAAACGCTGGACGAGGAGTGCAATCGGCGTGCGGTGGAAGCAGCGATGCGGATCAAGCAGGACATGAAGGCGGACGGTCATGATTGGGCAGACTGCAGCCTCTACATCGACCTGACCGGAGGCCCTCGCGCGGCAGACATGGTCCTGTCGCATGTCATGCAGCTTTTGATGCATGACGGGATGCAACTGGAAAAGATGATCTATGCGGATTACGGGAAGCGAAACTGCCTGTACGGCATCGATTCGCTCGTCCATCTGTCAAGGCTCACCGCAGGCGCGGATGCATTCGTGCGCTATGGAAGCTCGCTGATGCTGGAACGCTATTTTGGGTATGTGCATCATGCGGATGAAAGCGGAAATGAGCATCTTTCCGTGCCGCTCCGAAAGCTTCTTTTTGTCATGCATCAGTATTCGGATGTCATGCAGATTTGCCAGGTCAGCGAGATTCAAAATGTGCTTCTTGAATTAAAACATGCGATTGAAGCATGTTCTGCGTATGTCCATTCGGGAAATGCGTCTGTCAAGGAAAGGGCATTTGGCTTGGTGCTCGATACGGTCCGGCGTGAATATGAAGCGATCCTGAAATACGCGGAAGGGGATGACGCGACGCTTTACTACCAGATGATTGACTGGTGCGAGAAGAAAGGGTTTACGCAGCAGGCGATGACGCTTTGCGTGGAATGGATGCCGGCGTATCTTATGGATAAAGGATTCTGCGAAGTCCAAAACAGGGCGTTTTGTGAGACGCAGGTCACAGCGATCAAGCCGGATTGGCGAAAGAATTTCCTGCGGGAATGCACCGTATCCCAATATCATGCAGATTTTCAGCAGCAACGGCTCGCAAAGGCATCTGAGCTTGCGCAGCGGATTGCACAGGGCGACGAGCAGGCCCTTGATGCAAACGACCCGGCTGTTCCACAGGAGGCAAAAGCGATGTTCCGCTTTTTGCTGGAACAGGGATCGTATCTAGAGGAAATTCAAGCAGAATCACAGGAATCGCAGCGCATCGCGATGCTGGAAAACAAGAAGCAATTAAACGAATGGATTCGGCGCGTGCAGCAATTCGCATTTCCAAACGGGAATCTTTCCGATATGCTTCGGAACAAGCTGGATCGCAAGGATCTGTTTGAAGGGATCGCAAGGATAAAGAAGGAAAAGCGTCCTCATTTTTACCAAATGAAAAAGGCAAAAATGGATGACAGCAAGGCTTCGACACGCGAAGCGCGCGAGCGTGAGTTTGCGGCGGTCCTACAGGATGTGCAGATCGCGCATACTGCATATCCGAAAGAGAAGGTCGTAAAAATTGCCGGGGCGTATTGGGCGATTGCGCGTATCCGCAATGGGGTCAATCATGCCGCACAGGGAAAAGCCGAAGGAAAAATCGCCCGTGCGGATGTGGATCGAATGATTTGCGATTTGCTTGAGCAGGTGAGGGCGCTTGGGCTCGGTGAGGCAAAGCCGTGACGAAAGACGGTCCTGCGCAGGCGTTTTTGCAGGTCTTTTTTTGGGCGCGGCCACGCAATCAGAAAACGATGGGAAAAGCGCCCTGCGTCTGTCGATCGGCAGATGTGGGTCCCTGTTACGTTTGGGGTTAGATCTGGCTCTTCCCGACCGCATCGAACGTATCGGTGATTTCCTTCGGCGGTTCTTTTCCTGCGAGGCTCACGCTCCATATAGCGGCGAGGGAGAAGAAAAAGCCCGGCACGATCTCGTAGAGTCCGAAAAACGCGAACGGTTTCCAAACGAGGACGGTGACGCCGCCGACTACGATGCCCGCCAGGACGCCGGCCTTTGTTGTGCGCCGCCAGAAGAGACTCATGAGGAGCGCGGGACCGAATGCCGCGCCGAAGCCTGCCCACGCATAGGCGACCATGTCGAGAATAAAGCTGTTTGGGCTAAGTGCGAGGAATACGGCGAGGCTCGCGATGACGAGGACGCTCGCGCGGCTAATCCATACGAGCTCGCGCTGATCGGCGCTCTCGCGCAGCAGCGTGCGGTAAAAGTCCTGCGCAAACGCGGACGCCGCGACGAGGAGCTGCGAGGACGCGGTGCTCATGATGGCGGCGAGGACGGCGGAGAGGATGAGTCCCGCGACGATCGGCGGGAAGAGGTCGTTCGTAAGTACGAGGAAGACGGTCTCGGATGCCGTGCCTTCAAGCGGCACCTTGAGGTAGACGCGTCCGACCATGCCGACGGCGACGGCGGCGGCGAGCGATAGGACGACCCACGTCATCGCGATGTGCGTCGCCCGGCGAATCTCGCCTGAGGTGCGGATCGCCATGAAGCGCACGAGAATGTGCGGCTGGCCGAAGTAGCCGATGCCCCATGCGAGGAGGGATATGAGCTCGATGCATCCCATGGATGAGCCGTCTGGCTTGGTGAGCGGGGCGAGCATGGAGCCGTGAAGATTTCCGATTGCGGAGAGCGTTGCCGAAAATCCGCCGAACATCATCGCAGCGGTGATCGGCACGACGAGGATCGCGAAGAACATCATCACGCCCTGGATGAAGTCCGTGCGCGAGACGGCGAGAAAGCCGCCGACGAGCGTGTAGAACACGACCGAGCCGGCACCGATGCAGACGGCCGCCGCGTAATTCATGCCGAAGACCGTCTCAAAGAGCCTGCCTGCCGAGACGAATCCCGATGCGGTATAGATGACGAAGAAGATGAGGATGAAGACAGCGGACACGATGCGCAGGAGATTGCTCGTGTCGCGGTAGCGGTTTTGCAGGAACTCCGGAAGGGTGAGCGCGTTGTCGGCGAGCTCCGTGTACTTTCGGAGGCGCGCGGCGACGAAGCGCCAGTTTGCCCAAGTGCCGAGCGCGATGCCGATGGCGATCCAGCCCGCGTTGAGTCCTGCAAGGTAGGCGAATCCCGGCACGCCCATGAGCATCCAGCCGCTCATATCCGATGCTTCGGCGGAGAGCGATGTGACCCATGCGCCGAGCTTGCGGTTGCCGAGGAAGTAGTCGCTCATGTTGCGCGTGCGGCGGTAGTAGTAGACGCCGATCGCCATCATGACGCCGATGTAGAGAACGAAGGTGTTGATGATTGCAAGGTCGTGTGTCAAAAAATCTCCTCCTTGTCCGGCCAGCTGACAGCTTTGTCTGCCAGCATGCCATTATTATACGGGAGTTGGGGACGGTTGGCAATACGGGGTAGATTTTCGGGCAAAGTGCGTTGCTATTTTTGGCCGGAAACCGTATAATACAAAAGGGGGCGCAGCAGGTTCGTTATGCTGCGCGTTTTGTTTGGAGGTGATCGGGTGAAATACGATGTGGCGATTGTGGGCGCGGGACCTGCGGGCATCTTCGCGGCGTACGAGCTGACGAAGGAAGCGCCGCAGCTACGCGTCCTCATCCTGGAGAGCGGCAGGGACATCTATCATCGCGTCTGTCCGATTGCGGCCGGCAGGACGCCGACGTGTATCGGCTGCAAACCGTGCAGCATCATGCGCGGCTTCGGCGGGGCAGGGGCGTTTTCGGACGGCAAGTACAATTTTACGACGGCATTCGGCGGCTGGCTGAACGAATACTTGCCCGATGAGAAGGTCATGGAACTCATCGATTACGTCGATGCGATCAACTGTGAGCACGGCGCGCCGTCCAAGGTCTTTTCGACGGAGCATTCCGCGATTGCGCGCGAGGCGCTCAAGCATGACCTGCACCTGCTCGCGGCGCGCGTGCGCCATCTCGGCACAGAGAACAACCTGCGCATGCTCGAGGCGATGTACGAGCATCTAAAGGAAAAGGTCGCGTTTCGCTTTCTGTCGCCCGTCCGCCATATCGAGAGGGCGGATCGATCACTCGAACTGGAGAGCGGCGAGCGCATCGAGGCGGAATACCTCATCGTCGCGCCCGGCCGAGCTGGTGCGGAGTGGTTCTCGGACGAGTGCGACCGCCTCGGGATCGTACGGGAGAACAATCGCGTTGATGTCGGCGTGCGCGTCGAAGTGCCGGACGCGATTTGGGATGCGGTCACGCGCGAGGTCTACGAGGCGAAGCTCGTCTACCGCACGCATCGGTATGGGGATCTCGTGCGGACGTTCTGCATGAACCCGCATGGACATGTCGTCATGGAAAACACGGACGGCATCGTGACGGTCAACGGACATTCGTACAGCGACCCGAAGCTCCAAAGCCATAATACGAATTTTGCACTGCTTGTTTCCAATCACTTCACCGAGCCGTTCAAGTCGCCGCACCAGTACGGCAAGCGCATCGCTTCCTTTTCCAACATGCTCGGCGGCGGCATCATCGTGCAGCGCTATGGCGATCTCGTCCGCGGACGGCGTACGAATGCGCATCGTCTCGCCAAGAGCTTTACGCGGCCGACGCTCGCGGCAACGCCGGGCGATCTTTCGCTCGTCCTGCCGAAGCGCCATCTCGACAACATCATTGAGATGATCGGTGCGCTTGACGCCGTTGCTCCCGGCATGAAGAACGAAGACACGCTGCTCTACGGCGTCGAGGTGAAGTTCTACAGTTCGCGTCCGCAGCTCACGAAAGAACTGGAAACGACGCTGCCGAATGTCTTTGCGGCCGGTGACGGCGCAGGTGTGACGCGCGGCCTTTCGCAAGCGGGAGCCAGCGGTGTCTACGCGGCGCGGACGATTCTGTCCCGTTTGAGCAAAAAACAGAGATAATTTTGCCCTTTGGGAAGGTTTTTTTAGGATGCGGCGCGAAAAGATATAAAGATAAGCTGTACGGTTTTTGCCAGTCGAAACTAAGAGAATGAAACAGGTGAGCATTGTGGAAAAAGTCAAGGTACTGATTGTTGACGATTCGAAGATAAGCAGAATGATGCTGAAGACGAGCCTGAAGAAAACAAATTTTGAGGTATGTGCCATGGCGGCGGACGCAGAAGAGGCCATTGCGCTCTACGCGGAGCACCAGCCTGACGTCGTGACGATGGATATGAACCTTCCGGATGCAGACGGCATCGAGTGCAGCCGCCGTATTCGTATGATCGATTCCAAGGCGAAGATCGTCATGATCAGCGCGATGAAGGACGCGAGCCTCGTTGCGCACGGACGCGAAGCAGGCATCAGCGCGTTCCTGCAAAAGCCGGTCAGCACGAATCAGCTCATCGATACGCTCATGACGCTTTGCCAGCAGCAGGTCGGCAAGCAGGCGATCCTGCGCGAGTCGTACGCAAAGCCGTTTGCGCGCGCGTTCCATGAAGGTATTTTGGATATCACGGGACTCGATGGTGAGGTGGATCTCTCGGCGGATGAGCGCCGCTTTATTGATGTGAGCGGCATTGCGGTCATCATTGGTCTGACGGGGGAACCGGTCGGTCGCGCCATCGTCTCGATGGATACGGATGTCATGCGCGCGTTTGCACGGCTCATGCTCGGCGTCGAAGACGGCGACGAACTCACCGATGACGAGGCAAGCGACTCCGTCGAGGAGGCGGCAAATATCATCGTCGGGCGCGGCGTATCGAATATCAATGATGTGTTTAAGGATAAGGAAATCCGCATTACGCCGCCGGGGGCGATCTGCGGCACGAATATCCGCATTGCAAGCCCGAAGATCACGACGTTTCGCATCACGGCGCGGACGAGGATCGGGGAAATTCATTTGAACGTTGGGTTTGCAGAAGGAGAATAATCAAAATGGATGCGAAGTTAATCAATCCATTCGTGGATGCTTTCACGTCGGTGATGCCGCAGCTTGGCTTCCCCGAACCAAAGCGCACGAAGCTTTCCGTTCGAGAGAAGAACTCCATCGGGCGAGGCGTTTCGGTCATTCTCGGCTTCACGAAACAGATCCGCGGCAACGTCGTCTACAATATGAAAGAGGACACGGCGAAGTTCATCGCTTCGACGATGATGATGGGCATGCCTGTCGCGGAGTTCGATGCGATGGCACAGAGCGCGATCTCGGAGCTCAGCAATATGCTGACGGCGAACACGGCGACGAATCTTACGGGCATGAAGCTGGAGGTTGATATTTCGACGCCGTCGCTGACGATCGGCGAGGGATTCGTGCTCAAGATCAGCGAGGGGAAGTTTCTCACGATCGATATGGAGTTCGCCGGACATATCGTCGAACTCGATATTGCCGTGGAGCTGCGCGAATAAGAACATGCAGAACGTACGAGGAAAATTGCCGTATCAGCCGATATGGCACTTTTTGATGTTGGCAATTGTCTCGCCTTACGCTATAATGGTACGAATGCCAGCTCCCTCTAGGCGTGAAAGGAAGGCGGCGCGATGCAGGAAGATGCGGTCCACGTGCGCGTAAGCGCCATGCAAGAAGACGCGCGAGGCGAGACGCAGCGCACCGTGATGGAGACGGACGGCCGCCATGCTGTGCGCAGGGGAAAGCACTATGTGCGATATGCGGACGATTCGATTGTGCAGGGCGCGCTCGTCCATACGACGCTAAAGCTCGGGCAGGATGAGGCGTGGCTTTTTAGGCGCGGTGCGATTGAGCACGAGCAGCGCTTTATCATGGGACGCGAGACGTGCGGTACCTATCGTACGCCGTATGGGGAGGTCGCGATCGGTGTGCGGACACAGGCGCTTTCCGTATGCGAAGAGGCGGAGTGCACGATGTTTTCCCTCTCGTATGACCTTTACGCAGCGGGGGAATGGCAGAGCCATCACATCCTGCGCATCGAGGTGACGAAGAGGCGTACGGGCGAAAATGGAGAGAATGGATAGGAGGATTTTTTTGGACATCAAGGATATGCTGGCGGCCGCTATCGAAGCGGCCGTGAAAGAAGCGATCGCAGCGGGCGCATTGCCTGCGGCAGAGCTGCCGCAGGTGACGCTCGAAGTGCCGCCGTCAAAGGATCTCGGGGACTTCGCGACGAATTTCGCAATGCAGTCGGCGCGCGTCTTCCACAAGAGCCCGCGCCAGATTGCCGAGGAGATCCGATCGCGCATAGCGGGCGATTTCCTTGATCATGCGGAGATCGCTGGACCGGGCTTTCTGAATTTCTACCTGAAGGGCACCGTCCTCTACGATGCGCTTCGCTCCATCCTTGCGGCAGGCGAGTCGTACGGGAATCTGCCTGCGAAAGACGTGCCGAAGACGCAGGTTGAGTACGTCAGCGCCAATCCGACGGGGCTTCTGCACGTCGGGCACGGACGCGGCGCGGCAGCAGGATCGGCGCTGGTGAACCTTCTGCGCGCTGCAGGCTATCCCGTCGAGAGCGAGTATTACATCAACGATGCGGGCAATCAGATGGATAACCTCGCGCGTTCGGTCAATGCGCGCTACTTGGAGCTCCTTGGAACAGCATGCGAGTTCCCGGAGGACGGCTACCACGGTGCGGACATCACGGAAACGGCGCGCCGCATCATCGAAAAGGACGGCGCGAAGTACCTCGCACTCCCCGAAAAGGAGCGTCTCGCCGTGCTCAAAGAGCTCGCCTACAAAGAGAAGCTCGCCGTGCTGAAGGACGATCTCGCTGCGTTTCACGTCACGTACGACAAGTGGTTCAGCGAGCGCACGCTCCATCCTGACGCGATCCAAGAAGTCATCACGATTCTCCGGAAGAACGGTACGATCTATGAAAAGGACGGCGCGCTTTGGCTGCGCTCGACGGACTACGGCGACAAGGACCGCGTCGTCATCCGCGATAACGGCGTGCCGACCTACCTTGCTGCCGATATCGCCTACCATCACAATAAGTACGAGCGCGGTTTCGGCACGCTCATCAATATATGGGGCGCCGACCATCACGGCTACGTCTGCCGCGTCAAGGCGGCAATGGAGGCACTTGGGCACGATCCGAAGCAGCTTCATGTGCTTCTTTTGCAGATGGTCAGCCTCTACCGTGGCGGCGAGCTTGTCAAGATGAGCAAGCGCACGGGGCAGAGCGTCACGCTGGAAGAGCTCATCGAAGAGGTCGGCACGGATGCGGCGCGCTATTTCTTCCTCATGCGCTCCCTCGACAGCCAGCTCGATTTCGACCTCGACCTTGCCAAGAAGAAGTCGAACGACAATCCCGTCTACTATATCCAGTACGCGCACGCGCGCATATCGAGTATTTTCCGTCAGGCGAAGGAGACGCATCTCGTGCTTGGCGCCGCGCCGAAGCTGGAACTCCTCACGGATGAATCGGAGCAGGCGCTCATCAAGAAGATCATGGAGTACCCAGAGGAAGTCGGCCGCGCAGCAGATGACTGCGCGCCGCAGCGCATTGCGCGCTACAGCTACGACCTCGCGGCGCTTTTTCATAGCTTCTACAACAAGTGCCGTATCATGGGCGTAGGGCAGCCGCTCGCCGAAGCGCGCCTCGCACTCGTGACGATTACGGCACATGTCATTCGCCACAGTCTTGGGATTCTCGGCGTATCGGCGCCGGAACAGATGTGACTGCCGGAGGGCAGCCAGTTGGAAGGGAGAACCATTCATGGAATTTGATTGCCTGAACAAGTCGGAGACCGACGTCGCCTACCATATTCTCACGAAGGCAGGCGAGACGATGTACTACAAGGATCTCGTGACGGAAGTCATCGAGAAGAAGCGCAAGCCAGTCCAGTCGCTTTCGGCGGCGATATCAGAAGTGTACACGCTCATCAATATGGACAGCCGCTTTCAATACGAAGGGGAAGGCCGGTGGGGACTCACGGAGTGGAACCCGCCTGAGGCCAAGCGCTCCCATTCCCGCTCCTCGTCGCGTTCTGGAAGCGCGTCAAAGACAGCAGCAAAGGCAAGCACGAACCGCAAGAAGAAGCTTGAGAGCATCCAGGAATAAGAAAGCGACAGGAGGCACTTCATGGCAAAGTACATTTTCGTTACGGGCGGCGTCGTTTCTTCTCTCGGAAAGGGCATTACGGCAGCATCGCTCGGACGTCTGTTCAAGAGCCGCGGCATCAAGGTCACGATCCAGAAGTTCGACCCGTACATCAACATCG
>ERZ772960.3036-NODE-3036-length-11607-cov-12.535665_pt1 | contig 11607 bp, 6 predicted proteins | sample MGYA00580678_ERZ772960 | MGnify/ENA primary metagenome ERZ772960 (study PRJEB29015, sample SAMEA2737930) | human oral metagenome | biome: human oral; feature: human-associated habitat; material: dental | place: China | collected 2059 ...
TGGAACACTCCAGACATAGATGCTTTGACAATTTCATCGTCAACTTATTAGGGGCAATTGCTGCCTATTGCTTGTTTCCAAAGAAGCCGTGCATCAATGTGCAAAGGACCATTGACACACAGCTCACATTGTTCTGGATTCGTCGAACTCACGTTATTTATTAAATCTATTATCATCTTTCTTGAATAGTATGGGATTTATATCGGATAAACCTATTGACAACTTTCTTTCAGTTTCCTTTTCTAATGGTGAATGAAAATCATGTTCTTCCAACCATCTTTGATATCCAGATATATCTGGACTATTTAAACAAATTGCATATTCTATACCACCTATTGCAAGTATATAATATAGTATTACTTCTGTCAAGCCACCATCTAAATGTTGTACATCAGTTGCAAACAGTTTCATTTCGTGTAAGAGCTCGTATGGGGAATTATGTTCGGCATCCATAAATAAGGTTCCTTCAGAGTATATTCGTCTCTGATGATATTGCCAACAAGCTCCCTTCCCAAATCGTGCATATTCTCTAATAGATTGTAATTGGTCAGAATCCTCTGCTAAGAATTCTTGGATACAAAGGTCATAATTAGATTCTCCCATAGAATAAAGAAAATATTCATAAGCACATTTTGCGAGAAATCTTGACATTATTTGGCTAGGATATTCGGGAGAAAGAGTACAGGCTGTTATCATTATACCCTTTCCACCGTTTTTATTTATAATTTTTACTATATCTTCATCATTAAATGATGCTATTATCCCTTCATCAGTAGTTTGTATAGTAACTTCGGTACTTTTAAATGCACTTGGAAATATTGCAGACTCTTTTACTAATTTATCTTTTTTTGTTAGGATTTCATTACGAAATCTATAAGAACGAAAATATGACTGAGCCAATAATTCTTTTTCTATTTTTACGGCAAAATAATGATTACAACTATCACATACATACCCCTTAGATAATACATGGAGCTTATTACCTAATGACTCAGGAACAATATGTTCAACACTTCTTGAAGTCGAACTGTCTTTATGACAAAATATACATTGCATATTACGTTTTTGATGATGATGATATTAAAGATGCGATATTAATATTTCTAAAGTAATCTTTAAGAGATATTTCTTCAATTTTACAATTATTAAAAAACTTTTCTTTCGTAAGGCCTAATGGCAACTGCAATAATCCGTTTATGAATTTGTCTAATTTGGGAGTTGCTTTCTTCAATGGATGATTTAAATTTGCTTTCTTTGTTTCAAAATCATAAAATTCAATATCATTATATTTCCATCTAATATCAATACATTTTGGCATTGTACAAATAAGTCTACCACCCTCATGTATACACAAATCTTTATCCAATGTAAAAGTACACATATATCTTTCTGAAGGATGATTAAATATGATTGTACTCCCTTTTTCAACACATAACATAGTATCAATGTTAGCAAGTTCTGTCAGTTTGTCGTATAATTTAAAAGCCTGCTTTAATTCTTCTTTGTAGATTGGACTGGATAACCTCTGAAAATGCGCAGCAGGATTAAGAATAAGTAGTTTTGAATCTTTGAATAAGTCCTGCATTTCTTGGTCTATGCACTTCCCATTATCAGAATAATATTTTACAAGTTTTATCCATAATGTTTCTAAAGACAAAAATCCACCACCCGCTGATGTTTTTAATTCATATGGGAGTAAATTGCCTATAGTTTCTTCCAAACTTTTTCTCAAGTATATTGCAGAGGTCTCATAATCTTGTATTTGATAAAACCTCTTTGCTTTAGAAATATAATCATCATCATCATCTATTAGAACAGGCTCAAAATGCTGTATATAAATCCTTTTGTGAAGCCATTGATTATTACACTTCTTTTTTGAAATTTTGGTCCATATAAAGTTGTAAAAAGCTCTATCATGTGTAAAAAGATAGATTTTGTATTGGTTACATTCTGAAAGTAAATAATCTATCACTTTCATACGATTACTCATATCGAGACTGATTAGCATATCATCAAGAGCAAGAAAGCGACCATCTTGGGCAGTAATTGTATCTAATAATGAAAAGCGAATAGAGAGAACGATTGCTGTTAGTTTAGCCTCATTAAAATAACTTTGAGGTTTAGCAATTGGGGTAAAAGATCCATCTTCCTTGTCTTCATCTATGGACAAGGTTATTACAGGATTCAATATTTCCAATCTATTACTGATTTTTACTTTTTGCAATTTTCCTGCAATTTTTTCTTCTTCATACCTATACCCTAAACGAAGCCAATAAGAATTATTATTTTGAATAATTTCATCTTTATTATCTAAATAATTCAATATTATTCTAAGATTTGGGGCTCCAGAATCTCTAAAAAAGTCATTATATATTTTTGTTGCAGTTCGTGGTGCGTTCGTGTTTATGTAATCAATAATATATTTAACTTCATTATTAAATTTCTTAATCTTATTCTTATAATCATAGGCAATTAGTTTGCCTTTTCCTTTCCGCTGAATACCAATATTGATTTCATCATAGATTTGAGAAATATATCTGGATTTATCCGTTGTTAGGGTAAACGGAAGAATATCCTTGATAAATACAGGAAACAAATCTATATATTGAGAATTTCTGAAACTGAAGAAGTTAAAAAGAAACTTGTGATTGATGAACACACATTTACCGTTTAAATCCTTGATAGGTGAAGTTGGTTGTTGAATAGACTCCTCGTAACCATTCTCAGAAATGTTATAAGTAATATCACTATTTTCAAATTTCACAGAAACTTTTGGAACCGGCGTTGCAGTCATGGTATTTACAATACACTCGTCTGAGTTTTTATTGAAATACTTTTTAATATCATGACATTGACTTTGCAACAGTGCATGTAAGGCATAATAGATAGAGGATTTGCCACTTCCATTCTCACCGTACATTAATAAGTTTTTCCCATCAAGATTCAGATTAAATTCTTTTGGAAAAGCCTTAAATCCATTAATTGTTATTTTAGAAATCGAAGCCATCTTTAGGATATTAAGTATTAGTGTTGAATAATTATTTTCAGAATCTCCGGACTCCGTGAAACGAAAAGTGATAGTCTTGTCCGCACGGGATTATCTGATTTATAAAGAGTATCAAATGCTTTGCTGATAGTTGTAATGATAGATTCTTCTGATAGGTCATTAAAAGGTTTAATATACTCAAATAGATACTCTATGATATTTATGTCTCGTTCCTGCATATGTTCTCCGAAGAAAAGTTCGTAAACACAACCGTCTATAATCTGTTGAAAAAACTCTCCTACGAATTCATTCCCAATAGCCTTATCTACTTGTGCAGAATCTACATTTTTTAAAAACGCCATATAATCATAGAGCGTTTCCAGTAATTCCTGTTCCTTATTCTCTGCTTTTGGTATGTATAGTTTCCTTACATTGATTGGCTTTACTTGTGCAAAGGTTCTCCCTTCTTCCTGAGTCAGTTTCTTATATATATAGTCCGTCACACAAGAATTAAGAACTGTAGCTATATACTTATAGGAAAATAACATTGTATTTTTTTTAAAGATGAGAATGCTATCCAAAACGAAATATCCTTTTTCATCATAAACACATCTAATTTTATCAGAAGTCTGGCGCATGATGATTTTAGGCTCAACAAAAAGCCTTTCATAGCGATTTCTATTCAATGAATACCATGGTAAAACTCCAGATTTCACCTCACTGCGTAAAGCTAACTTTTCATGGTAATTATTTAGATATTCAAGTGTATGTGGATAACGTAAAATATCTGTCTCTCTCGTAGTATATATGAGTTGTTCCATAGAGCTACTTATTGTATATTCAGAAATTTCACTACCCACCAACAAAGGCTTAAGAATTGTTTGTTCTATATTAAAAGTAGAAATACAGTCTGGTGTAATTCTAAAAATCTTATCTCCTCCTGTAGAAATCCCACTTGCCATTTCTTCAGCAATTTCATCAATAGCAAGGCCATGCAACCTAACACTTTCTAAAATGTCTATATCACTATTTGACAATCCTATAACCATTGCAGGAACAGTTTTTTGCTTTTCAATGCTGATATTTTCAATCATCTCATCCCAGTTAATGTCCTTTACATTTAGCTGACGATAATCAGAATATGCAATATTATAATTAACCGTCTTCGCTGTGTTTGCTAAAAAAATACAAGTTGGTACGTCGGCATTCTCGAATGTATTGTCTCCCAAATTAATAGCACGTACCAAGGTATGTTGCTCCACAAGTAATTTCCGAGTTCGCTCATTTTCATTTTGAAACAAGATATTATTGGGAACAATATAAGAAACAACAGCACCATCTTGCTTGCATAATTTAAAAGCAAGCGAGGTGAAATAACAAAAGGTTTCAGGCGTACGCATGTGTACATCAGCATATTTATCCTTAAATATTTGTTTTTCGAAGGTTGTAAGCTTTGCCCCAAATGGCGGATTTCCTATAATCACATCAAAGCCAGTGAAAGTACCCACATCACTCAACAAAGCAGGAAATTCAAATCGCCATTCAAAAGCATTTTCATAAATTCTACTATTCTTTATATCTGTTTGTTTCTTCTGAATGGAACTTATCTGCTTCTTCAATAACTTTATTTTCTGCTTTACTATATTAGATAGTTCAAACAGCATTGGAGACTCATAGTCTGTCAACTGTTTTTTTAACTTTTTTATTTGTAAAAGTTCTCTATCCGTAAGTTCATATTTAAATGTCTGCTTAACCTTTTCTATTATTTCTTTAAACTTTTCCTTACAAGTGTGATCAGATATGTTTGTATATTCATAGACTATCTTTTTATATAACTCCAAAGATAATTCTTTATTTTTAGGCATATTTTGATTATATTCTACAAATACATCATCAATCTGTACACTCATTGGATAACGATAGGTCAGTGAGTTTCCACACATTATCTTATAATCAAGGTTGGGTAGTGGCCGTGGTACAGTTTCGTCTACCACCAAAGCCAACCAGAAGCGGAGGCGTGCTATATCAACAGCTCCCTGTTCTATGTCTACTCCAAAGATGTTATTCTGTATAATGTCACGCTTGACTTTTGCATGAGAGAAGTCATCGGTAGACTTGAGAAAACCATAGAGCTGCAAACGAGCATGATAAAGCACATTAAGTATGCCCATAGGGAAGGCACCCGAACCAATAGCAGGGTCGCACACCTTGACAGTTCTAAGTAGATTGTATATTACGTTGGCTGTTTTCTTATTTTGAAGTTCCGCATTAACAACTCCATTCTTTATTAGGGCTTCAAGAGCTGAATATAACTGTTCATCGACATGAGACTTCAGATACTGCACAATGGTCTCACGACACATATACTGTACAATCTCCTTTGGTGTATAGAAAGCTCCTTTGTCTTTGTTGTCTTCCAACAGATTCTCGAAAATATGCCCCAACATCTCAGGGTCGATACCAACCTCAGCATCATCAGGGTCGTTTTCATCGATGGTAAAATTGTATTCTGAGAAGAACTCCATCAATTCCTGGAAATACGCATAAGGAAAGTCTACATTCTTTTTATCCAATGAATCTCTGTCGAAAAGACCACCATTCAGATAAGGAATCTTGATATTCTCTCCAAGACGAGAGTCGGCAATATCATCAGGTCTGGCTTCATTGAGCGTATTAAAGAACAATGGCTCTAACACATCACTCAACAATCTGTCGTTGTCTTTATAACGCTCGACAAGATTCTGCATATATGCCTTGTCTCCACCTTCCCATGCATCACTGCCTGCAGGTACACCCATCCAACCTTTCTTCTGCAAGAATTGCAGGAATACAAGGCGACCAAGTAGTTTTTTTACATAGTCACGATTATCCTTTGCGTTTCCTGTAAGGAAATCACAGAATTTCTTATAGCGTTCTTTATACCCTTTGAAGAATTCCTTGTTGAGTCGTTCTACGGAGAAGGCATCTGTAACATCTGATAACAATACATTTTCTTTCTTTACCAACTCATATAAACGTATAGCAGCGGTAGTACATGGTTCGTTGCCACCTAGTAGAAATGTATAGCGTTTAGAGGCTGTTTCCTTTGTTTGAAACTCTCCTGCTTCATTGAGCACAGTAGTTTTTGAAATAAAGGTGAGACGATAATCAATCTGTTTCTTCGAATAATAGAAAACCAATACACCATGGTTAATGTCTTGGTCAATATATTTTGCAGCTATATCACGTAGCCCTTTCCTGTTGCGTGCTATGTTTTTGTTATCGGCAACCTCTATCACAAAAAGGGCCAAAGAGTGATTATCATCAAGATGTATAGTTCCTATTTGTCCACCACTTATTACAGATTCATCTTCTATAGAATTAGGGACAGAAAGATAATCAATCCTATTAAACATTCTGCTCAAAATGTTCTTCCACACTTCAAGATTGAATTCCTTTTTCAATTTAATTTTCAGTTCAGCCTTATCCATATGTATATTATTTATTTTTGTTCGTTTTGTTGAATAATAGTATTAAGCAATAGCAACCCTTTCTCTGTAAGTTTATACTTTTGTTGAGGATGATTGGGCTTGTCAGGATACTGCATCTCTATCCAGCCTCGCTGCATAGCTGGGAGAATAAATTTCTTTTTGAAATACCAATGAGACTTATACACTTGCTTATACACTTGCTTATAAACTTGCAGTATCTCATCAACAGACAGCATCTGCTTATTTATGCTGATTAGCAAAGACTTAAGTTGAATACTAACTTGTACACTCTCTTCCACTTCATTAGTTGTATTCTGTCGTTGATACTTCTTAGAGATTGGGAAAGTAATACGTATAAAGTTGTCTGTAAAGACGAAGCACTCTGCACCATAGGCTCTGAGTATGCGAGGAACTCCAGATCCCAAAGACTCTACTAACTCCAGGTCTCTATAGACACGCATTAACTCTTTATTGCGTGGAATGGAAATGCCATTAAAGAATTCTTCACGACTCAATGACTCTGGCAACCGTCCCGCAGACGTAATCTCAATGCGATCTGGGAAGATTTCAAACTTGGGTGGCACCTCAAATGAATAGTCATTATGTACAATGGCATTGACAACTGCTTCACGCAAAGCTATCTTATCCCATAAAGGATACTCTGTGCGTTCTGCAGGTGTGATAGTTGCAAAGACTTTATTCTCTATATCTAATTTTGCCAAGATACTCTTTGTTGCCTTAATTAACGAACAGTATCCATATTCATTATTTTCTATTAGCTCACATCTATCAAGGCTTGAGTATTTAGCAAGTTTTATAGAGTTGTTATTCTCATCAGCTAACAAATAAGCAACATAGTTAAGCTTATCATTCTCTGTCAACAGTTCCAAGCTACGTTTGAAGTTATCGTTAAGTCGTTTGCCTCGCTCGTCATAATAAATACGAAGCTGTTCGAAAGATAAATCCTGTCTGTTAGAGATACTCTTTCCTATGGAGTTTCGTGTCCGCATCGCAAACAGTCTGTCAATTTGCTGTTGCTGCATAGGCTCAGCAGAAGTACCTATCCGAATGAATGTCCCTTTTGAAGTCATACCATACTTGGACTTGAAATAAGGTTTCTCAATGCCACTTGCAATCGTTATCTTTACAATTGGACAGCCGTTCCGTTCTTCTTCTGATATATCAAAAAGCCCCATAACTGAGGGGGAGATATTATTTTTGATACGATCCTTTAGCTGTAACATACAAGTATCTACATCATCTACTCCTACTGTATTTCCATCTTTATCTACACCTATATATATGTAGCCACCTTCCTTGTAGTTCAGAAAAGCTATCACTTCCTTCTCTATATCCAAATCAGGGGTAAGCCATAGCTTGTATTCTATACGATTTGTCTCATTCATACTCCATCAAGAACAGAAGCTTTCAGAAATGATAACTTCAGGATTAAACAATTCTCTCCGTTGCTGCCCATCTACCGTAACATTAACAGGAGCCGTGTTTTGCCCTGTTACCAAAGGATAAGATGACAGGATTTGTATCATCTGTTCAAGAAGAACAGAGCGTTTAACAGGGGTTTTCTTTGTTATAGTTTTCAGTTTGTTCACCTTTCGTTGCAACTGTTGGAACCGACCCGTCGTAATCGCCCTCTTCGCTTGTCGAATTAATTCTGCCTCCTTCGCATCAATATTTGGAATCGTAAGAAAGCTATCCAAATAGGCTATTGCTCTTTTCTCGTTAGGTCCTTGTGTTAGGTTTACTTTTAGTGTATTCCCATTTTTTGCCTCAGCTTTCTCCGAAAAGAAATTAAGTGCTCTTCCTACTTGAGAATAATGAAGTTCATGTAGCGGAATAGCTTTTTCGTCAACATCAGCCTTAAATATCTTAACTGCCTCAAGAAAAGTAAGTTCTTCCAATCTTCCATCTTTATGGATAAGCGTGAAAGCATCTCGTTTTTCGTTACGAATAAACACCAATGTTGATTGGTCTGCATTAGTAGCAATTCTACCAACCCGAGCACGCAAAGGCATTTTCTCTATGGCTCTCAACAAATCGGGATGCTCCTCCTTTTGCTTTCTTAACCACATCAGATAGCCTAACTTCTCGTCGCGTTCTTCTTCAAGATTCTTATCAAACAAGCCAAAACTCTCTGGATTTTCCTCTTCTGAATATATTTGACTATCCTCTCCTAAAGCAGCATGAAAAGCAAAGAGCTTCATCTTGGCTTTGTTTTCAAGTTCTATATCATTATTTACTTCTTTCGTAGGGAAGAAATTGTAAATATAAACATCCTTTGCAGTACTCCCTATACGGTTCACTCGCCCAATACGTTGCATTAGACGTGTAGAGTTCCATGGCGTGTCATAATTAACGATCACATTGGCTCGATGCAAGTTGACACCTTCAGCTAGCACTTCTGTTGTCAGCACAATGTTGTAATCATCTTTCTTATATCCTTTATAATTTGCATCGAAGTTTGCACTTACTAAAGGCATCTTTTCTGTACGGTTGCTGCTTTCAACCGATAAGACCTTGTTATATCCTTGTTTTTCTAACTCTTTCAATAGATAGTCTGTTGTTTCTTTACTTTCTGAGAAAACTACTAATTTCCCCTCACGATTAATGGACTTGTCAAACAATTGATTATTTAGTTTGTCAAGGAACACATCCAATTTGGGGTCATAGTTTATCTTATCCCATTCTGATACCAAATCTTCCAATATAGCATTATCGTGTTTCAACCCATCTAAATAAATAGGTTTGTCAAAGTCTTCTGGTGTATAGACATCTATTGTGGAATCATTGTAAGTGGATTGTTCAATTAGTTTTATCAATTCCTCCTCTTTACCTTCACTTAGAAGTTCATTTACCTTTAGCTTAGGCGCAATATAAATCCTTCTATTTTCAAACATCTTGAGCATGACACAGTTTGACTGATAGTATCGTTTTAGTGATTGTTTGAAAGCATAAAAACTACTATCTAACCGCTTCACAAGTAAGGTTTTCATAATCTTTGCCAACTGAACGGAAATCATATCGGCCTTTTTGTATTTCTTCTTCTTTTCCTTATTAAGATATTTAATGGCTTGATATCTGAAATAAGTCAGACCCTCCTTCTCGTCGCTCAACACCTTGATGGTCTTGTCATAAAGTTCGTTCAACTGCTTATCTAATTTATAATATAGTGGTTGTGGCTGATGAACCTTGGGGAAAGCAACACCTTGTGTATCTAGATCATTCTTGTATGCTTCATTCTCTAAAAGGTCTGTTCGGGTGCGACGTACCATCAATGGTTCTACAACTTTTACACGTATCTTCTCGTAAATATCTCTAATTTTAATTGCTATGATCCTGCTGTCTTTTTCTCCTTTTACCTTCTTATAAGCGTCTATCTGCTCTCTGAAGAAACGTTGTAGGTTTCCTTCCTCGAGTGTACTATTTTTCGAGTCCTGAAACAGATATACAAGATTGGCTATATCTTCTGGCTTATTGTTCAACGGTGTTGCTGAGACGAGAATTACCTTCTTACTATATAAGGTTCCATCCGCATGATGATGGCAGCAAGGAGTCTTGCATAACTTCTGCAGTTCGTTATACATAGAAGCAGTGTCTGTACGGAACTTATGGGCCTCATCAACTATGATTAAGTCGTAGAGAGACGCATCTTTTATTTTGCTTATACTTCCATTTGTAACAATCCTGTAATTATCTACCTTGAATTTAGACAGGGTTTCCTCCCAACTCTCTTGTAAAGCAGGTGGGACGATGACCAATAAATGAGAATGGTATGCTGGGAAATCATTGGCATAGAAAAATTTCTTAGCTATTAAAGCCGCAACAACAGTTTTTCCTAATCCGACGACATCAGACAGGAAAAAACCATTATGTTTCATCATCTTGGAAAATCCATCATTTACAGCATCAACTTGATAAGATAGTCTCTTAAAACCTTTTGGTAACTCAGATAAGGAATTAGGATCGAAATCTATACGTTTCCCAAAATATTCCAATAAAAACTTCAAATATACTTCATAAGGTGTGAAGTTAGGATTCAAGTATGACTCATTTTTTATCGTTTCTATATGCGTCAAGTCTATCTCTACAGACTCTTTCCACAAACGTTCGAATGTTTCGGTAGCAAATTGGATATCATCATCATAACGCAACTCAACATTAAACTCAAAATTCTTTTCAAGTCCTGCATCAGTCAAATTACTTGAGCCTGTAATGACCGAGCCATATCCGTGCGGATGATATATCTCTTCCCTAAATATATAAAGTTTAGCATGGATCTTTTGTTTAGGATGAATGCGCATTTCTATTTTTCCTGACATGATATCTTTTATAAATTGGCACATCCCTTCCTCTACATCCTTATCGTACCGAGCTTCTTGAATATTCTTTTTCAATTCATGAAAGAATTCTTCTTGTGCTTGCCCTTCATCTGGATTAAACAGAAGTCCTTGCTGGTTAGCTTGAGCCGTAAGCTTATCAACATTAATGCCTACAAGAAACCTTATCTTCGGTGTTTGCTCTATAAACTTCCTAATCTTAAAGTAACCAGAAGCACGGAAATAGCCAACAAGTACATCAAAAAAATGTACTTTCTTATATTTGAACACACTTTCTATTTTCTCTAAAAGTGTATTTTGATTCTCATTCGTAAAGAAGTTAGTTTCCATTGGTTTAATCTTTTGTTGATTTAATCAATAATCTTACATCCACATCCAGAATCTGTGCGATTTGTCCCAATATGGCAATTGTTGGCTGTGTTTTGTTTTGACACCAACGAGAAACAGTATGCTCCGTCTTACCCAATTGCTCTGCAAGCCATCTGTTCGTTCTTCCCTGTTCAACAAGGACAATTTTTAAGCGATTCCTAACGCTTGTTTGTTCATTGTTTGACATTTCATTACAATATATTGCTTACAAAGATAACAAACTATTTGAAAAAAACACAAGTTTTATTCTTAAATTGTTTTACAATCAGTTTTTTGCTGCATTACTTTATATACAATACATTTTACAGGAGTAGAATGTAGCCAATTGGTAGTAATAGTTATTTCATCTCCTAACTACGGCGTAATCCATTTTCTTTCACCGCTTTAACTCTTATTGTAGTAATGTAGTAAGATATAATCGGTGAAA
>ERZ772960.3039-NODE-3039-length-11605-cov-13.454978_pt1 | contig 11605 bp, 8 predicted proteins | sample MGYA00580678_ERZ772960 | MGnify/ENA primary metagenome ERZ772960 (study PRJEB29015, sample SAMEA2737930) | human oral metagenome | biome: human oral; feature: human-associated habitat; material: dental | place: China | collected 2059 ...
CGTTTGCCATCCTGCTCATGATCTGCGGCGTGATCGGCATCCTCTGGTACTTCAAACGGAAGAAATGGTTCTAACGGCCGTTCCGTTTGGCGCGTAGTCTCGCATACCCCTCTTCGAACTACCCTATACTCCTCCTAACCACCTTTAGCACCCTATCGCACTCACTCATGCTCATCAAAACCTTTGCGGCGGCTGTGTACGGCATTTCCGCCACGATCATTACCATCGAAGTCAGTTGTACGAAAGGCGTACAGTTCTTTCTCGTCGGATTGCCGGACGTCGCAGTACGTGAGAGCCACGAACGCATTATCTCCGCCTTGCAAGTGAATGGTTATACCTTCCCTCGCAGGCGAATTATCATCAATATGGCACCCGCCGACATCAAAAAAGAAGGATCGGCGTACGATCTGCCACTGGCCATCGGCATTCTGGCGGCATCGGGGGAGCTCAAGACTGACAGATTGCTCAATCGCTTTCTGCTTATGGGCGAGCTATCCCTCGACGGTAGCCTGATGCCTATCCGAGGCGCATTGCCGATTGCGCTGAAGGCCCGCGAGGAAGGATTTGAGGGCATCATCTTGCCTCAACAGAACGCTCGCGAAGCGGCCGTGACGGAGGGACTGACCGTTTATGGCGCGAGTAACATTCGGGAGGTGATCGAGTTCTTCGCCGGCGAACGCAAGCTGGAGCCCACGGTGATCGATACCTACGCGGAGTTCTTCAGTCAGCAACATTTCGACCTCGACTTTGCCGATGTTCGTGGGCAAGAGAGCGTCAAGCGTGCCTTAGAGGTGGCAGCTGCCGGAGGACATAATTTGATCATGGTCGGACCGCCGGGAAGTGGGAAATCTATGCTCGCTAAGCGTCTGCCGTCGATTTTACCCCCGCCTACGCTTCAGGAAGCACTTGAGACGACCAAGATACACTCCGTGGCCGGTAAGACAGGAGCTGGGACGGGTCTTTTGGCCCAGCGCCCTTTTCGTGCACCCCATCACACCATCTCGGACGTGGCGATGGTGGGCGGAGGGTCATTTCCGCAACCCGGTGAGATCAGTTTGGCGCATAATGGGGTGCTCTTTCTCGACGAATTGCCCGAATTTAATCGCAACGTGCTCGAGGTGCTCCGCCAACCTCTCGAAGACCGCAACATACACATCTCACGAGCCCGCTTATCTGTCGATTATCCGGCCAGCTTCATGCTCGTAGCCTCGATGAATCCTTGCCCCTGCGGTTATTACAATCACCCGACGCGCTCATGTGTCTGCGCGCCGGGATCAGTGCGTAAATACATGAATCGAATTTCCGGTCCGCTGCTCGATCGCATTGACATACAGGTGGAAATTGTCCCCGTGCCTTTCGAAAAGATCTCCGAGCAACATCCATCGGAACCTTCTTCAGATGTTCGTGTGCGGGTCGTTCGGGCGCGCGAAATTCAGCAGCAGCGCTATGTCGATGAGGACGGCATCTATTGCAATGCGCAAATGAGCTCCCGCATGCTGCACCGTTATGCCGTGCCCGACGCGGAGAGCCTTGCCCGACTCAAGCGGGCCATGGAACGGTTGAATCTTTCAGCTCGCGCCTATGATCGGATCCTGAAAGTGGCTCGAACGATAGCCGACCTCGACGCGTCGTCCGACATTCGTCCCGAGCACATCTCCGAGGCTATCGGATACCGTACGCTGGATCGCGGCACATGGGGCGAAAGTGTCGGGTAGGGCAAAAATTCATATCCCATCGTGTTCAAAACGGGCGGAACCCCTCGGTTCGCGCCCGTTCTTATTTTGCGCCTAACCGATAGCCCTCCTTTTCTGTAGGGCAAAAGCTCGGATGCTTTTCGAAGCCCTCAAAAAGTAGGCGATAAGCCTACGTGCTCCTCGGCATGTCATGGATCTGTTCAAAATTTACACTCAATTTGCACTGAAATTCAAGCTGAAAAAAATGGAGCACTATATCAAACGAGAACGCTACTTGCAGCGCCTCATCGACCGCCGCGAGAATGGCGAAATCAAGATTATCACCGGATCGAGGCGTTGCGGAAAGTCGTGGCTACTCAAAAAGATCTATCGCGACTATTTGATAGAAAGCGGTGTTCAACCGGACGACATTATTACGATTTCCTTCGATCTCGATGATCCTACTGACGATCGCGATCTACGCAATCCACAAGCCTTTAAGTCCTATATGGCCGAGCGTATGAAGGACGAAAAGCGCTTCTACTACGTTATGCTCGACGAGATACAGGAGCTGGAAGGCTTCGAGCGTATCGTCAATGGATTGAATGCCCGCGAAAATGTCGACGTCTATATCACGGGCAGCAATTCGCACCTACTTTCATCCGACATCCATACTATTTTCCGCGGCCGGGGTGACGAAGTGCGTGTCTACCCACTTTCGTTTGCCGAATATAGTTCCGGACGCACGGAGCCACTCAATGAGCTTTGGAAAGCATTTTACACGTTTGGCGGAATGCCTGCGCTGCTGCATCAACGAACTCCCGAACAGCGGGCAACCTACTTGCAACGACTTTGGGCCAAAACGTACCTCGACGACGTGATCGATCGTAATCGGCTGAAGAACCGCAATGCTTTGGAATCAATTGTCGATTCACTCTGCTCTTCCATAGGCTCTTTGACGAATCCCAACCGCATTGTCAACACCCTCGAGAGTGTGCAAAGGCTCAAAATCAACAATCAAACGGTTAGCCATTACTTGTCTTGCCTCGAAGACGCGTTCCTTTTCGAGAGCGCCAGCCGGTATAATATAAAAGGACGCAGATATTACGAGAGCATTAAAAAGTACTATGCCGTCGACGTGGGATTGCGCAATGCAAGGCTCAATTTTCGCCAACAAGAAATTACGTACATCATGGAGAACATCGTCTATAATGAACTCCGGATGCGCGGATACCTCGTGGATGTCGGCGTAGTGGAAATACGAAACAAGCAGGAGGACAAATCGGCATATAAGCAGCTCGAAGTCGATTTTATCGCTACCAATGGCATGGAAAAGTATTACATCCAATCGGCTTACAGCCTCCCGGATCGTGAAAAGCGCGAACAAGAAATCGCCTCGCTGTTGCGGATCAACGACTCCTTCCGAAAAATTGTCGTCACGGCCGACGATATAGCCCCGTATACCGATGATCATGGCATTTCCTACATCAGCCTGATCCCCTTCTTGCTTTCTGAATTGCGATAAGGGCAGAGGAGTTTCCGCTGCCCCTATCGCTCCTCACTTAAATCTAACACAAGATTAACCTTGTCCCCTCAGAGGGGCGTATATCTTTGCCCGCGTTAAATCAACATTTATATAGAATGAAAATGCAATTCAAACACATGCTGCTGGGCCTGGCCGTGCTTTGCTTTACGGCTACAAAGGCGCAGCAAATGCCCACTGTTCCGGTGGACAAACAGGTGCGCATCGGACACCTCGAAAACGGATTGACTTACTACATCCGTGCTAACAAATTGCCCGAAAACAGGGCGAACTTCTACATCGTGCAACGCGTGGGGTCGATTCTTGAAGAGGAGAACCAGCGCGGATTGGCCCACTTCCTCGAACACATGGCTTTCCACGGTTCCAAACACTTTCCAGAGGATCAAACGGGCAGCGGAATCATCTCCTATCTCGAAACAATCGGTGTGAAATTTGGGAGAAACCTTAACGCCTATACGGGAATGGACGAAACGGTGTATAACATTGATGACGTGCCTACGGACCGCCGTGGCGCCGTCGATTCGTGCCTGCTGATCCTTCACGACTGGTCAAATTCGCTCTTTCTGCGTGACAAGGATATCGACAAGGAGCGAAAAGTAATCCACGAGGAGTGGCGGACACGTCGCAGTGCCTCGTCGCGTTTGATCGACTCTATCGCGCCAGTCATCTTTGCCGGAAGTAAATACGCCGAACGCATGCCGATTGGCTTGATGAGCGTCGTGGATCATTTTAAGCCGAAGGAGTTGCGCGACTACTATCATAAATGGTATCGCCCGGACCTCCAGGCCATTATCATCGTCGGAGATTTCGATGCCGAGCAGGTCGAGAAAGACGTGAAGCGTATTTTTGGCAGCATTCCCAAACCGGTGAACCCCGCCGAGCGTGTGTACGAAAAAATACCTGATAACGAGGCGCCTGCCGTAGCCGTGGTGACGGATAAGGAGCAGCCCACGGGTTATTTTATGGTCTCTTATAAGCGTGACGCCCTTCCCAAAGAGCAAAAAACGGTGATCGATTATCTCGTTTACGATTTCGCTACGGATATGATCGACAGGATGTTGACGGATCGATTTCAAGAGATGATGCAGAACCAAAATCCGCCTTTTGCATATGCTCGAGCGAGCAATGGATCCTTTTTTGGCGTGGCTACGACGGATGCCATGCAGTTGGCGGGCGTCATTAAACCGGGGCAGGCCGACACGACCCTCTTGACCCTTCTTCGCGAAGCCAAACGGGTGCACGATTTTGGTTTTACCCCCAGCGAATATGAGCGCGCGAAGGCCGATTGGCTCAGCGACATCGAAAAGCTCTACAACGAGCGAGACAAGCAAAAGAACAACTATTACGTGCAGCAATATGTGGAGCACTTCCTGCTCGGGGAGCCCATTCCGTCGCTCGAGGAATACTATCAAATCATGTCGCAGGTCGTCCCCTCGGTTCCTTTGGAGGCCATCAATCAATTGGCTGCGGAATTTATTTCGGACAACAATCGCGCCGTCGTCTTGATGGGAAATGAAGAGCAACGCCCCACTTACCCGACGCCGGATAGGATCCGAAAAATTATCGCACAGGTTGACGGTGAGCACTTAACGGCTTACGCCGATAAATCGATCAATGAACCCCTTATCGCAACCCTTCCCACCAAGGGAAAGATCACTAAAGAGGAAAAATTGACAGATCGCGGCGTCACCGTTTGGACTTTATCCAACGGCGCAAGGGTAGCTGTGAAAAAAACGGACTTCAAAAAAGACGAGATCCTCCTCGCCGGATTTGCTTACGGAGGTAAGTCGCTCATGGATCCCCGTTACGCGGCGGAGCAGAAGTTGATGGATGACGCGTCGTCCGTGGGCGGACTCGGAAAGTTTAGTGCGACAGACCTGAAGAAGGTTTTGGCCGGAAAGAATGCCGACGTGAGTGCCTCGATCAGCGAATACAATCAATCCGTGGGCGGCCGGAGTAGCGTGAAGGATCTGGAAACGCTCATGCAGCTGCTCTACCTGCAATTTACGGCCGTACGAAAAGACGAAACGGCTTACACAGCCCTCGCTACCCGTCTCAAGGGCATTTTGCCCATGTTGGCCAACAATCCAGATTATGCTTTCAATGATTCCGTGATGATGGCCATCTATAAAGGTAATCCGCTCATGCGCATTCCGACCGCGAAGGAGATTGATGCGGTCAATTACGATAAATTGCTCGATCTTTTCCGTGCTCGACTGGCTAATGCAGCGGATTACACATTTACCTTCGTAGGTAACGTCGACGAAGCCGCGCTTCGCCCACTTGTGGAGCAATACGTAGCCTCGCTGCCCTCGAATGGCAAACCTTCGAAGGCCTTTAATAAGGATTATTTGCCGGTTCGTAAAGGTCAGTTCGAAAATCATTTCTCCCGTCAGCTCGAAACGGAGAAGGCAACGACCTCCATCTATTACTCTGGAGATATGGCCTATACGGCGGACAACTTGATCCGTCTTTCTGCCCTCGAACAGCTGTTCAACATGGAGTTTGTCGATAAAATTCGCGAGAAGTTAGGCGGCACGTATGGCGTAAGTGTCAGCAGCAATGCGCAGAAGCTGCCCACGGAAGGCTTTAGCCTCCAATTCCAATACGATTGCGCCCCCGACCGTCGCGTGGAGTTGACCAACGCCATGAATCAGGTGTCCGAGCGTATGCGCAAGGCCGGTCCGGACGCCGTCATGCTGTCCAAAGTCAAAGAATATATGCTCAAACAGCACGCTGACAACCTCAAGGAAAACGGCTACACCCTTCGCGCCACATGGCGTTACCTCGTCTTTGGCATCGACATCAATGCCGACTACGAGAAGAAGGTCAACGCCCTGACCATCGAATCCGTCCGCGATTTTGCCAATCAACTGCTCTCTCAAGGCAACCGCATCGAAGTTTCGATGAGTAGCAAATAGTCGCCAACTGCGTTTTGAGTCCCATGTAGGACTCAAAACGTTTGCTTAACGGCCGGACGCCTCAAAAGAAGGTGCCCGGCCGTTTCTTTATCTCCAATCTTCCGCAAAAGATAGACCTCAAAAACACTTTCGCTCAATTTTGATCCTCAAAAATCACCTCAAAAGCATTTTCTCTCCATTTTGATCCTCAAAAAGCACCTCAAAAGCATTCGGACTCTATTTTGAGCCTCAAAAAGCACCTCAAAAGTATTCTCTCTCCATTTTGAGCCTCAAAAAGCACCTCAAGAATATTTTGACTCAATTTTGAGCTTCAAAAAGTACCGAAGAAACATTTGAACTCGATTTTGAGCCTCAAAAAGCACCGCAAAAGTATTTGAACTCAATTTTTAGCCTCAAAAAGCACTGAAAAAGCATTTCGACTCGATTTTGAGCCTCAAAAAGCATCGCAAAAACATTTTGAGATCTTCTTTTTTCATCCGGTAGGGTAGGGGCGTATTGCATACGCCCCACAAACGATCCCGGGAGGGATCGGAAAGAACGAATCATCGCATAGCATTTTCGTACCCGTGTATGGGCGTATTGCATACGCCACACAAACGATCCCGGGAGGGATCGGAAAGAACGAATTATCACATAGCATTTTCGTACCTGTGTAGGGGCGTATTGCATACGCCCCACAAACGATCCCGGAAGGGATCGGAAAGAACGAATCATCGCATAGCATTTTCGTATCATGGTAGTGGCGTATTGCATACGCCCCATAAACGATCTCGGGAGGGATCGGAAAGAACGAATCATCACATAGCATTTTCGTACCCGTGTAGGGGCGTATTGCATATGCCTCACAAATGATTCCGGTAGGGATCAGAAAGAACGAATCATCGCATAGTATTTTCATATCATGGTAGGGGCGTATTGCATACGCCCCACAAACGATCCCGTGAGGGATCAGAAAGAACGAATCATCGCATAGTATTTTCGTACCCATGTAGTGGCATATTGCATACGACCCACAAACGATCCCGGAAGGGATCGGAAATCGTTTGACATAAATAATTCAGGTATTGATGGGGTTAGAATGAAAAGGCACATCGGCCTATCGCTTCGTATAGGGCTATTTGTTTGTCCCCTGTGGGGACATTTGTGGGGCGTATGCAATACGCCCCTACATGGGTACATTTATATATAGAAATATGACCTGCGGTGTATCTTGATGCCTTCTTTTGATCATCAATCGCAGATCATGACTCATTGATGGTCAAGGATTCATATTCAGTTGCCCTGCACCTTATACACGAGCTCCATCCAGACCCAATAACGGAGGGCTTTGCCGATGAGCATCCAAAAAATGACGGGGCCAATGCGTGCACGAAGGAAGCCAAGTGCTACGGCAATGAAATCGCCTACCCCGGGAGTGAAGACAAAAAAGGCTGTCCACGATCCACGGCCTTCAATCCAATGCTGAACTCGTTGGAGGCGTGTAATGTCGAGTCGGAGATACTTTTTGATCCATTCTATTTTGCCGAGACGACCCAAAGCGTAGCAGGTCATGCCTCCGAGCGTGTTTCCGAGTGTTGCCGCCACCATGCAAGGCCAATAGGAGCCGCCGGCAAGCAAGACGCCCGTTAGGACTACCTCCGAACTAAACGGCAAGACCGTTGCCGCAAGGAAGGAAGCGATGAAAACGCCGATATATCCATAACTGATTAGGATGTCCATAGCCGTGTGAGGAGCAGATAGACCAGAAAGGTGAGGATAAGTATGTAAAAGAGATACGTCAGCAGGTTGCGCTTGTCTGAGAAGAAATAGGCGACCAAAATAGAAGCTGGGACGTAGAGTACACACAAAATATCGGGCGCGTCGTTAGCATAGACGCATAGTAAAGTGAAGGCCCAGCCGACGAAGACGGATAAGAAGGATAGGTTTTGGCGTGTGCGAACTGAATTTTCCGTGTTGTGCAGCGAGAGGTATATGCTGGTGACGATAACGAGGCAAACGACACACAGCGAACTGATCCAATTGGGCTCAAAGACAGCATGGAGAAAGGGGACATCGGGCGTTGCGAGGGCGTTATAGAAGGCTTGAGGCAGGCGGTAGTCGTTTTGCCAAAGGCACCAGGCAAAGACAAACCCGAACACCGTCAGGAGGCCCAAGACGGACGTCAGCAGTCCGCGAGCTGACAAGGATCCGAAACGATACATGCCATACCAAAAGAGCGGTATGAACCACACCATGTGGGGCCAGACGAGGGCTCCCAGCGATAGGCAAACGGAGATATTAAAGGTCCTCCCGATATCGTCGGGCCGTTGCCAAGATCCCAAAAGCTGACTCAAGGCCAGCGTTAAGCCGATCAAACTGAGGGAGACGGGCCTCAAGGGAAACGTGTCGAGGTTGGTGCTGACAAAGAGGAAGAAAAAGAGGGCTGGAAGGGCTCGCCGACCGCGCACGATGATGTATTTGTAATTGATGCGCTGCACGATTCCAGCCACCAGGGCATAGAGCGAGGCCCCGATGACGTAAGTCGTCAGGCGATCGGGCAATAGGCCGATGAGGGACTGCCAGGTGGGCAAATTTTCGGGCCTCGTGGCCACCGGATATCCTGCCGAATAGGTATAACCCATCATCCAGCACAACAGACATACTGCCGCTGAAAGCAAAAGGTTAGGGATGCTCGTGACATCCATTTTAATCGCGCGCCGCAGCCTACTCTGTGGTTTTCGTCGCCTTCCTGCCGTTTCCATTGGGGGTATAAAGCTATGGGTGAATCAAAAAAAGAGGGGGAGTAGCTGCTCCCCCCGGACTTGTATTTTAGAGATCGAAGCCGATGTCTCGGCGGTAGTATTTTTTCTCGAACGTGATGGCTTCGGCGCCACGATAAGACCGTCGGAGGGCCTCCTCGACCGTGTCAGCCAGGGCTGAGACGGCTATGACTCGCCCGCCTGAGGTGACAATCGCACCATCGGAGCCGACCGAAGTGCCGGCGTGAAAGACGATGGCACCATCCAGCCGCGGGTCGTCTAATCCGGAGATCGTTTTGCCCTTTTCGTAGGCCTCGGGGTATCCGCCGCTGGTCAGCATGACGGTCGTGGCTGCCCGCGGGTCGATCTTGGGCGTATAGTCCTGCAATCGACGGTGGGCCGTAGCCTCAAATAATTCCACGAGATCGTTCATCAGACGCGGCATCACGACTTCCGTTTCCGGATCGCCCATCCGACAGTTGTATTCTATCACCATCGGTTCGCCCTGGACGTTGATGAGTCCAAAGAAGATGAATCCGCGATAGTCAATGCCCTCAGCGGAAAGTCCCTTCAGCGTGGGACGGATGATTTTTTCGTCCACCTTACGCATGAACTCCTCATTGGCAAACGAGACGGGAGACACGGCACCCATGCCCCCCGTGTTGAGCCCCGTATTGCCCTCGCCGACTCGTTTGTAGTCCTTCGCCTCGGGTAAGATGAAGTATCCGTCGCCATCGGTCAGCACAAAAACGGAGCACTCGATACCATCGAGGTATTCCTCAATCACAACCGTGCGACTGGCGGCCCCAAACTGTCCGTGGAGCATGCGTCGGAGTCCTTCGCGGGCATCATGGAGCGACTCGACGATCAATACGCCTTTTCCCGCGGCCAATCCGTCGGCCTTGAGCACGTAGGGCGGGCGAAGGGTGGCCAGATAAAGCTCCGCGACGTCCAATTCGTCGGCCGTGAAGCTGCGGTAGTGTGCCGTGGGGATGTTGTGCCGACGCATGAAGGCCTTGGCGAAATCCTTGCTGCCCTCGAGCTGTGCGCCGGCGCACTTCGGGCCTATCACGGGCACGCGCCGCGGTGCACGATCGCTGTCAAAGTAGTCCGCGATGCCCGCCACGAGCGGATCTTCGGGCCCGACGACGATCAGGTCTATCCGCTCCGCCTCCACGAAGCGCCCGAGCGCCTCGAAATCTCCTGTAGGCAGGTTGACATTCGTACCCAGATGGGCCGTACCGGCGTTTCCGGGCGCAATAAAGAGCTTACCGAGGCGCGGACTTTGCGCCATTTTCCAGGCCAACGCATGCTCGCGTCCGCCAGATCCGATCAGCAACAGATGTAATCCTTTCTTGTCCGTCATTGTGGTGTGATGTAGGGGTTGTGGGTGTATCTATATATGTATGGCCTCTCTGAGGCTGAAAAATGGGCGACAAAGATAGGCGGGGGTGGAAACGAAAAAACGAAAGGCAGAAAACGAAAGTCGGAAGTCTCGCCTCGGTCGGCGTTTCCAGCCCTCAGCTTGCGGCACCTGACGCATTCAAAACGCAATGTCGAGGAAGGCGTTCGTGAAGATCAACATCTTGCGCATAGGGACTACGGGCGAGGTGTCGTAGATGAATCGGTACGTGCCGCGCAGTCCAACGACTTTCGAGAGGTGAAACTTCAGGTCCAAGGCGCCTCCGAAGCGTGCTCGACTGAAGTAATAACGTGGATTGGCCTGATGGATGGCTGTGGCAGTGATCTCCCATTTTTCGCCGAGACGATGGCGATAGCTGGTCGAGAGATGGAGGCGGATGTTGCGATTGTAGCCGTACGGAGGGCTAAGGGTGTCGCCGGAGAGGTTTTTCCAGTCCTCGGCTTCATAAAAAAGCGCGGTAGTGAGGAACATCAGGCTGTGCTCGGTATTAATCGGCCGATAACGCGCCTGTACACCGGTCGATACTTTGCGAATCAAGCCGCGTGTGCCTGCCCACTGGGCTTCGACGTAGGGATAGACCTCAAAAGAAGGCCTCAAGAGATAGCGGTACTCTGCATGCAGATCGCCCTCGTCTACGGTGATCTTGCTGCCGTAGGTGGTGAACTCAAAGCGGCCCATAAGGTTGATCACGCGCTTGCTACCGATCAGAATGTTGAGGTTTGAGAAGGTCTTGACCTCAAAAAGTTCCTCGTGTTCGGTCTTGAAGTTGACCATGGCGGAGAATGTGCCTTGGATGGGCTTGCTGCTGTCGATCTTCATCGTCATGTTTTCCGAGAAGAGCATCTGGGCTTGCAGGGAGAGGGCGACGGGCAGGAGGAAGAGGGTGAGGAGGAAGGCGCGGCGTCGCAGCAGGTTGCGGGGCGTTGTCGATTTCATAAGGAAGGGGTGTTACGCGTGATGAAACTGCCGCAAAGGTCTCACATAAACCGAAATCAATGATCGAGGCACCTGCCGCGCATCGCACGGACCATAACGTGCTGTTTTTTGCTCCATGCACAACGCAGGGCTCCGAAAGAGACCCTTTTTTGCTCCCTGCGTTACGCAGGGCTCCGAAAGACACCCTTTTTTGCTCCCTACGTTGCGCAGGGCCCCGAAAGAGACCCTTTTTTGCTCCCTGCGTTGCGCAGGGCCCCAAAAGAGACCCTTTTTTGCTCCCTGCGTTGCGCAGGGCTCCGAAAGAGACCCTGTTTTGCTCCCTGCGTTGCGCGTGGGGCCGAAAATCATGGCTTTTCACTTTCGAGCGCTGC
>ERZ772960.3040-NODE-3040-length-11605-cov-4.550476_pt1 | contig 11605 bp, 18 predicted proteins | sample MGYA00580678_ERZ772960 | MGnify/ENA primary metagenome ERZ772960 (study PRJEB29015, sample SAMEA2737930) | human oral metagenome | biome: human oral; feature: human-associated habitat; material: dental | place: China | collected 2059 ...
AAGTAACTTTTTTGTTATACAAGCTCTTTTTTAACATTTAAAAAGCCGTAACAGTTTGGGAACTGCCATGACAATAGATTTCAAAGTTTCTTTTGTGCAGTAAGTCCAAGCGGCCCTGCAAAAGAATCAACGAAGATGAAAACTGTTGATAACCACCTCGAGCATGTCTGAAATCGAGACGCCTCTTTTTACAGCCAACTGGCTTAACCGTTCTTTAGCCTGCTCGCTCACCCGTGAGCAGAGCGGAACTTTTCCCAGACATTTGCGTCCGGAATTAGGTCGTGCGCCCCCTCTGTTATCGTTCATACGTATTCCTTTTTATTAAAAATTCCGCAGCCTTGCGTAACGAGGATGCAAGGCGTTTACTATCAAATGGTTCCTTAATTTCCATTATCCATTTAGGGTCTTTTCCTCGGTATAAGAAGAGTTTCTTTTCGTCTTCGCTGATTTCAAAGCCATAAGCCTTATTTGAACATATAGAACTATGATGGCGTTCCAACCAATTCTCTATGTCTTTCATAAACTCGGCCAGCTCAAGTGTATTAGGATTAACGATATCTCCTGATATTGAAATTTCTTTAGTTTCTTTGTATTTGCCCTCATTAAATGAGATAACAACATGGTTCTCTTTATCTATCAGAGTCCAACGATTTGGCGAACCGCCATCATCGTGTAAAACATACTTATTCATAGTTCTTTACATTTAGAGTAGTTTTTATCTTTAAACATTGCAGCGAGACCGGACAGCTGCTTATAGCGCAAGAGTTCGTCGGCATCCATGCCTATCTCTTTCATTATCCATGCATCACTCATTCCAGACTTCTTTAGCTCGCCGACAATATTCATCATCAGTTCTATCGAGTGCTGCCCTCGTGCTCGATTATGGCGGATGGTTGATGCCATGCGGTTGCTTATATCTTTATCGATAACAACAACCGGCAACTTGCCTCCTTCACGCTCATAGATATCCTTGTGCGTGAGCATAACCGTATAACGATGATAACCGTCTACGATTTCATATTTCCCATCGGGCAATTCATAGCAGACGATGGGCATCGTGTACCCATCCTCCTTGATACTTTCGTACAACAGCTTCATTTCTGGTGGAGCCACATTGTTGGGGTTATAGCTGTTGGCCTGTATCTTTTCAACAGGCACAGCTTTTACATTATACACAGGAGATTTCATAAGTCCTTATATTTATTTTTTATTGCTTCTCGACGTTCCATTTCATCCTTTGTGAGCGAGAAGCCCATGTACTTACAAAGGTGGTCATTTTTGATGATACAGATGCACATTCGTTTATAGGTTGGGATGTCCTTGAAGTTCTTGCCGACATAGTCTTCCTGGTACTCCATCCGGACAGGCTTCTTCGTTGTCTTATAGTTCGTTGTATCTCCGACTTCTATCTTGACGCCAGCTTGTTTAAGCCTGCCGATCGTATCTTCATCAAGGCAGCCACCTCGCTCCTTCCAGAACCTGACACTCGTAGCGAGTTTGTCGAGGTAGTTCTGCTTTGTCGTTTCCGGCAAGGTATCGAGCAGGAAGTACATGTATTGTTCCCATGTAAAATGTTTCGGCTTGGTTATCCTCTGCCATCCCATAGCAGTGGTGCCACCATATAAGCCTGCGAAGTTCACGCCATTGACACGACCGACCAGCCGGCCCCATGTATCAGGTTCTATTACCTGGTAAAGGTGTATAGCCTCCATGCCTTCACTCAAGAAAGGAGAGGCTACACGCTGCTTGTGAAGAGGGACGCCTGCATAAAAGAAAAGGTCATATAACTTGTTATAATCCCAGTAATTCTTTGCAAATGCCGTCCATACATCCTCGACAGTCCAGTCATGTATCGGGTAAGCAGTAACGCATTTCTTTGCCGTATTCGTCCAGGAATACCCTTCCCATGTTTTATAGTTACGGTCGCTATGCACGGCACGCCACCGGTTAAGACTTTCGCCGGTTCTTATGCCAATCAGGCAGCATACGCTGTCGTACTTAGATGCCAGCCATTCGCCAAACTCGTCCTGAAAGTCATAGTCCCATAGCTTTTCGTTGAAAAAAGGGAAGTCTTTCTCGGTCATCGCATTGTCCGGCATGTTTTTTACCCACAGGTTCTGCTTGCTTTTCTCGTATGGTCTCCAGTAGGATTGGAACATGCTTGTACTTGTCGTCACCTTGAATGGTATGCAGATATGGTATATATCAGCCTTATCTCTGAATCTGTCAAGCGTTCGTACCACATAATCTGTGGTCATGGTGTACTGAGCTTCATAATCCATGTGGAAGATACCGAAGCGGACTCCCCTTTCCCGTGCTATCTGAGCACACAGTTCGAGTAGAACCCCACTGTCCTTGCCACCACTGAACGACACATATACATACTTGAAATTATCAAATATGATATTGAGTCTTTTTACTGCTGCTTCATACACATTCATACCATCTCCAAATCATTATCCGAATTTTTATCCACATAAAATTTACCAGCTGTGGTATAGCAGCAGACTTTACGGTTTTCAATGAGTGCTACCAGAGGAAAAGAAAGACTATCCCTGTCAAAGGCAAGTAATCGCACAGGCTTTCCACTCTTTGTGCAGACCTTTGCGCCCTCTTTGGCCAACTTCAAATTAAATTCTTTCATAATTCCGACTTAATTTCTTTAATCGATTTTTTCTTAAAATATTCAGTCATAGAAATCTTTTTATTGATATTGGAGTCTATCATGAGTTCCAAACCGACATCCCCGGTCAAATCATAGTATATACAGTTAAACTCCTGCCCCGTACGATATGTGCGGCGTGTTGCCTGCATTCGCAAGGCGTAGTCCCATATCTTATCAAAGAATATCATATACTTGTAATGTTGCAGGTTAAGCCCGAAAGCCTCCTTCTGATATGAAAGTATCTTTGCTTTCTTGTACCTTGACGCACATTCATTACGGCTATCCACGTACTTACAAAATATAATCGTTTTCTCTTGTGGTATTCGAGTGAACAAACTGTCAATCTTGACAAACTTGTCGGGAGAGCAACAATATGCGTGCTGCATCTTCTGAGTCATTTCGAGGAATATGTTATTGTTTCTATATTCCATCATTTCGTCGTCAAGGAAACGCTCTTTTATCTCTGTATACACATTTTTTTCTTCTTCTCCTATTCTAAATTTAACAATGTTGTAAAGCTGGGTAATATTCAGCTTCAGATCGCATTTATACACATAATGTTCAATGAGGCTATACAGATAGTCAATATTATCATATCCATTTATGAACTCACGTGTAATGCACTTTCTGCCACATCTCTTCGTGATGGTCGTATAGTCGCAAAACGTATTCTTGAACTGACTATAGCTCATATTAAGGATACGATGATCAAGGAACTCCATCTGTGACCATAGGTCAAGCAGATTTTTACTTAATGGAGTGCCATTAAGAATCAGCTTGTATTTTGCCAATTTTGAGAGGCAAAGAACCCTTTTAGTCCTCCTCGCTTCCATATTCTTTATTTTAAGGCTTTCGTCCATCACTATAAACGTTCTTTTGCTTTCGCTTATCAGGTTATGTACCTGCATATAAATCCTATCAGACAGACCAATACTTTCCACACCAAAGTAATGAACATCTCCTCGCAATCCTCCCCATTTGTCAATCTCTGTATTCAGATTACGAATGGTTCGCAGCGGTGCTATCCATATAATAGAGTCGCACGGAGAACTATTAATAATCTCCATTGCAACACGGGTTTTCCCCGTGCCGGCATCCATGAAGATGGCTCCAACTTTCCATTTCAGCAAGTGCTGGATGCAGCCAATCTGGCTGTTTAACAAAGCGACTGTCATCTAACCAATGAGTCTATGGAATTGTCTGACAAAGGAGCTACCGAAGACGGCTTATGGTGGACACTACTATAGGTGGGGAGCCGTTTGCCGTTCTCATCAAACCAAGCTTGCTTCTTGGGACTGTATTGTAGTTCCTTTTTGGGCAGAACCCATGCTGCAATCCAATAAGCATCACTTTTCAGAACTTCATAATCTTGTCCAAATACACAAGATTTAGGTAGTATATCTTCGCTACCATCGTAAGAATGAGCCTTGTAGGCTTTGTCAGAAATAGACACAAGGCTTTCCAGCCTTACTGAGAAACATAGAGTTCTTCTTGAACGTTTCATGATTTATTACAGTTTTTACGGTGTGTCTCACCTTCTTTAATTATTATACCGCAAAGATACGACTTTTATTTGAAATATGCAAGCGTTTTTCAAAGTGTTTTAAAAGAAATAGCCGTAATAGTTAAAAACTACTGCGGCTATAATGAACGAGCGTGGTGTTTTATTCTACGGACACGAAACCGCGGTGGATAAGGTCATCAAGAAAAGACTCGGGGGGCTCGGTACTGACAAGGTAGCCTTCAAGTTCAGATGTGATAAAAAGAGCCGGTGCAATCGCTGCAGCGGCTCTTTAAAACGAAACGATTTTTGTAAAAAAACAAAATAATAAACCTATCTAACAATTATAAATGAAACACTATCTGACAAGCTGGTAGAATTTTGCGTAGGTGAGCCGGGTGTGTGGGTTGCGACTGCTGATATCGATGCGCACTTCGCGGCAGCCGAAGCGGAAGAAAAGGAAGCGACGGGGTACGCGATGGATGATGATGTCGAGGGTATCGGTGGTGAAGATACTGCCACGAAATGACGAGTCGGCGATAGTGCCTGTGAGGCTTGTCCATGGGTCGTTGTATGAGAGGTGACGAGGTGTTTGGCTGTAGGTCGGTGCTACTGTGGATGTATCGGACGGAACAGTTGTCAGCTGCGTTTCGATGTAGACATTGGTAGCGGTGGCTGCCGTGGCTGCCGTGGAGATACGGGAGGGTTTGATTCCGGCCTGACGTGCGACTTTCACCAGAGGGTCGGCGCTCTGACGGAACTCATCGGCGCGGAGGTTGATGGCCGGCGCGGAAGCGTGGCTGCGGCCGTCGGAAGTCCGGGTAATCTCTACCCTACCGTTGTGTAGGAGTATGGATTGGTTCTGACGGAGCCGGTCGCGGTCGTTTTTCATCTCTACATACCGACGGAAAGTGTAGGAGAGCGCGGCGAGGAGTATGACGAAAACGGCGGCGAGGATTATTTTTGTGCGCATATTTTTCGTACTGTTTGTATGAGTATGAGTAGTTGTGTGAGGTATGTAGGTGATGTAGCGTAGCGTGCTCCTTGTGCGTCGCAGATTCGTTGTGCGAACTCTGTGGGGTTGTGCCGGTGTGGCCATGCGTCGGCGAATCCTGGTTTTTGTAGCAGTCGGGTGTGTTCGGCGAGGCATTGTTGGAGCGAGTCGAAGTCTTTGAAGAGTCGGTAGACGGTGTAGTACCACCGGTTGGGTGTTTTTGTTTTTGCGATGGATACGACGCGTTCGGGTGGTGTGAATGTTCGGTGTGGTGTTGGGAAGTATTCGTGTGTGAGTACGAGTACGGTTTTTCCTGTCCATTTGGTTCCTTTTGTGATACCGAAGATGTTGAAGCGTCCGACGCGTGATTTTCCCCATCCTGATTCGATGATGGCTTGTGCGGTGACGAATTCGGGGGCGATGTCGGTAGCTTGTTTTGCGGCGTTGTAGATGGCGCGTGCGAATTGTATTTGTGTGGGGGTAGGCATGGGTGTGTTGGTTGTGTTAGGGTTGTTTTTTGATGTATTCTCCTTTGTCGTTGAAGTCTTTGAGACGGCGTACGAAGGAGTTGGGCAGTATGGGGTATATGGCTTGTATGTTTTCGACGATGGAGAATGTTTCTCTAACCATCATGAATACGCAGAGGTATGTTCCGATCCACTGTGTGGCTCCGACGACGCTGCCGTGTACGGTGAAGTTGGAGAGGACGTTGGAAAGAATAAGCAGGAGGATGTAGATGACGATCTTTTTGCAGAATTTGGAGAAGAAGAGTTCGCTGGATGCATCTTTATATAAGAGATGTTTCCATACGCTGAGAATGGTGTCGATGACGATGGCGACGGCTATCCACTTGGCAAATTCCCAATCTTGGTAGAGGTATTGTGTGAGGTTGGCAATGATGGATAGTGGCAGTGAGACGAGGGATATCATGGGTATTTTTTTCATTATATTATTGTGGTTGGTTTCTATTTGCGAAGTTAGTTTATGGGATTTGCTTTGCAAAGGACCGGCTCAGTGTGTGTGTATCGAGGGGGTCTGGTGCGATACATGAGAGCATGAGTGTCCATCCGATGGATGTGAGTTCGGTGGCGACGAATGGTATGATTTCGGCTTTATCGAGTTCGGTTCTTGATAGCCAGTCGATATTTCCTGCGTTGGCATCTGCGATGAGCCATGCGTGTAGTTTTGCGATGAGTTGTAGTGTATTGTCGGATGCGAGCATGTATTCGGCGGTGTCGGCTCTGTTTGGCATTTTGTATGCGACGGTGATGGCGATTCGCTGTGAGATACGGAAGGAGCCGGGTTGTGTGCCGAGCATGTCCATCTCGCCATAGTCTACGAAGAGGAATGAGCCGAGGAGTTTGTCGATGCGCTGTTTGAGTTCGTCGAATGACTGCCCGTAGACATAGTTTGCGATTTCGGGGATTCGCGGTTGTTGTGGCAGTTGTTTGAGTTCTTGGACGAGCTGGTTGTATCCGGGGAAGTCGCTTGTTCCGTTGGTGAACATGGCGAGGACACCATTTCGGTCGGGGTATTGTGCGAAGTAGAGGAATTGTTGTTTAATCATACACTATTTATTTTCTTCCAAGTACGAAATAAAGTTATCGACTTCATCTCGCAATAATTTTAATTTATCTATGAAATCTTCAGTGCTATCATCTTCTATCTTATGTAGCCTGATTGACCAGCTGCAATCAGAAACCTGCAGAAATGTGTTTCTGATTTCTTCACCGTGCCAGGTGGTCATACCATCAAAACAAACAAGGTTTCCTGTTGAAGGTGAATCTTCTTTATTTAGCCATATCCTTCTATTATACATCATTATAGAATTTTGTCAATTATGTTAATAGGAAGTCCAGACTCTTGGCTTATTTTAGCCTTGTCCCAGCCGAAGCCTTTCATGTTGCGAACGGCCGAGATGGTTTGTTTGCGCAGTATTTTGAGGTATGTGATGATATTGAGCTGTTCGATTTGAGCGGCGTCGCCCAGCCCATCTTTGGAGAGGTCGTAGAGTGCATCGGCGGCATCGGTGGTGATGGGGTGTCGTGGTTGTGGGGTGATTTTTGTGAGTAGCGAGAAGGGTGTTTTATGGAAGAGATAGTTGTTGAATGCTTGGAAGTTGAACGATATGGCGGTGAGGGTTTCGGTGGGGAGTGTGGCGAAAGAGTTGGCAAGTATGTGTGCGCGTCGTGAGTTGTAGGGTTCTTCGGGATAGTAGAGTATGGCTGCGAGCAGTGGTAGTGTTTTGTTGTTTTGCTCGATGAGTGCTTGTGCTTCGATGTATTGGAGAGCAGAGAGTGAGGAGGTGAGTATTCCGAAGTCGTTGGAGATGGTATATGCGCTGTATTGTTGGCCGTTGACGTGTATGATAGGGAGGAGTTGAGCACAGAAGCAGAGGTCGACCACATATTGATAGTCGAGTCGGCGCAGCACTCGGGCGATGGGTAGTTGCAAGCGATAAGGGTCGACACGGCGGCAACGTTCGTAGGCTTCGCCGGAAATGCCGTCGAGCGCAGCATTGTTGTCGGGATAGTTGATTTGAAAGAGAAAGGTGAGTTGCTCGGAGATGGCTACGAGATTGGCTATCTGCTCCTCGGTGCGGAAGCGGCGACGGTTCCAATTCATGATGTCACAGAGCCAGTTGATACGCACCTCGCCGGCCGACAGCCCGCCGGCTGCCATGCGGAGCAAGTCGGCCACGAGGCGGATGTACTGGCGGTCGGTCATCCCGTCCCATCGGTTGGGTATGCGGTAGATTTCTCCCTTATATACAAGCTCTATATCTTTCACGGCAGCATAATGATTTTGTCATCCGGGTGGTTGTAGGCGGAATAGCTGCTGATGTCGGCAGCAGTGTCGGTGGAGAGGAGCGTGTCGGCATTGGCAAGAAGTTCTTCCGCCTCACGGTCGAGGCGGTCGGCAAGGGAGAGGGCTGAGTCGTGGTCGTCCTTACCCGAACGGCTGGCGTGGCTCTCGTCAAAGAGGTTGCGGATGGTGGGCGGAAACTCAAGGATGTCGAAACGGCGCAACGACTTGGCAATGGTTTTCTTGGCGAGGGTAAGAAGGAGCATCGGGCGGACGCGCTGCGTGCTGTCCTCGGTGAGCTTGGCGAAGTAGGCGGACATGACTTCGTCGATCGTTTCTTTCTGAAGGGGAACGGTACGGAAGAAGAACAGATAAGAGTTGTCGATGGGATAAATCATGTCGAAGTCGGGCATGGACTTTATCTCGCACCTATTCAGAATGGAAAAATACTGGGTCTTACGCCACAGCGCAGCCGGCAAGGTGGTGTCGTTTTCCTGCACTTTCGCATCCATGAGTAACTGCACGATGGTATCCAGAGCATTGCAGTAGTTCTCCATATAGGAGCGGCGCATGGCTTCGAGCTCGTACTTATAGACGTTGATGTCGTTCTTGCGCCGATTGATACTGTCGAAGACGAGCTGCGACGCCATGGCCATGTTAGCCATAGCCGAGCGTAGTCCTTCCAAGAGCGGAGATTCTTCGGGCTCTTTTGTGATAGCTTGAAAGACTTCAGGGCTGATGGCGGTCTCAATTCGTTTATGGGCAGTGAGCCCTGAAGGCAGGAGTTCTTTCAGATCCATATTGGTCTCCACGCCCGGCGCATAGCGTCTAAAGGTGGAGAGATCTTTGAAAAGTTCGGTCAGTATATTCATGATTGTTGCTGATTTAGTCGATCTTTGGGTGAAATGTCTTCTTGTCGCTGCGGAACCTCTCGGTAGAAACCTATGCGGTATCCTTGCTTGTAAAGATGTGGAAAGTTGAGCTTGAGGGCAAGGTTGAACGGTTCGGCGCATATCTCGTCTTCGGGCGTGAGCGACATGATATATATAAGGTAGTTGTAGTAGGCATCGGAACCTGACTTACTGATTACGCCATCTTTACTGACGGCCGTGATGGAAGCGTCGAGCCCGACGCTTGACAGGAGTGCTTCTTCGCTGCGTTTATCGTAAGCGATGAGTGCCTCGATGTATTCCTTGTATTTAAGATCAATAGTTTCTATCTTCCATTGTTGCTCATTACCAGAGCTGTCCATAAACGAGATAGAGGAGTAGGCTTTTCCTTGATTGTCGGCACCACTAAGGTAGTCGCCGATTTTACGAAGTTCCAGCCGCATATACTCCACGAGCAAGGATTCGCGATATTCGGTGCCTATTTCGATACCATTGTATTTTATCAAGTCTTTATCCTTGGACTTGAGCAGCTTGTTCTCTTCGCAGAGCTTAATGAGCTGTGTGCGCTTGCTCGTCACCCACGCATTGGGAATGATGATGTGTATCTTGGCTGCAAGCGAATTACGTAAGAAAGAGTTGATGTAGGTGGCCGTCTTGTTGCTGCCCTGAATGTAGGGGCGTGCGCCCTGATGGGTTTCGTTCACGCCGTAGAATTCATCGACTGATTTTTCGCGATGATGGGATACGGCAGCATAGAGATAGTTGTCAACCTCGGACAGGGCGAACTTCGGGTACATCTTGTAATTACCCAGCCCATATGTCCACCTCCCCACGGCAATGTGGTGGAAGTCACCATAGACAATCTGTTCATAGGCAACATCCTGACGGGTAGTGGCGAGTCGGCAGTGTTTGTTCTCCAAAGCCTCCAGTCCAGCAATGGGCATCATACCCAGCCGCTTACCTCGGGCAAACCGCCATTTGCAGAAAAAGTCGCCGAAATAATAGAAATTCTTTATGCAGGTCTTAGCAAATTCCTGGGCAGTGGCTTCCATGCCCCGCTCCTCCCACGTGTTCAACCACTCGTCCCATTCGGGTAGTGCAGTGTATTCACGTTTCATCTTGCCACCCTCCACGGTCTGCACATAGGCACAGGGACCATGCCCATAAAGCATTTTTATCTCCTTACTATATAGGCGAGGCAACAGGCGGTTTTGCTTGATTTCCATCGTCACCTCGTCGCAGAGGGTATTATTCATACCACGCATACACACCTGATAACCGTTGACACCGAGCCACTGGTGTTCGTGCAGACTGACCTGCATCCCCTGCGGTACGAGTAGCCCAGGCGTACCAAACATCTGCTGACCTTCCCCTATTTGAAAGGAGAATACATTTCCATCCAAAATATAGTTCCCAGCATTGCCGTAAAGTTCTATACTGTCGTTCATAACCAGTTTATCTTATGTAGTTTATATCCGTCTTGTGGAAAACCCATATACCTGATGAGTATGCGGTAGCACATTCTCGGCTCTCCCTGCTCATCCTCAAAGAGAAAGTAATTCTCCGAGTCTACGGCGAAGCGATCCTCTGGCAGCTGTGTCCGGTACTTGCAATGCTTCTTCACCACCAACCCATCTCCAGCCATACCCTGCGACCTTGAATAAGGGAAGAAGCACAGCGTAAAGTCGCCTTGCGGCAGCCTGCTGATTTCTCTTGCCCACTGCATCGCATTGATGCCATCCATTTCGATTGTCTTTTCCATCACTTGCGAAATTACGCAATTCCCTTATGGGAACAAAGGACGGAATGTCGAGGGCGATGTCATATTTCCGCCCTTTCGAGGGGTTGCACCTCAATATCAAAAATCAGCGGTGCGTGGTGCCAAACGCTGTTTGAACTTTTTGTTTTTCGTTGTTCAAAATACAAATCTTTGATTTTCAACAAAGTAAGATTTCTACCGATGTAAATAACCCCCATTATTCTCCTATCTTAGATGCTTTTATATCAAATGTCGAATATTATTAGGCGTTATATCGTGATATTTTCGGGCAAATCATCGGGATAACTGCTCAATTCCTTCTTAATAATGTCTGAATAAAGACCATACAAAAGGTAAATCATTGCACTTGGAAGCTGTGTTGTTAAACCCGGACGGCGTTTCAGTTCTTCCTTCTTCTCCGAGGCTTTGTCGAGTTCTATTTTGCCGTTGGTTTTCTTGAGTGGACTAATCATTATCGCGCTACACAGGTTCGCGCACTCGTTTTCATCGATGCGCACTTTCGGAAGTAAAGGAAGTTTCTCGGCAAAGAGTAGTTGGCATAGACGGAACTGCTGCCAGTGGTAGATAGTAGGTGCACCTTCGTTGTAAAGGAACACAGAAAATCCATAGCTTTCTAAAGCAGCTTTCATCGTGAGCGAGTCGGTGGTTATCTGTTCGAGTTCCTCGCGTGTCTTGTTGCCGGCACGGTCGGGGTAAAGGTGGATAACTTTGTTCACGGCATCGGTACCGAAGAATGAATAGACCTGCTGCGCAAGGTCCTGTTGGTCGTCGGGGATATACGCCCAGAATTCCTTGATAATGTCGAAGCGACGACCGAGTTCCTTTTTCTGCCCTACGATAAGCGACTGGAAGTTGCCGGGGTCGTAGCCTATGTAGAGAGGCTCACGCTTATCGTAGTGGCGAAGGTAGCGAGCGGTGAGCGTGAAGTGGTCCTTGAGGTTCAACTTCAAAATTTGGTCATAAATGTAAC
>ERZ772960.3042-NODE-3042-length-11603-cov-2.386301_pt1 | contig 11603 bp, 9 predicted proteins | sample MGYA00580678_ERZ772960 | MGnify/ENA primary metagenome ERZ772960 (study PRJEB29015, sample SAMEA2737930) | human oral metagenome | biome: human oral; feature: human-associated habitat; material: dental | place: China | collected 2059 ...
CCAGTATCTTGTTTAGAATTGAACTCGTTAGGTTGAGGGTACCATTTTACTGCACCAGATGCTACTTGGAACACACCACGAATGTATTTAGTAATCCATTCAGAAACGTTACCAGATAAAGTTCTATTGTTATTTGACGATACTGTGATAGCTCTATTAAAAGTCGGCATATATAACTTATCATCTTTTATTACAAACTTAGCATTGTAATATTTATTTTCCATCATATTATTCCAGTTCTCTAATAGGCCATTTATATTAGCATATTCAATAAGCTCTGGTACTAATGATTTCTGTACAACCATACCATTCATAGGCAAATAGCCATCAGGTATATTAGACCCTAACCAGAATAGTATCGTACCAATAGGTATACCATCATCTTGAATATATCTAGCTGGAATCTTTCCATTTACTAGTTTTATAGTTTTATTGGAATTGATTAATGAATATGTGATTAATGATGATGATGTACGTTTATATAATAGGATATCATTATTTTGCCCATAATGTAAAGACTTAGATGTACCATCTTGAGCAAATAATGAGTCATCGTCTGTAGATATAGCTGTAGATTTATTAAATGCTTTAATCAATCTATAGTCATTAAAGTTTTTAAACGTAACAGGTGTACCATCATAGACATCTGAGCTAGGATTTATGGTTACATTATCACCAAATACCTGATTTGATATACGTGCAAATTCACCAAAGATTGTATCTTTAAGTTTGGTAGCATTCTCTACAGTACAATCTAAGAATTTAGGGTTGGTTCCATATATTACATGACCAGAATCATCTGATACTGTAGATATATACGTTCCAGCTTGGGATTGTATATATTTAGGGTGAGTATAGTTATTAGCACCATACGCTATAGAGTCTAGTTTTGCTTTATCTTCTTTAGATAAGAGACCATTCAAATCTATATTAGCTTTATATAATACAGTCTCAGCTGCTTTATTCCATTTCTCACGTTCTTTTTCAGATGTATGCATATTTTGGTCATACATATGAGCATATCCATCGTTAATTAGCTTATTTAGTGAGGAAGCTAATTCGGTTTTATTAATTTTATCTAGTTCATTATTAAAGTCACCCATAGCTACCTCCTATTTAGCTTTAATACAATACAAAACAGTTACAGACCTAGTAGAGAAACCTTGACTAGATTCATTTACTATAGGTTTGTAATATATATCTAACGATTCACGATTCTTATTAGAATACTCATAACCCATATAACCAAACTCATTATAGCGATTATAACTATACGTAAACGTAGACATTGATTTTTTCTCACATTTAACGATAGGGTACTTATTATAAAGCGCAATATCTTCTGGATACGAATACCCATTAAATGGAGTTACTGGGAATGTACCATATATATTGGCACGTTTAGCATTAGGCTGTAATACACCTTGCTTATTAATATCACTCGTAGGTTTCAAATGTAGATTATATAGATTTGGTAATCTAAATTTATCTGAATCTGATGCTACAAGTGAAAAATATGCAGTAGCGTGTTCATATGGTAAAGAATTGTACTCATTATCATTCAGCAATTTATAGTATTTAGATACTCTATCCCATAGTTTAGGATATTCTGTCTTAGATATAATAGATCCATCTAATAATAAACACCCTTTAGGGATTGTATTACCATATACTGTAACTATAGACCCTATAGGGTATCCTATTAATGGTAATAAAGAGTTATCTATAACACCATTATCATTATAAGTAACAGGTTTATCTGGTATAGAGAATGGTTTCCATGTATTATTTTGATAATAGTAGGCTTTATTGTCTACAGTGTTATACCAAAGTTTTCTAGTATCAAGATTAGTACTATTATTGGTTGCTTGTATAGCACCATCTAAAGTATAAGATTTCATAGTCTTATAATTTATAGCAATATTATCTTTAGCAGTAGAAATGTTTACGTCTGGTACAGTTATATTATTAAATACCTGATTATTATTCTTAGCGAAATACTCAATAGGTTTATCATTCAATGTATCTACCGAATCTACAGTTACTGGTAATACATCCGGCTCAGATGATTCGTATATATGACCATATTCATCAACTTTCTTAAACTTATAAGACGTTACTGGTCTATACTTAGGGTGAGTATAGTTATTAGCACCTTCATGAATATTGTCTAATTTCTTCTTATCTTCTTTAGACATAAGTCCATCAGACTCTGTAGATACTAATTTAGTTAAAGATTCATATGTAACTTTATTCCATACGTCACGTTCTTCTTTAGATACATGCATAAAAGAATCAGTTATATGATACCTTATATCAGTAATGGTATTATACAATACAGTATTGAACTCTTTTTCTGTAAGCTTATCTAATACTTCATTACGTAATCTAGATTTATTGTGCTCATCTAGCCATTCTTCTTTACGACGTTTAGCTTCTTCTTCAGAATAGGAGAGCCACCATTTTATTACATCTTGTTCTTTAGACATAGCTTCTCCTTTCTTTAGTATTTAGCTTTAATCATATATACAGTATTAAAATGAACTGGTTCGTTTATAGTACAATCATTATCATTTCCTTCATTGGAATTGAACTTGGTAAGTAATATATTATTAGTACTATGGCTTAAACCGCTAATACCAGTAGCCTGCCCTAGACGTTCCACCACTCTAAATGCACCAGTAAATAATGATAGTCTTTCATTTACAGCAGTTCTATTATTATAATCGAAGTCTTTTAGGAGTTCACTCTTAGCCATAGTATTAAATGTACTAGTTTGTCTAGGTGTACACGATGGAGTATATCTGCCAGTATCACTAATATTACTAGTAGCACATAGAAAGTCATTTAATTTAGGTAATACAAATGTATTACCTTTATCAAAGAAGAACCCAATAGATGATAATCGTTCAAACTTACTATATTCAGAAATTGGTACAAGTATATTCGATGTCTTAGCAAAGTTATATAAATCTAAGTACTCATTCTTTTCAACTTCAATACCAGTTAGTGGTAAGAATCCATCTTCTTTCATAAGTTCCATACTAGCACTTAAAGATGGTATAATAGCCCCTATAGGAAGACCTTGCGATGGCATAAGATTCAATGGAACTTTACCATCAGGACCTAGTCTAGCAACATCATTAGGCAGAGATATATCTGCCCATTTATTTAAGTCTGCATCATAATAAGATGCTACATTAGTAGTTGGGCTAATTCTAATCTTATTCAGATTAGGTGTAGTGTCATCACTAATATAATAACTTGTAGTCAATGACTGTTCGACTAAATCTTTCTTAGTTATAGGGTAATTAAGATGGTTTATATCATTTGGATACTGTTTAAATGATATATCACCTTTTAAGAATGCATTATCTGGTGATACAAACTCATCTGGATTAATATTACCTAACTTAGTAGCATTTCTGGCTCTTACATTAAGTCTAGCTGGGTTATTACCATATATTACATGACCTAACCCATCTGTAGTTACTTCAAGATAGCTACCTGGTACTACATTAGAGAATGGATGTACATATTTATTAGCTTTGTCTTCAATACTATCTAATTTAGCTTTATCTTCTTTAACCATTAAGCCATCATCATGTACAGTAGCTGGTTTAAGTACACGTTTAGCTGATTGATTCCATCTAAAACGTTCTTCTTCAGTAATATGAAGATTATGGTTATAGATGTGGTCATATTCATCTTGTATACGAGTGCGTAGTGACGGAGATAACTCTTGCTTAGATAAATGTCTAGGAATAGTTTTATTTAGACTCTGTCTATCATGATATGACATAATAAACCTCCTATACCTCAGTTAGGGTGACTTTATATTTTTTACCACCACTATTAACTACTAAGCTACCACCATCTATATCAAATTCTATAGCTTTCTTAGTCTTAGCTACAGTTTCATCGTTGCTATCAAAGATTTTAACTAGATTGTCCCAATTATCAGCACCACTACGGATGAATAAGTCATTACCGATAAAGATAAACTCATGGGAAATATCTTGGTCTACAGCTCTCATACCCATAACTGTAGCAAACTCTTCAGTTCGTGTACCAATAACAGCCGTATCTAAGTTTAACGCAGATAATTTCTTTTGTCCGTAGAATTTTAGAAATGCTGCATAGTCGGATGGTTGAGTATTAACGTCAATCTTCTCATTTAATGCAAGTGTATACTTACTAGCTTCAGTATATACAGAATGCCATTTCTTTTCTTTACTAAAAGAACTCAAGATATTAGTAGAATCAATCCAGAATAGATTTTCTCCATCACCAGTTGGCTCTACACGAGATCTTACGTAAGGGAAGATATGAGATTCTAAATATTTTACATTAACAATTTCCATCTTAGTGCTATCAGCATTAATTACCGGTGTTGGTACTTGTGGTTTACCTAAGAAGATTGGATTTGCTATAGGTGCAAAATCACCAGGAACCATCCCACCTAATCTATCAGCATTATCTACAGTAATAGGTAACTTAGTTGGGTTATAGCCTCTGATAACATGACCCTCATCGTCAATATCTACTGTAATATAGTTACCAGGAACAGCATTAGGTTTTTTAGGGTGTATATAATGATTAGCATGATCTTCTATACCATCTAATTTATTTTTATCAGCTATAGACATGAAACCATTATTATTATTACTTACATTAGGAATAGTTGCTACGGTATTCCATAATGCACGTTCTTCTGCTGTAATATGTGTTACACTGTCTTTAGTGTGATTAAATGATTTTGTAACCATATCACGCAGCTTAAGACTAAGCTCATTTAAACCAAGCTTATCTCTATCTAAATCATAATTGATTTGATCTGGCATAGTTTTAACCTCCTATTTTAGAATTACTGGGATGTTCGAGTAAGCCAAAAGATGGCCCTAATGGTATATAACCATTAGGGCTTGTATCTTTCTTACTTATCATTCTTTTGATAATTGTTTGTAGTAGATCCCGAACTACCACGGCTTAAATAGGTTAATAACCCACCAGCAAGTGTAGCCGCTACAGTCTCTGCCTGAATAAATAAAGAATACATTAAAGCTATACCACAGAAGATTACAGTTACTACCTTAATTATATTTAGAGGGTAAAAGTATAATCTAGGTGTATAGTACGGCTTAACCTTATCATCTATTTCTTCAGGGTCCATATCTTCTATTTCATTTTCAGTTAGGCTACTAGTATTGGAAGTTACTTGTTTACCTAACTTAGTCCATTTACCATCGATAAAGATATAATAGTCTCCTTGATAGGTTACTATATTACCATTATATTGAATTTCTTCTGAATCTAATGATGGTACAGCATCTATTTGGAGAGCTTTTTCTACATCGGCAGCAGTACTCATCTATAGCTTATACTTGAGCTGCTGTATCAGAGATGCCACGAGCAATAGCTTTAGCAAACTCATCTACTTGGTTGATAAGCTTATCTTCTTCTTTTGGATTATTGATGAATGCTGTTTCAACCAATACTGCTGGCATATCGGTTTTACGCAATACCCAGAAGTTAGCAGATTTAATACCACGATCATATAAGTCTAAAGAATTAACTAATTGATTGTCGATATTAATGGCCAATTTAGTAGATAGGGAATTAGGACCTGCGCTAGTATGAGTAAATGTTTCAGTACCTTCGGCTGCTGGATTTTCTGCACTATTACAATGGATAGATACAAAGATATCAGCATCCCATTGGTTAGCTGTATCACATACTGCTTCTAAGTCATCATCTTGCATAATGTAAGTTTCATAACCTACAGCTTGAAGATATTGGCTTACTAATGCACCAATTTTTTTAACAACTTCGGCTTCTGTAGTACGGGAGCCTACAGCACCTGGGTCGATAGCATAGCCACTTCCATTAAGTTTAGGGTCATGGCCTGGGTTTAAAAATACTTTTCTAATTGCCATATTTATTATTTACCTCCTATAGTCAACGATTATAGTACTGTTGAAACATAGTAATAAATTGGTGAAAGGAGGCTATATAATGCCAGATTTCAATGAAAAATACGATCTGATAACCTATAATGATTTGTCCCCAGATTTAAGGGAACTCATTAATAGTTCTGATAAAAATCTCCAAAAGAGTTTGAATCGACATATGAATGATAATGAGGTTCATGTAACTGGTATCGAAAAAATGTTTTGGAATTCCAAAGCACCTATTAATGATCCAGCGTTTACTGGTAGACCAACAGCACCTACTCCTGAGTTGAATACTCGGAATGATACTATTGCTACTACTAGATTTGTGCATAATGCTCTATATGGTCTTACTCCAGAGCGAGCTAAGACTGCTGACAGACTTAAAGGTACGGTAACCTTTGCTCTTACAGGTGGGGTAACGGCTCCATCTGTTTTATTTGACGGTACAAATAATGTAACTTTAAATGTGACATCTATTGATGCTAGTACTATTAATGGTAAATTTGGTCCATCTAACTTAGCTGCTGGCACTTATGATGTAAATATTAGTGGTATTGCCGCTAAAGCTAAGACTGCTGAATCTATTGCTGGTCTTAATGCTGGTGATATTGCATTAAAAGATTCTCCTAATTTTATTGGTACTCCGACAGTACCAACAGCAGCTGCTGGAGATATCTCTTCTAAGATTGCTAATACGTCATTCGTTAATCTTGAAATTGAACGTATTAAAGATTGGGTTAAGAAAAATAATAATGCAGTTAATAGTATTAAAACTGTGAGCGCTTCTGGTAAGATTACAGCAGCATCTACAGGACCTGATGCTAATGGTAATATCAATCTTAATGTAACTAATTTACAAATCGATCGATCTGTTTTAGGTGATATTGATGCAGCTACTGTACGTGGTTTTACTGTTGCTTCTAGTGTACCAGCTAATGCTAAATTCACAGATACAATATATGTACACCCTAAGACATCTACAGACTTAACTGCGGGTAGTTTTAGCCAAGTATTAGTTGACCGTGAGGGTCATGTTATTGCTGGTGCTAACCCTAGTAGTATGGATATTAATATCACTGGTACAGCAGCTAAAGCAGCAACATTAGCTACACCATACAAAATGAAATTTAGCGGTATCACTGCTTCTGAATCTATCATTGATGGTAAAACTGAAACTGTAGTTAATGTAACTGCAATCCCATCTGCTATTGTCACTGAAGATGCTAACCGTAAATTCATGACGCCGGATGAAAAGACTAAACTTAGTGATTTACCATCCAATACAGAATTGACTGCTAAGCTTGACGCTGTTGCTTCTTATATGGATTGGAAACCTGGTGTTGTTAACTATAGTGACATTGCTACTACATATCCTGCACCTAAAAAGGGTATGGTAGTACCTGTAACTAGTACTGGTTCTATCTATCGTTATAATGGTACAACATGGGATACTATCTCTAGTATAAATATCCCATTAGCTACTAATACACTTGACGGTAAGATGTCTAAAGAAGATAAGATCAAATTAGATGGTATTGAAGAGGGTGCTACTAACTATGAGCATCCTGCTACACATCCAGCTACCATGATTACTGAAGATGCAACTCATAAGTTTGTGACTACAGATGAAAAGACTCGTTGGAATGATACATACTAAAGCCGAAGCTGATCTTAAATTCTTAGCTAAACTTGATGCTGTTACTAATAAAGCAACTATTGGCGAAAACTGGGAAATTAAGCCTGGTACTGGTGGTGCATTAGACTTTACATTTAATGGTGTAATTAAAGCTACTTTAGGAACTGATGGTTTATTCATCGCTAACGAATTATCTGAATCTGGTTCTGCTGGTACTAGCGTAACTACAATTAGTACTTGGAAAGCTCCAGTTGCTAATGTATCTGATTTGGATGCTACAGCAGCTAATGGTTCTGTATGTTTAGTTACGTCCACAAATACTATATATACTAAAACAGAATCTGGTTGGGTGCCAATTAACGGTAATTCTAGTGGCAACTATGTTACTAAAGACGAATTAAATGCAGCTATATCTAAATTGATTAAAGAACTTCGTGGAGAAAAATAATGGCAGGAGAAAAAACTTTAACCGATAAAATACTAGATGATATCGTTTCTACATTTACAAATATACAAAAAGATATCACTGAAGCTAAAAAGGCTATTGAGGCTGCTGGTGTTTCATCTAGTGGTGTAACTAAAAGCCTTTCTGATGAAATTATAAAAATTCAAACTAAAGTTGAAACTGATATTAAAGGTTGCCCAGCAGTACCTGATATTGGTGGATATAATATCGTTGGTGGGTTTGGTGTAATAAAAAACTCTCAATACGGTAAATATTGTAAAGAATACACTATAATACCTAATCTTAACTATATTGATTTTAAAGTTCCAGATGATAATGAATATATGCTAGCTTGGCCTAATATTGAATCGATGAAAAGTGCTAAAGATAAATTATATTCACTACAAAGTAACCAAAATGAATCTATTAGTGCTAAATATTCTGATTTGACTGTCCCATTAGTAAAAATGAATTTTACTAAAAATAATTTACCATATCTTTCTAATACATCATATAAAGAAGATCTTTATAAGTACAAAAATAACAAGTCTGAGCATGATAACCCTTCATATAATCTAGAAGTTTATATGACTGCTGATAATCTTGTCACTTCAAATAATACTCCTAAAGATTTAATAGATACTTATAGATTAGATATGATAGGGGTTTCTACTGATAATAAGTTTATAGAAAACACTGATGAAAGTATACATGTATCTTTACCATCACCTGATAGTGATTTCTTTATTAATAATAATAAAGTAGAATCAGATACAGTTATCAAAACTGATACATTTGTCTCAAGTGCTCATATTAACGTAAAAGCCGTAATATGTAAGACTGTAATTTTTGACATATTGGCAGCAACAATGGCGCGTCTCGTCAAGAAAAATATAAATAAAAATTCGTCTGCTGATCCTATTAGAATTTATATTGATGAAACTGTTACAGAGCCATGTGTATTGTTATCCACTGAACGTAATGCTAGTACAGAAACGGCACCCGAAATGGTGTCATTTAATGATAGCCATATCGCTTTAGGCCACTCTCTATGTGAAATTTATCTAAATAAATCTGATGATATAACAGAGTGGTTAAAAAATGCATCTACTCGACTTTCATCTTATGATATATTATTTTTAACTTACGGCCAAACTGAATATTTTAGTTATGATTGCTTGAAATGGATGCCTGTAAGCGAAATTTCTAATGATATTAGTGGCCCATACTTATATAATTCTGATGTAGGACCGTCATCTTATTATATCGATAACGATGCTGTTCATGATTATATATCTCTCAAATATGGTATTAAAAACCAATTACCATGTATTACTTTTAATGATATCATTTCACGAATAGATTCTGTTTATGATAGTAAAGAAGGTTCTATAGTATCTTTTTATGATTTCGACAATAATAAGACACATCTAAACGAAAATTCTGCAATACTAGTAAATAATACAAATAAAAAATGGAAATTTACTAATGAAATTGATTGCTCTTGGGGTAATGACAAATTTATTAATCGACTATCCAGATTCGAAAGCGATTCTGATCACCCAATGGAAGATGGTAAAAAAGTTTATACATTAGATTTTACTGGTGTATCCGAGCAAACTATAAGATTCCCATTGTTAGAGTTAGTAATGGTGAATCATATAAAGACCCATCTAAATCTAAAATTAAAATTGCTATTAGTACACCTCAAGACCATTCTATACCTAATAGAAAATATATGTACTTTGTGGCTCCAGACTATGTATATTTTGTAGATACAAATGGTAATCTATTAGAAGATATCCATATAGATGGACATAATGAATTACATAATATGAAATCAACTGTCCCTGTTTTCTATAATAGAAATATTAAGAGTGTGACTATTAGTAATGCTAATATAACTTTACCAAAAATTTTACTTAATAAATTTGGTGAAAAATTTAATTATAGTACTAATAAATTTTTCGTAGCGGATGTACCAACTAGCCCTACAGAATGGACATTAAATAATTGCAATGCCGTAGAAGATATAGAATATGGCCCTATGGTATATAGAGAATATGATAAGTATGCAATAAAACCAAGCACTGCTGATGAATTGGCTAAACGTGTTATATTCATAATTGATGAGTCTGACCAAATCGTAAATAGTTTGGCTGCAAGACTTTATAGATTCCGTTTCTATAATATGGATAAAACTAAAAAATATAATTACTCATCTAAAGCTTGGGAAGAAGTAGCTAATGCTACCCCTGATGATAAATTATTCTCTGAATTATATCCTGAAGAGTATGTTTCGAGTGAATATTAATGGAGGGGTAAAATGGGAGAAACTAAAAACATAACAGAACAAATTCTAAAATACATCGAGGATGAGTTCAAAGGAATTAAAAAAGATATTGATAATGTAAAAGCAGCTATCTATGAGTCAGGGGTAGTTGCTTCTACTACAATAGGTGGATTGGCTAATAATGTAAAGACAATCTCTACTAAAGTCGAAGAAAAGATTAAAGCTGCTGAAGTTATTAATGGAATAGCTGGTGGTAATGTAAATATCAATAAAGGGTTTATTTACCCATCGGCCACAGACACTTTAAACCATAATAGTATTGGTATTATTCCAGGACTAACTACATATACTGTACCAGAAGATAAGAATTATCTTATCAGATGGCCAACAAAAACTTTTATGGAAAAAGTTTCTACAGATAAACGCAATATTACTATTAATTTTGGTAAACGTAATTTTGGTCAATTATGTAATACTAGCTATCGTATGCCTAAATACACTGATTTGTATAATAATGACACTACGTATAATCTTAGAGTAAATCTTAATGATGATACTATCGTATTGAAAAAGAAAAAAGATCTTACTGAAGATGAATTAACTATGTTAAACGTTGTTGCTCTAGAAGATAGTAGTGATGTTTTCGAATATAAGGGAACAGTATCTTTACCGGAATATACATCCGATTTCTATATCAATGGTAAAGTTCCACATGCTGCAGTAATCAAATGTGACCAATTTATCGTATCTGGTAATCCTAATGTAAAAGCGGTTATTACTGATACTATTATCATGGATGAAGAACTTATTCTACGTAACCGTGCTGGCATGAGGGATGGTATGCAAAACACTATGGGTACTCCTGGTGTTGATAATACTTCTACAGCATTTAAAATCTTCGTACCTAAGGGTAAATCTGAATTCAATCTTATAAATTCCACATTGAATCCTGATGACGAATACGTTAAGAATAATATTAGCAAAGTTTCTGAATATGCTACTATTACAGATGCACATTCCCAATATTATACTCTTATTGCAGTAGAACCTACAGAAGAAATGACAGCTTTCTTAATTAAAGAATCTGAAAGATTAGCTAAATTAAGTATATCTGTAGTGTCCCATGATTATACTAAATACTTCAATTATTGTAATTTAGATTGGGAAGAAAATAAAGATAAAGAGTTCCGTTATGTATATCAACAATGGTTCGATTATATAAAACCTACAGAAGAAGATTATAAGTATTATAAATTTATCGATGATAAAGCACAA
>ERZ772960.3043-NODE-3043-length-11599-cov-3.413288_pt1 | contig 11599 bp, 10 predicted proteins | sample MGYA00580678_ERZ772960 | MGnify/ENA primary metagenome ERZ772960 (study PRJEB29015, sample SAMEA2737930) | human oral metagenome | biome: human oral; feature: human-associated habitat; material: dental | place: China | collected 2059 ...
CATTTGCTAAGATTAATTTTTTTAATTCCCGATTTTTCAAACATATAGCTCATATCAATTACTTTTGATGTGTCCCATCCTGATACATCAGGATTTGCCGATGTTGCTCCATTAAACATATTATTCATGCTGGTCACATTTGACGTATTCCATTTTGAAACGTCAGGATTTGCCGATATTGCTCCACCAAACATAACACTCATATCAGTTACTTTTGATGTATCCCATCCTGATACATCAGGATTTGCCGACGTTGCTCCATTAAACATATTTCTCATATCGGTTACTTTTGATGTGTTCCATTTTGATACATCCGGTTTAGCCGATGTTGCTCCATTAAACATATTTCTCATGTCGGTTACTTTTGATGTGTTCCATTTTGATACATCCGGTTTAGCTGATGTTGCACGATAAAACATATATCCCATATCAGTTACCTTTGACACATCCCAATTGGATACGTCAGGATTTGCCAATGTTGCTACTTCAAACACACTCCCCATAAACATTCGACCCATATTGGTTACATTCGAAGTATTCCATTTTGATACGTCAGGCTTAGCTGAACTTGCTCCTTCAAACATCCCCTTCATAACGGTTACGCTTGATGTGCTCCAATCCGATACATCAGGGTCTGCTAACTTTGCTCCATAAAATGCAAAACTCATATTGGTTACTTTTGATACATTCCACTTCGATACATCAGGATTTATCGACATTGCTCCTTTAAACATATAAGCTATACTGGTCACTCTTGATGTATCTAATTTATCAGCTCCTATCAAATTCCCTCTAAACCCAGCAAACATATACGAGCTGTCCTCCGGCAAATACACCTCACTATCAATTTTCATATTTCCCGTAAATGATGAATTTTCCCAATTTATATCTTGCCCTCCTGTTGCCTTTATCATATCTATCCATTTATCACGTTCTATATTTTTATCACCTGGCAAATTTACAATGCTGATAGTCATATTACCGTCACTATCCATTTTAGCTTTTACATTTCCTGTACTATTTAACGAAAAACCTGATGATCGCCACACGGCATATACAGTGATATCACCTCTTACAATATTGTTTTCATCAAAATCAGGTGCTGTAGCTATTTTGCTCTTTGACCAGCCAAGAAATTCATATCCTTCCCTCTCGGGTTTAATTTCAGGCAACCTTCCGCCGAAATCCTTTATGCTTTTTCCTTTTTCTATGATCTCATGATTCCTAAATGCTGATGAGTTCCCACCATTTTTATCAAACGTTATACCTACATGCGTATCCTTGCGATATATATTATATGATGCCTCTTTATCTCCACTTGGATTTATATCAAATTCTGAATTTAAATTTTTAGATTCATGCTCTACTGAAGCTTCACTTCCTTTTTTAAGCTTTACTACCTTAAAATCTTTATCAACACCTGACACGCTTGTTTTAAGTCCTACAGGAGTTTTAATGTATTCTATTTTTTTGCATTTTTCGAACATTTTAGCACTTTTTGTAACCTTACCAACATCCCATATGCAAATATTTGCTTTTTTAATTTCGCTATCTTTAAACATTTGTTGCATATCGGTTACTTTTGAAGTGTTAAATTTATCAATGTCCGTTAAATTCCCTTTAAAATAATGAAATGTTTTCGAACTGTCCGCTGGCAAATATACTTCACCGCCAATTTTTATATTTCCCTTAAAAGTCGAATTTCCCCAACTTAAATACATGCCTCCTAGTGCTCTTATCATATCAAACCACATCTGGCGTTCTATGCTTCTATCACCTGTTATATCTGCAATGCTAATAGTCATGTTGCCGTCGTTACCCACTTTAGCCCTCACATTCTCTTGGATATTTAACGGAAAATCACTCCACATTGCATGCACAGTAATATCATTATCTACAGCACTATTTTCATCAAAGTCGGGTACAACGGATGCTAGATTCTTTGCCCAACCAAGAAATACACTTCCTTCTTTCTTAGGATTTATTGCGGGTAATTCATCTCCTGAATCCTTTATGCTTTTGCCTTTTTCTACAATCGCATGATCTCTAAACGCCGGCTTATCGCCTAAGTTATGATTAAAAATGATACCTGCATACTTATCCTTACGATATATGTCATATGTTGCTTCTTTATCACGGCCGGCATTAATTTTAAACTCTGTATTGAAATATCTGGTCTCATACTCTACTTCAGCCATTGATCCTTTTTTAAGCCTTACAACCTTATACTCCTTGCTAACCCCTAACACGTGTGTCTCAAGACCTTTAGGTGTTTTTATATATTCTAACTTATCGCATTCATTAAACATCCAGCCGCTACTTTTAACCTTACTAACATCCCACTTACTAAGATCGACTTTTTCAATCTTGGAGCTTTTGAACATCATCTCCATATTGGTTACATTTGACGTGTTAAAGTTATCGGCTGCTTCTAAAGCCCCCGTATAACAATAGAATATATGCGAACTATCCTCTGGCAAATATACTTCATCAGCAATTATCATTTTTCCTGCAAATTTAGTTTTTGCCCAATTTAAACCTTTACCGCCCAATGCCTTTACCATATCTATCCACTTTTGGCGTTCAATATTTCTATCACCATCAAAATTCTTCACTCTAACAACCAAATTACCGTCGCTCCCCATCATAGCTCTTACATTGTTAGATGAATTTAAATTATATATTTTAGTGTCCTTTAAATGTTTTTTAGTACTTTTAGAAAGTCTGGTCTTCGTGGACCATTTTGTTTGCTTTAGTGAAACTATCGATTTACTTTTTAAAGAAGCATTCGTAGCTTTACTGTTTGCTGCAAAACTCGGCGTCATAACTGCTGCTACCATCATAATGCAAAGTATACATGCAGTTACCTTATAGACTACATCCTTTAGAGCTTTTTTATTCGCTATCAGTTTAAAGTTCCTCATCATTTTTCTCCTCATAACTTTACACACGATATGTTTTTTATCAATCCTTGTTATTGTACCATATGAAACTTTTAAGAAACAATTTTACAAGCTCTAATCTGCTAAAAGTTTTCTAGTATAATCAAACATATGTGACAGAAACTCATGAAAAACCGTTTTGCAGCGATAAATCTAAACCGAAAACTTGAGTTTAGACCTGCTATTTATCATCTCCTGCGCACATCTTGCACGGCGCTTTGCTTTGTTTTCTGTGATGCTTGTATGCAAGTATTGAAAACACTATGCAGCCGCCCCAAAGGCCTCCGCCGCCTATTACAAGCATTACGATTGCTCCGGTACTCATATTTCCTCCTTATTAATACATTACTATATCTTCTAATTATGTTGCTTATGTAGCGAATGAAATATCGCTTTCACATTCGGGCTTATTATTTAGCCACTATACCTCTTCATCTGCAAGCTGAACACCTTCGTCCGGCTGATCCTTATAGCCGCTCTTGCCCTTAAGCCCTGTAAGAAGTGCCGCAGCCAAGAATACTAGCGCAAGCGCTCCCCAACCGAACACCTTTATGTCAAACATCTCATACTTGCCGTAGCCTTCGGTAACGAGCGTCTTTGTGTTTAATATAAGCATTACGCCTAGCACTAGCACCGTAACTATTTTAAGACAAAGCGCCCACCATTTACCTACACTGAAATTCGAATACTCATTTGCATAGCTTCGGATCTTTTCTATATTAAAGAACCAACCTATCAATATTACCTCGATAAATCCGCCAAGAGCAACGCCTATCTGATTTATAAACGCATCCACGATGTCGAGTATGCTAAGCCCTGCGCCCGTTATAAACAAGAAACTTAGTAAGAAGGACGGAACTAAGATAAGCGTAGTCGCCTTCTTATGCTCTATATCGAACTTATCCTGAATACCTGCTATGACGGCCTGGAATATCGATATTAACGATGTAACTCCTGCCGTAAACAACGTACCGAAGAATATCACTCCGAATACCGTATTTAGCGCAGGAAGCTCACTTATAGCTGTAGGGAATGTCATGAATGCAAGCCCTATACCGCCGCTACCTGCAACTTCATTCACAGGCACACCCTGCTGAACGGACATATACCCCATTATTCCGAACACACCTATCGCTATGAACAACTCATAACCGTGATTCGCTGTAGCCGTAAGGAAGGCGCTGTTTACAACGTCTGTCTTTTTCGGCAGATAACTTGCGTAGGATATCATTATCGCAAACGCTATCGACAAGCTATAGAACACCTGTGAATAGGCGGCTATCCAAACATCAGACTTCTTAAGTGCATCCCAGTTTGGCGAGAACAGATAATCAAGCCCCTGAGCTGCTCCAGGAAGGGTGATTCCCCTTATTACAAGCAATATGGTAAACACTAAAAGTATAGGCATACATATCTTGCATGCAAGCTCTATACCCTTGCTGACACCTCTGTAGAGGATTATAGCAACAAGCACCCAAACAAGTGCAAACGGCAACAACAGATGCGTCTGTATACCTCCGAAATTATGAGCTGAGTCTGTCATGTTTAAGAATTTTCCGGTAAAGAAGGATGTCGGATCATTGCCCCACTGCTGTCCGAAGGAAAATCCGATGTAACTCGTTACCCATACAACTATTGCAAAATAATACACAGCTATTACGAATGATACCATTACTTGGATCCAGCCAAGCCATTCAAATTTACTGTTGATCCTTGCAAGCGCTACCGGCGCTCCTCCCCTATAAGTCTTACCTATAGTGTATTCCAAGATCAGAATAGGGATACCTGCCGTAATGATTGCAAATAAATATGGCAGAATGAATGCTCCCCCTCCGTTTGATGCGGCAGTATACGGAAACCTCCATATATTGCCAAGGCCTACGGCAGAACCTATAGCTGCCAATATAAAGCCCAATTTACTTCCCCATTGTTCTCTCACCTTTTACCTCCTTAAATACTGCGAAAAAATAGAACGAGAACAATATATCACAGCAAAAGGATGGAGGTCAAGGAATTTCTTGTAGTCTTTCTACAAATTAGTGTATATTTTTTGTCCAAAACAAACCATTGTTATGGAAGCCAGTTTTTCAAAAAGATTGAATCTAGAAATTTATATTCCTGAAACAAGAATTGATTTCTTAATAAAAGCAATAAACACCTGCTTATTTTTCATTTGTTTCTACTGCTCCCTGTCGATATATTCGACTAACGCATCATCCTTTGAGAGAACCCACCTGCCTATTACGGCAAACAGCACTCCTAAAATTGCACCTAATACAAACACCCAAAGCTGATACCTTACATTCATATCTGCAAAAAACGCCGCGCTTATAGCAATTGAAGGATTTGCAAATGTACCTGTGAAAGGAGCTCCAAAAAGCGTTACAAGCATCATGGCAAGCCCCGTGGAAAAACCCGATATCCTCTTAAACTCACGCTTCTTGTTGGTTCCTAAAAATGATAATACGAGGATGAACACCAATATCGCTTCAAGGCATATAGTCTTAACGGCGCCTATCGAATAATCGCCGAACACGGCGTAGGTAGCCGCCCCGACATTCTTCGCATTCATAACGAGCCTTGAAACGAAACTTATGCCTGCGGCGGCGCCTATGATCTCTGCAATTATATATGAAAGAAGCTCTATCCCTGAAATCTTTTTGGTCACGGCCATGGCGAGCGTGATGGCAGGGTTAAAAAAGCACCCCGAAATTCCGGATACGGCATAGTAGAGAATTATATAGGTAATACCGTATGTCAAAGCTACTATAATGCTGTAGTGCGTAATATCAAGCCCCGAAGATGCATTCGAAACACTTAGAAGCGCCCCCATTCCGCAGCCGAATACCGCAAGAAAAAACGTGCCTATCGCCTCTACGATAGACTTCCTCGTAAGCGTAATTCCGTTCATATCATCCTCCTGCATTACTTCTTTTTTAAAAGCACCTTAAAACTTTCGTCCCACCTGCTATTCACCTTCCTTAGAATAACAGGTTTTCCCGATTTTAAAAAGCAGTTTTCCGTACTTCCCGTACACGCGAGCGTGCCGTTTTCATTATACACCTTGTAGTCAAACACGGATCTTACGGAATTATAACTCTTAAGACTGCATACTATTGTAACGATCTCATCAAAGCGCACCGAATGGCGATACTTGAGCTTTACCTCGGTCACGGGCGTGATAATATCCTGCTCTTCAAACTCGGCATAGGGTATACCGGCACCATCCATCCACCTTACTCTCACGGTCTCAAACCAGCGGATGTAATTGCTGTGATGAACCACTCCCATCTTGTCCGTTTCATAATAATTCACCCTGTATTTGATTACAGCTTCGCCTTGCTCGTTCAATTTTATCTTATTTTCTTCAGTCATAATATCTCCTTAATGCACATAATTAAATTAGCCCTTGCATACGATCTATAACCATTTTAACAAAAAAAATGCAAAAATCACCCCTTTAAGTGAAATTTATCAACCCTAAATATATTTATGACCCTCCGTTCCATGTTTTTTTGTTTAGTGTGTGCTATACATTTTTTACTCAAGATTAACTCAGTGCCCGGTAAATTTTTACCAATTTAAATAAATTTTCTATAAAACCTAACCGCCTAATATTTCATAAAGCCGAAACGCATCAAAAATCTAAATATATGGAACCTAACGCCCGATATTGCATAGAATGCAAAAATACTGTACTGAAAAGGCTAAGATTTCAAGTTTTCAAGCTCATGTTTTAAAGCTTCAAGCGCCCTTCTTCTATGGCTTATAGCATTCTTTTGAGAAGGCTCGAGCTCTGCAAATGTTTTATCAAAGCCATCAGGTATAAACAAGGGATCATACCCGAAACCGTTATCCCCGACTTCACTATATCCTATAGTGCCGTGACACTTGCCACTTACGACTACCTCCCTTCCTTCATCCGTAATGAGCGTAAGCACGCATTCGTACTGAGCCTTTCTGGATGCGCCTTCCTTTTTTGAAAGCTCAGCCAAAAGCTTTTCATTATTTCTATCATCGTCCTTATCTACGCCTGCATATCTTGCAGAAAACACTCCGGGAGCGCCATCCAGCGCATCTACACAGAGCCCTGAATCATCAGCCAACGCCGCCTTTCCCAAAAGGTCATGCACCGCCTCCGCCTTTATCTTGGAATTTTCGGAAAATGTACTCCCCGTCTCCTCAATATCGAGATCCGGATAACCGTTTTCAGAAAGCGTAGTGATTACGATACCAAGTGGTGATAGGATTTCCTTAATCTCCTTTATTTTATGAGCATTGCCACTTGCTAAAACTACTTCCATATCATCCTCTTTCTTTCAATGTTCATACTAGAGTACAGCCTTTAAAAACTGCTGCGTCCTTTCATTTTTAGGATTTGAAAAAATATCTTGCGGCCTTCCTTCTTCAAGTATTATGCCGCCATCCATGAACAGCACCCTGTCTGCAACTTCCCTTGCAAACCCCATTTCGTGGGTAACTATAATCATGCTCATGCCGTCTTCTGCGAGCCTTTTCATAACCTCAAGCACCTCTCCTACCATCTCGGGATCGAGAGCCGATGTCGGCTCGTCAAACAGCATGTATTCAGGCTCCATGGCGAGTGCCCTTGCAATTGCCGCCCTCTGCTTCTGTCCGCCCGAAAGAGATGCGGGATATACATCGAGTTTATCGGAAAGCCCCACTCTATCAAGGATCTTAATGCTGAGCTCTCTCGCCTCATCCTTAGGCATCTTTTTAACCTTCATGGGTGCGAGCATGACGTTATTTAGCGTAGTCATATGACCGAAGAGGTTGAAATTTTGAAACACCATCCCCATTTTTTGCCTTACCCTGTTGATATTGTCCTTGTTCACAACTTCGCCATCCACTATAACTTCTCCGGTATCAGGCTGCTCGAGCATATTTATACACCTTAAAAACGTGGATTTACCGCTGCCTGATGCCCCTATTACGCACACCACTTCTTTCTCGTCTATCGTATCGCTGATTCCCTTTAAAACTTCAAGGTCACCAAATTTCTTGTGTAAATTTTTTACTTCTATCACAACTCTCTCCTTTACTGCTTAGGCTTTTCTCTCGTTTCGCTTCATCCTCTTTTCGATCAACTTTACGATCCTTGAAAGCGGTATCGTAAGGCACATATATGCGAGCGCAACACCTGTATATGCTTCGAACGTATTGAAATTGGAAGATGCCCACAGCTCTCCCTGCCTAAGTATTTCGGGAACGCCGCAAAATGCAAGTACGGAGGTCTCCTTTATCAATGTGATGAATTCGTTTCCGAGGCTCGGCATTATGATTTTAAACGCCTGCGGTATTATTATGAGGCGAAGCGCCATAAACTTGCTCATTCCGAGCGAACTTGCAGCTTCCATCTGACCGTGATCCACAGACTGAAGACCTCCCCTTATCACCTCGGCTACATATGCGGCGCTGTTTAACGCACACACGCACACCGCAGGGATTATTAAATTCGCCCACTTAAATTCACTTCCGTACGCCTGCAATATGGTGGGAATACCATATGCCATTATCAGAGCCTGCACGATAAGAGGCGTGCCCCTCACTATCTCTACATACACTCCCGCTATCCCTCGCAGCAAGATATTTTTAGACATCTTCATAAGGGCAATAAAAAAACCTAAAAAAATACCAAAAATAACTGCCATCACCGTTACTTGGAGCGTCATGGGAACGCCCTTAAGCGCTACCAGAAAACCTTCCTTAAAAACTTCCATTCCTCACATCCTTTATAACCGCTTGAGGTAATGCCGGGTACAAGACCTGGCACTACCTCTTTCACACAATTCATATACTCTGCGTATTTTTAGAACCACTTCTTCTTAAGCTTATCAAACTCTCCGCTCTTCTTGATAGCTTCAAGTCCTTTGTTAAGCTTTTCCAAAAGATCTTTATTACCCTTCTTTACGGCGAAGGCATAGGCTTCTGCGTTCATGGTCTTTCCTACTATCTTTGTCTTGCCCGGTTTCTTTGCAAGATATGCTTCACCTACAGGCTTATCGATTATAACGGCCTCCACATCTCCGTTTATGAGCTGAAGCACGCAAGCATCAAATTTCTTCATGCTTACAGCATCCGCTATCTTACCCTGCTTTTTTAGCTTTTCTATGAGTTTACCGCCTGACGTACCCGTTTGGCTCGCAACCTTCATATTGCTCTTAAAATCCTTGATGCTCTTGATCTTACTGTCTTTTTTAACCATTACAACAAGTCCGGCATCGCAGTATGTCTTAGAAAAGTCTACCTGCTTCTTTCTTTCGCCGTCGTTCGAATTCATACCTGCAGCTACGATGTCCGCATTACCCGCCTTAAGAGCCGGAATCAATGCATCGAATTCAAACGATTTGAATTCGATATCAAGGTTTTGATCCTTAGCTATCGCCTTCATAAGATCCATGTCAAATCCGTCGAGCTCTCCATCCTTGTTCGTGGTATCAAATGGAGGGAACGTAGGCTCCGTAGCTACTACAAGCTTCTTTGCAGATTTTTCGGAAGAACTGTCATCCTTCTTACCGCAGCCTGTGAAGCTGAGTGCCGTTACTATAGCGAGCGTAAAAATTAAAACCTTCTTTGTAATACTTTTCATAATTTACCTCCTAAAAATTATTACAACAAAATCGAATGCATTATCATTATACATAAAAATACATTCGAGTGCAATAATATTCATTATTTTTTTGTAAATTTTATGAATTTCTATCCATTTCCATCATAATTGCGCATTCTATGCGCTTTTTATGTATCCTGCAACCGATCTCATACTGCCCTGTGATATCTCCGGCATAATTCAGGGAATTCGCTGCGCATCCGCCGCTACAAAATAATTTTGCAAAGCAGGTCTTGCATTCCTTTCTACTGTATAGAGTGAGCTCTGTAAAAGGTTTCAGCCTCTCATTTTCAGTAATGCCGTCATTCACATTCCCGAGTATATATTCATCCTTCCCTACGAACTGGTGACACGGGTACAGATCACCTTCAGGCGTAACCGCAAGGTATTCGCTCCCGACGCCACATCCCGAGAGCCTCTTTGAAATGCATGCGCCGTTGTTGAAATCTATCTTAAAGTGATAGAAATTAAAGCCCCTTGAAGCCCTTTCTCTCTTCAGCATCTCAAGGCTCAACCTTTCATATTCGCTGAGCACGCTGTCTATATTTGATTCATTTATAGAGTATTCCGCTTCATCGCAGGCTACCACGGGCTCTAAGGAAATTTCATCAAACCCGAGGTCTGCAATGTGAAGCACATCCTTTGAAAAATCCGTATTATATCCCGTATACGTACCTCTTATATAGTAGTCCTTTTGCTTCCTTGCCTTTGCAAATTTAATGAACTTGTCCTTTATAAGCTCGTAGCTTCCAAGCCCCGCATGCTTTCTCATCCTGTCGTGCTTTTCTTTCCTGCCGTCAAGCGACATCACCACATTGCTCATTTGTTCATTGCTGAATTCTATCACCTCATCATCTATTAGTATGCCGTTTGTAGTGAGGGTGAACCTGAAATTCTTATTTGCCGATTTTTCTATGCTTCGTGCGTATTTTACCGTATTTTTTATAACATCGAAATTTAAAAGCGGTTCACCTCCGAAAAAATCCACTTCTAGATTCCGTCTGTTCTTAGATTCTCTTATCAGAAAATCTATGGCAGCCTTCGCAGTGACATCATCCATCAGCGCCTTGCTGCCGTTATATTCCCCATCACCCGCAAAGCAGTATCCGCACCTCATATTACATCCATGGGCAACGTGAAGACATATGGCCTTAAGTGTCGATTGGCTCTTCTTAAGACCTGCCGCGATGCCTTCATACACATCCTCTGTAAACAATTCATCGCACAGCGTGAGCTCTCTTATATCGAGCAAAACCTCAATAACATCCGAAAGCTTGACATCGGAATCGCATCCGCTATTTAAAACGCTATCTATAACACCCGCCTCTGCAGTAAGATAATCAAAAAGCTGCCGGTTTTCCGATTTTAAATTCAAAGCGCTGTTTCCTGCATTCAAAACATCATCTTTTTCCCCGGTATATATGCGATATGCATGCTCTAGGGCGGCAAAAGCCTCACCAGCCGAAACCTTCGATAATTCAGCCATGTGATTTTTAAAACTTACGGGAAAGACTTTTATAACGAGCTCATCGTATAGTTTAATGCACATAAAAGCAACGGGGTCGACTCCGTGAATCGCCCCGCTATTTCCATCTATGATGATATTATATCCATTTAAACTATATGCATGCGTTATCGGCATCTATTTGTTCTGTTCGCACTCCTGGTTTACAACGCTACAAGATGTCTTGCTTGCAGACTGGCAAGATGTCTGACACTCACCGCAACCACCCTTTACAACCTGCTTCGCAAAGTTTTTACTCTTTAGTGTATTTATCCTTTTCATAATCTTCCTCCGCTCTTATAATTTTGCAAAATTGGAGGCGACACCCAGATTCGAACTGGGGATAGAGGTTTTGCAGACCTCGGCCTTACCACTTGGCTATGTCGCCATGGCTAGGGTAGCAGGATTCGAACCTGCGAATGACGGAATCAGAATCCGCTGCCTTACCGCTTGGCTATACCCCATTAAATGGGGTGGGTAGTGGGATTCGAACCCACGCATACAGGAGCCACAACCCTGGGT
>ERZ772960.3046-NODE-3046-length-11589-cov-8.416594_pt1 | contig 11589 bp, 8 predicted proteins | sample MGYA00580678_ERZ772960 | MGnify/ENA primary metagenome ERZ772960 (study PRJEB29015, sample SAMEA2737930) | human oral metagenome | biome: human oral; feature: human-associated habitat; material: dental | place: China | collected 2059 ...
TCGTTTCCTACTATCAGGAACGCCACAGCACTCGCTTTACCTACAGTCTGCTCGCGAATATCGGACTCGCGGATCTTGCCTCCGAACGCATGGAGGACTACGTCGAGACGGCGGTGGCTCTCGCGGCCGATCTGGATCTTTTGGATGCCCTGCACAGGGAACTGCGCGACCGCATGAAGGCATCTCCTGTCATGGATCAGGAGCGCTATATACGTGAGATGGAGGAACACTATCATGCAATCTGGGCGCAGTGGGAAGCGGAGCAGGAATGCCTTTGAATGTACCTATGCCCGCATGGAAAAGGCTCTCGCGGCGGGATGGCTGGAGGAGGGACTCGCGTGCTTGGAGGAAATGGCGCGTGCGGAGCTCTTTCCCGAGGAACGCCGCTATGAGCAGCACGAACTCATGGGGCAGATCCTCTACTGCCTCTCGGATCTCGCGGCGGCGCTCCCGCACCTGAAGCTGGCGTGGGAGCTACCGCGTGCAGATCATGCGGCGCGCCTTGCGGCACTCAGCAACTATCTGATGGATTTGCACTATGTTGACGGCATCAGTGATGAGGAGATGCGTACGGCGCATCTTGCATACGGTGCGATGCTCGGTGATCTGCCGCAGTTTACGCACGCGAAATGCCGATGGGAGAAGCTGCGCATTGGCTATCTCTCGCCGAACATCACGGATCACGTCGTTCTGAACTTTGTGATCCAGCTCTTCGCCGCATACGATCGCACACATTTTGAAGTGTATCTCTATGACATCGGTACGCTGCAGAGCGAGGTGACGGACTGGGTCGCGGGCATGGTGGACGGCTATGCGGATCTTTCGTCGTGCAGTCCGCAGGAGGCGGCACGTCGTATCCACACGGACGAGATCGATATCCTCTTTGATCTCGCGGGGCATTCGGCGGGGGGGAAGACGCTGCAGATTGCGGCATACAAGCCCGCGCCCATACAGATCTCAGGCATTGGCTACTTCGATACGACGGGACTGCCGGCGATGGACTACGTGCTCGGAGATCCGTTTGTCGACCCGCCGGGGATGGATGCCCTCTTTACGGAGCGGATTCTGCGTCTGCCGAAAACCCATCTCTGTTTCACGCCATCCGAGCGGTTTCAGCCGTATGAGCATCTGCATCGCGTTCCGCATGATCCCGTCATCTTTGCGAGCTTCAACAACTTCGCGAAGATTACGGACGGAATGCTTGGACTGTGGGCAGAGATTCTGCGGCGCGCACCTGCGGCACGTCTCCTGCTGAAGAATACACAGCCGAGCGAGGAGCTGCTTGCCCGTATGCGGATTCGTGCCGCGCGGGCAGGCGCTGATATGGATCGCCTCACGCTGCGCCCCGCGTCAAAGGACTATCTGCGGGATTATCTGGAGGTGGATGTGGTGCTCGACACCCATCCATATCCGGGCGGTGGGACAACCTGCGAGGCACTTTTTATGGGACTGCCTGTTGTGACGATGGCGGGGACTCGCCACGGTGCGCGCTTTGGGGCGGGGCTTCTACACAATGTGGGGCTTGCCGAACTCGTGGCAGAGAGTCCCACTGCTTATGTGGATTGTGCCGTGGGACTCGCTTCCGACAGGGAGCTGCTTGCTGCACTGCACGCAGCAATTCCGCGTATGATGCGCGCCTCACCGCTGATGGACGGGACAGGTTATGTGCGTGCCGTGGAGGCGGCATACAAGACGGTATGGGAGCGATACCTCAATGAAGAAACGTAAGAAGATCCGCGCGGAAAATGCACGCAAAAAGCGTGCGCGGCGGGAAGAAAAACGTAAGGCGAAAGGGACGATGACGATGACAGAGAAGAAGATTGTGTCGACGGCGGATATTCGGCGTGCTATGGAGAAGAAGGAATATGCAGCGGTGATCAATTCGTTTGCCGACATGCTTGCACAGGGCAATCCGTCCGAGGAGTGCTTTGGGGATGTGGCACGCGCCTATTTCGAGCTGGGCGACTATACGCGTGCGGCAAGCTGGGTAACGACGACGCTTTCAAGGGATCCATCGAATGTAGCTGCGCGCATCCTGCTTGCGCGCATCTGCCAGCGCGAGAAACGCCCCGATGATGCGCTGAAGCTCTACGAGAATATCCTTGCTTCTCATGGCGCGGCCGTATCGGAGGAACAGGGGGCGGAGATCAAACGTCTCGCAGGTCTCGATGCGCGTCTCAATCCGGAAAAAACGCGCACGGAATACCCGCATCTCGCTGCATTCCTCGGTATGGGGGAGATGCCCGTACAGGCGGCAACAGCCGCCCCTGCAGCAGCACGCACAATCTCCACTGCGTCGTCGGTAGCTCCTGTGGGTGCACCTACAGCGCACTCTGCAGATGCGGAAAAAAAGGCGGAGGAGATTCTTGCGCAGGAGATCCGTCCCGTAGAGAAGGTGGAGGCGCTGAATGCGTTTGCGGGCGCGGCATACATTGCAGATGACTATGCGGGGGCAAAGACTCTCCTTATGGCGGCACTGGAGGTGGATCCCGGCTGCGATGATACGATCCGCAACATGGCGCTCCTCCTGCATGAGATGGGCGAGAAGGACAAGGCACTTCAGATTGCGGCGAAGATGCGCAGGGCAGACTTCATGCTGCTGCGGGCACTGAAGTCGTGAAGCGGCTCTCAATCATCCTCACGGTGACAGGGGACGGGATATATCTGCACGAGACGGTGGAGGCGGCGCTTGCCGCTGCCTCCGCTCTTCGTGTGGAGACGGAGCTGATCGTCGCACTGCATACCGTGCGGGAAAAGGCGATGCGCAAGCAGCTCCGCCGCCTGCCGTGCCGTCTGTGCGCGTCAGACACGGCTTCCCCTGCAGCCCTCTGCAATGTTGGTGAACGCGTGGCAAAGGGACAGTACCTCCTCTTTCTGGAGGAGGGGGTGATCCTCTCAGAGGAGGGGCTGCGAAAGATGCTCGATACCCTCCTGTTAAACGATGAGATTGCTGCGGTCGGCCCCTTCTGCAACCGTACAAATTTCGCATGGCAGTACATCAATGCGGAGGCGATGGAGGAGCAAGGGGAGCATCCGGCGGACTGGGTGCGGACGACATTGACGGGCGCGACGGAGAGCCTGTTCCTTGAGGGCTTTGCGCTGCTCGTGCGCCGCTCTGCCTTTCAGGCGGTGCATGGCTTCGATGAGGCGTTCACGGGCGGCGGTGCGGATCTCGACCTTTCATTTCGGCTGAAATACGAGGGCTTTCACCTCCTTCGTGCTCCCGTTTATCTTGCGCACAGGGCGGCGAACAGCTGCGAACTCTACGACATGGTGCGCACAGAGGCGCGACCGCTCCTCATGGAGCGGTGGGGCATTGACATCGGTCTACCCGAAACGATATTGCAGGAGCTGCTTGGCGGGATTGTGTGGGCACATGACCTGCCGCTGATCCGCGCAACGGCGCGTACTGCCCTCTGCAAGGCACCACTTGTGAGCATCATGATCCCGACGTACAACCGTCCTGCCTATTTCCGTGAGACGCTCGAGAGTGCGCTCTCTCAGACCTATCCGAACGTCGAAGTGATCGTCTGCGACAACTCCACGGATGACCGCACCGAGGAACTGATGCAGGCGTATTGGGCGGATGTGCGTGTGCGCTATGTCCGCAACAGAGAGGCGAAGACGAAGGAAGAGAACTTTATGCCGTTCGAGCATCTCGCGCAGGGGGAGTACCTGCAGTGGTGCATGGACGATGATATCCTTCTGCCGGACAAGATTACGCTCATGGTCGATGCCTTTCTCTCGGAACCAACTGCCACATTGGTTACGTCCATACGCGGCGTGATTGACGGGGAGGGGCGGTATCTCGGACAGTGGCAGGATGCGCCTCCGATCAGTGGGCGTTATGGCTGCTTTGATGGTGCTGCCGTCGGTCGCACCGTACTCATGAACGCGGCAAGTTTTTTGGGCGAACCTTCTGCTGTTCTCTTTCGCAGACGCGATCTGACGCACCACTATTGGCGTGCGGAGTCACGCGGGTATCAGACGATATCGGACTGCGCCATGTGGTTGGAACTGCTCGAAAAGGGGGCAGCCGTCATCTTCGGCAGGCCGCTCAGCCTCTATCGGCGGCATGAGGGACAGGAGGGCGCACAGGCAGATACGCTGGTGCTCAGCCGCATTGAGTGGCGGCGCCTGATTGAGGAATACTGGCGGCGGCGCGTGTTTCTGACCGAGGAGGCGGATTACCGTACCGTCATGGATCATCTGCAGGGATCGGATCGGGAAATGATCGAGCCGTTGCTGCCACAGGTGTCCCCTACGCTGCAGAGAGCTTATGAGATGAGCACCTCGCTACTCCATATTGTCCTTATGAATCGTGTTGAGGGATGTTCAACCATTCGTCTGGATGCGCCGCTGAAACCCCTCGTGGAGCGTGGATTGATCTCTTTGAGTGGGTGTGTGCAGACAGATGATCTCACAATTTCACTTCGTGATGCCGCTCAGCATGACAGCATTCTGCTGATGGAACGCCGCTGGCTTTTGTGCAGTGGCGAGGTAAGTCAGGTGCTCTCTGGGCTTACGGCGCGCGGCAATATCCTCCTGCAGGAGTTTGACGATCATCCCTTGATCTCGGAGGAGATTGTACGGGAAAACTATTTTACCTTTCGTGCCATCTCCACTGTACAGACTTCGACGCAGTATCTAGCCGACGTTCTGCGTGAATTCAATCCTCACATCTATCTCTTTGAAAATCAGCTCGCTTCTCTGCCCGAGCGGCGTATCTATGATCGGGAGAATCCGCAGGTTACGATCTTCTTCGGGGCGCTGAACCGACGTCCGGACTGGGAGCCGCTGATGCCCGCGATCAATGCGGCGATCCGCCGTTACGGCGACCGGCTGCATTTTCATGTCATCTCCGACCATGCCTTTTATGAGGCTCTTGAGACGGAGAAAAAGGACTTTGCGGGCGGCGTACGGGATGCCTCCATCGTCGCCCCGTACGAACGCTATATTGCAGCACTGCACGATGCAGACATAGCCCTCCTGCCGCTGCGGGATACAGAGTTCAACCGTGCCAAGTCCGATCTGAAGTTCATCGAGGCGGCGGGGCATGGTGCGGTGGCGCTGGCCTCGCCTACGGTCTATGCAGAAACGATGCGCGACGGTGAGACGGGGCTGATCTTCCGCAGCCCCGAGGAGTTCGCTGAAAAGCTCGATCTGCTGATTGAGCGCGCTGATCTCAGACGAAGTCTTGCGGAGCATGCCTACCGCTATGTGGCGGAACATCGCCTGCTGGAATACCATCTGGACGACTATATCACCGCCTATCAGGAGATGCTTGCACGGCGAGAGGAGTTCGAACGCGACAGGCGCGCCCGTATCGCGAAATTTTTCCCGCAGCTTTGACCCTTATTGTGAGGAATGTCAAAGCGTAAGAATCTTTGTTTTTATCTCCGTTTGATGATAGCCCATTGACAGTAGTAGACACGGCTCTTATAATAAAGACAAGCATACGTGCGAGGCAGGAGAGATACTGGTTGACACAGTGTTTCTCCAACAGTGAAAGGAGAGCCGATATGACGGGCAAAGTAAAATGGTTCAGCGCGGATAAGGGATACGGATTTATCTCCCGCGCGGACGGCGACGACGTGTTCGTGCATTTTTCTTCGATCCAAGGTGAGGGATATAAGACACTCAGCGAAGGTCAGGAAGTCGAATTCGACATCGTCGAAGGTGCGCGTGGTCCACAAGCGGACAACGTGGTCAAAAAGGAATAAAATCCAAGGTTTGAAAAGCCCGGCTTACACAGCGGGCTTTTTCATTTGCGCAAAAGCGTGGATGGCATGGAAAAATCAGAATTTAGGGAAATTACCATTCTTTTGCAGGTTTTTTGATGATCGCGTCGAAATAGGTAGATAAAAGAGGAGCGAGAGAAGATCGCTCCTGTGAATAGAAAGGGGCTGTGTTTCATGGCTGCATTCACGATTCGGGGAAAGAATGTCGAGGTTACACCGGCGCTGCGGGACTATGTGGAGAAGCGGGTCGGCAAGATCACGAAGTACTTTGAGAACGTTGGGGAGATCTCGGTACTGCTCTCGGTGGAGGGGAACCATCACAAGGTAGAGGTAACGGCTCCCATCGTGCGCGGGGTTCTGCTGCGCGGCGAGGAGCATTCAGAGGATATGTACAGCTCCATCGATCTCGTCATTGAGAAATTGGAACGCCAGATTCGCAAGCAGAAGACGAAGCTGGAGCGCCGCTTCCGTCATGGCGGGTTCAAGGCAGAGGCGGTCGAGACATTCAGCCAGCCCGTGCCGGAGGAGGATGATGTCTTCCCCGTTGTCAAGACGAAGCACTTTGCCCTGCAGCCGATGGATGTGCAGGAGGCGATCATGCAGATGAATCTGCTGAATCACCACTTCTTCGTCTTCCGCAACGCAGAGACCTCGGAGGTGAATGTTGTCTACAGCCGCAACGATGGAAAGTATGCCTTGATCGAGGTTGAGGAGGGCTAGCTGGCTTGCGGAGATTGGGGGACGGTTGCGCCGTACGGTGCGCGGCCGTCCTCTTTTTTTCCGTTTTCATACGTTTTGTGTTATGATAGGGGGCGGTAAAACTCTCTATGGCATTGGGGGATGTATGCGTAAAATCTATATGATTCATCAGTGGGTAAGCCTCGTCTGCGCGCTCTTTCTGCTGCTGCTGACGCTGACGGGACTGCCGCTGCTCTTTCGCGGTGAAATCAACGCATGGAACACGGTGAATATGCCGCAGCGCGGAGAGTCCATGCCGCTCCGTGCGATCTGGCAGGCACTGCCGGCGGGGACGGCGGCGGTGACAGCGGCATTTCCAGAAAAGGAGATCCTCGGTGTTACGCCTGATGGATCGGACGGGACGCTTTACTTTCTCGTCAAGGATCGCAGCGGCAAGGCTGGGCGCTCCCACATGCGCATGGGCGGCGAGCAGATCATGTACGATGTACGCACGGGTACGGTCTTTAACCGCAAGGATCGCATCTACCGCTCCGAGGCGGTGCAGGAGTTCATGCATACGATGCACGTCCTCCATGTCCGCATGGGGATGGAGGAGGGCGGGCGTGACTTCCTCGCCGTGATGTGCGTCCTCTCCGTGGTCTCCGTTGTGAGCGGTGTCTACCTCTACCTGCCGATGATGAAGAGCATGGCATTCGGTACGCGCAGGCGAAAGAGCAGCCGCCTCTTTTGGTCGGACTGGCATAAGATCACGTCCGTATTTGCGGGTACATGGGCGGTCGTCATGTGTGTGAGCGGTGTCTTTATCGTTCTATACTCCATCGGGATACGGGATTATCACCGCACGGCACATACGCTTGCGATGGAACATTTCGCCGCTGTGGAGCAGAGTGCGGCGACGATTCCGGCGACAGAGGCGCTGGAACGGATCCAGGCGCATTTCCCGCAGAAAGACGTGATCTCCATGCGGTTTCCTGCAGGGGAGAATGGCTACTATATCTTTCAGGCAGCCGACCCCACTGTGCGCGCGACGGATTTCGCGCTGGGCGAGCAGGTCTATCTGCCGGCGGGCGGCGGGGAGCCGTTCTTCGTGCCCGTGCCCGCATGGCTGCAGGCGGCGCCGTTCTTCCTGAATTTGCACATTCACAATCACGAGCTGACGGCGGAAAAGATCTTCTGGGCGCTGCTGATCCTCCTGACAGCAGCGATGATCGTCACGGGGATTGTCCTCTGGCTGACGCGTTGGCGCAGCCGCATCTCGCAAGCCGCAGAGATCGCTGTGCAGAAACGAACCAATGCGGCATGGGAGGAACCGGCGCGCGTTGCGCTGCTGAGTTTAGTCATATTCATCGCACCGATATACGGCCGCATGGGAGAGGGCATTGCCCTCGCACTGAGCGCGTATCTGATCGTTTATTTTGTGCGCGCAGTGCGCAGGTGACAGGAGCAAGGGAAGGGGATGCAGTTGAGTTTCACGGGACTGACCTCGGCAGAGGCGGAGGAATCGCGCCGCATACATGGATCAAATGCCATTCCGGAGCCTGCGTGGATGACGTTCGGGCAGGCGTTCCGCGAGACATTCCGCGACCCGATGATCCGCATTCTGCTGGTGATGGTTGCGCTCATGATCGCCATGTACTTCGCCGGGCATGCGGAGATCTATGAACCGGTCGGAACGATTGTGACGGTCATCATCGTGGCGACGGTGACGGCGCGTACGAACGTCGCGAGTGATACGGAGTATCGGGCACTGCGTGCACGCACGGCAAAGGACACGGCGAAGGTCTGTCGCGACGGCGGGCTGCTCGTCCTGCCCGTGGATGAGATTGTCGTGGGCGATCATGTGATTTTGCAGGGCGGCAATAAAATTCCGGCGGACGGCATGCTCCTTGCGGGGGAACTGCGCGTGAACAACACGGCGCTGAATGGGGAAACGGAGGAATGCCCGAAGATCGCCGCAGACAGATGCTATGTATTTCCCGAGGAAATCACGGGCGATACCTTCGTCGACGACGCGACACTCTTTCGCGGGAGCGTCGTCTTTGACGGTGAGGGCGTGATGGAGGTGCGGCGCGTCGGCGTGCACACCATGATGGGCAGAATGGCGGCGGAGATGCAGGTGCGGGAGCCGGACTCTCCCTTGCAGGTGAAGCTCGCCAAACTCGCCGATCAGATCTCTGCGTTCGGCTATATCTCGGGGCTGGTCATCGTCTCCCTCTACATGATGTTCTTTGCCCTGCGTGCGGGCGGACTTGAGGCGTACGTCATGCAGGGGTGGAGTCAAATTCTCGTGGACGCCATTCAGGCGGTCTCGCTTGCCATCCTTATCATTGTCTGTGCCGTGCCCGAGGGGCTGCCGCTGATGATCTCACTCGTCCTCATGCAGAATACGAGCCGCATGCTTGCGCGCGGCGTCCTCGTGCGCCGTGCCGTCGGTATCGAGACGGCAGGCTCGCTGAACATCCTCTTCAGCGACAAGACAGGCACGATCACGGGCGGACAGCTTGAGGTCGTGGAGTTCTTTACGGCGGATGGGCACGTTATTGTACCCGAGGAGCACGCGGTTCTGCATGAAAAGCTGAAGCTCGCAATCGGCATGAACTCCGCCGCCATGTATGACGAGGCGGGCGCGGTGGTTGGGGGGAATCCGACCGATCAGGCGGTCATGCGCTTTCTCGGTGCGGAAACATACCGCGCCATGCACACGAATGAAGCCTATCGAGTCGGAAAGCGGCAGACATTTAACTCCACCAATAAATTCAGTCAGGCGGAACTGCCCGCACGCGGTACGGTCGTCTACAAGGGTGCCCCCGAGGCACTGCTGGCACGGGCGAAATACGCGCTTGCGCCGGATGGGGCGATCGTTTCCTTTGATGCAGATGCGCTGAACGAAAAAATAAACGAGTACGCCACGCGTGCGATGCGCGTCTTGGCGTTCGGGTATTCGGAGCAGCCCTTTCAAAAGAATGAGATCAATGCGGACGTCGTCCTGATCGGCTTTGCCGCGATTCGCGACGATGTGCGTCCCGAGGCGCGTGCGGCGATTACGGAGGTACAGGCGGCGGGCGTGCAGGTCGTCATGGTGACGGGCGACCGCCGTGAGACCGCCGTTGCGATTGCACGCGACGCGGGACTTTTGCGCGCGGACGGCGATCTCGTCCTCACGAGCAGCGATCTCGCCCAGATGCGGGACGATGAGGTGCAGCGCGTACTGCCGCAGCTGCGCGTCATTGCACGAGCACTGCCGACAGACAAGTCGCGCATTGTGCGCCTCTCGCAGAAGATGAACCTCGTCGTCGGCATGACGGGGGATGGGGTGAACGACTCTCCGGCGCTCAGGCGCGCCGATGTCGGCTTTGCAATGGGCAGCGGCACGGAGGCGGCACGCGATGTGGGGGATATCGTCATCCTCGACGATAATTTCCGCTCGATCAAGGATGCGATCCTCTACGGACGTACGATCTACAACAATATTTTGAAATTCTGCCGCTTTCAGCTTGTCATCAATATCGCAGCGGTTGTTGTGAGTGCCGTCGCCCCGTTCTTTGGCATCATCGAGCCGCTGCGCGTGACGCATCTCCTCTTTATCAACCTCGTCATGGACAGCCTCGGCGCGATCATGCTCGGCAACGAGCCGGCGCACGAGAGCTACATGCGCGAGAAGCCACGCCGACGCGACGCAAATCTCATTAGCCCCGCGATGTGCGTGCAGATCCTTTGCATGGGCGCGTGGCTCGTCCTTCTCAGCTTCTTCTTTCTCACAGACGCGCGTATTGCCGCCTGCTTTGACGGAAAGGCGGAGCACTATACGGCGTACTTCCTGCTCTTTGTCCTCGCCTCGCTGATGAATGGCTTCAATGTCCGTGCTGCAGGCTTCGGCATCTTCCGCGGACTCGGTGAGAACATCGGCTTTGTCAAAGTATGGGCGATGATCGTCCTCATCATGGCGGCAATCATCAATGCACCCTACATCCCCCATGAGGTAGGGCTGTGGATCGGCGGGATGTTTAGTACAACGCCGATTCATGCGGGCGGCTGGGTGCTTGTCTTCCTCCTTGCCGCGACCATGATCCCTATGGATCTGCTGAGAAAGGCTGTGTGGAAAGGGCTTGCTAGAGTGCGGTCGTGAGATGGAATAGTGAACTTGCTCCGCTATCTCAAAGCGTAAAACATCTCACTCAAAATCCGGCACATACTGCTCCCCAACCGCCTCTGCGCCTTGCACATAGACCCGCTCCATGCCAAGTTCGCGCGCCGCTGCAACGACGGACTCGTACTCAAACGTCGTGAGCCGCCGATGCAGCGGCGGGAACTCTGCGGCACGGTAGAGCGGCGTATACTGCCGCATGAGACTGAGCTGAATCGTATCGCCGAACGTCTCCCACAGCCGGCGCACGAGCGCAATGCTCTCATGACGGTGCCCGGGCAGGACGAGATGGCGTACAAGTACGCCGCCGAGAAGCTGTCCGTCCGCGCCGAAACGCACGCCGCCCACCTGATGCACTATTGCCGTGAGCGCTGCCCATGCCGTCTCTGCATAGTCTGCGGCGGCAGAGTAAAGCCGTCCGCTCTCCTCCGTATTGTATTTCAGATCGGGCAGGTAGATGTCCACCACACCCGCCAGCCGCGCAATATTTTCCTCCGTTTCATAGCCGCTCGTGTTCCAGACCACGGGGAGGTGCAGCCCCTGTGCGCGTGAGCGTTCGAGTGCTGTGAGAATCTGCGGCGTATAGTGCGTCGGCGTCACAAGGTCGAGCGTCGCCGCGCCCTCCTGTTCGAGCGATACAAACCGTGCGGCAAGTTCCTCGATGCTCATCTCCACGCCATTTCCCGCGTGGCTGATTATATGGTTCTGACAGTAGACGCAGCGCAGCGTGCAGTGCGAAAAGAACACCGCACCCGCCCCTTGCGCACCGACAAGACACGGTTCCTCCCATCGGTGCAGCATCGTACGCGCAACGCGCACCGTGCGCCCCGCCCCGCAGAAGCCGCGCGCACCTGCATTTCGATTCACGCCGCAGCGCCGCGGACAGAGTGTGCAGTGATCGAGCAAATCCTTCATATCATTCCCCCTTACATTATGTCAGCGATATCGCCACAAGCGCCCCTTCCACCGCTTACGCGGTCCCCCTCCCCCGTGTCGCACGGGGGA
>ERZ772960.3047-NODE-3047-length-11583-cov-8.970593_pt1 | contig 11583 bp, 8 predicted proteins | sample MGYA00580678_ERZ772960 | MGnify/ENA primary metagenome ERZ772960 (study PRJEB29015, sample SAMEA2737930) | human oral metagenome | biome: human oral; feature: human-associated habitat; material: dental | place: China | collected 2059 ...
CCAATATTCTTTATAAGGAGATTGCACAATGGAAAAATTAAGGTTTAAAATGACAGCTCTTTGGGCAGCCGCACTTATCGCATTCACGCTCGGTGCAGCACTGGTCTTTACCGCCTGCCCGAACAATGCGGGCGGAAGCGGTTCGGGAAGCGGAGGAGGCTCCGGCGGAGGAGGAACACCCACGCCGTCTGCCGATAAAATCTACACGGTCGATGGCGTACGCTTTAAAATGAAAAGCATAAACGTCGTAAACAGCAAAAACATAGGGCACCCCGATGCGAGCGGTAATACACCGCACGCGGTAAGCCTTTCTGCCTACTTTATAGGAGAAACCGAAGTAACGCAGGAGCTGTGGGAAAAGGTGATGGGCACTAATCCGAGTCATTTTCAGGGAGCAGGAATGCTGCCTGAAAGCGGCGAAACGCAGAAGAAGCGCCCTGTAGAACAGGTAAACTGGTATCATGCAATAGCATTTTGCAATAAGTTAAGCATTGCCTGTAATCTTGAGCCGTGCTATACGGTAACGGCCGGCGGAAATCAGATAGATTTTTCGACGCTTGAATACAGCGCTATCCCCACAACGGATAATACGGACTGGAATAATGCCGCATGGGACACAGGCAAAAACGGCTTCCGCTTGCCGACGGAGGCTGAATGGGAATGGGCTGCAATGGGCGGAACTGAAAACAAATGGGCAGGAACGGATACCGAAAGCGAGCTGATAAACTATGCATGGTATGGTGTGCACAGCGGAAGTAAAACGCATGAAGTAAAGAAAAAGCAGCCGAACGGCTATGGGCTCTACGATATGAGCGGGAATGTATTTGAATGGTGCTGGGACCGGTTCGGCCCATTGCCGAATCCGTTGCCGGCAGACTATAGCGGACATGCTTCAGGTTCCGGCCAAGTCGTACGCGGCGGATGCTGGTACAGCAGCTCGAGCTTAGTCGCTCGTGCATTTCGGAACGGTAGTGCCTCTATCGCCGGCGGCAATAATATTGGCTTGCGGCTCGTCTTGTCGAACAGGGCCGGCGGAACGCCCACACTCACGGTCCGCTTCGGCGTAAACGGCACCGGCGGCACGATTAAAGCGGAAGTTGACGGCAGCGAAATCAGTTCGGGTGATATGGTGGGAAAAGACAAAACGGTTAAGTTTACCGCAACGCCTGATTCGGGCTACGCGGTGGAAAAATGGACGAACGGCGGCAGACTTATCGTAGGAGAGACGGCTACAGTTTACACCCATACCGTAACGGCGGATGCAAACATCGCCGTGCACTTTAAAACCGCCCCCGTCGACGTCTACGTTACCGGAACAAGCGGCGGCAAAGCCTATGTGTGGAAAAACGGCGCGCCTACACAACTGAGTGCACACGAAGCTGCCCCCGACGAAGTAGCGCCGTACGCAGTGCATGCGCAGGTAAAGGACGTGTATATTGTGGGTGAGGAAATTGCCGACGGCGTTGGCCGGCCGCTCGTGTGGAAAAAGGACGGCAGTCTGCACTGGATCAGCAAGTACATGTGGTCTGATGCGTATGACATCACCTTTTATAAGGGAAAAACCTTTGTTGCGGGCAAAATGTATGACTTCACCGATGAAGGTGCAAGCATTACCGACATCAGCGACCCCGAAAACCCTACCGTAACCTTTTTATGTAAAAAAACGCCTCAGATGAGCGCGCACGCCCGTGCGCTGTGCGCCGGCACCGGCAAGTTGTATGCGGCAGGCCATAAACGTGACAACGATACCCTGAAAGATACCGTCTTTTTATGGACAAAACCCGATGCGGGCACGGTGAGCGAATTGGAATTGGGGCTTGTAGGCACTTATACCGACATTCCCTACGGCGTATGTACGGCGGGCTCTTCGGTCTATGTTGCCGCAAGAAAGTTATGGAAAGTAGAAGGCACGACCGTTACCCCGATTACCGTTTCCGGAGCCAACGGGGTCTATGCCCTGTGCGTGTGTAACGGCACCGTCTATGCCGCAGGACAGACGAACGGTAAAGCTGCCGTATGGAAAATCGAAGGGATAAATGCGTCGCTTCACAAAAAGCTTTCAACCTCTGGCGGAGTGTATGCGCTGTGCGCCGGCCGCGATGACTTGTATGCCGCAGGTTTTTATAGGGACACCGATAACAAAGAGAAACCCGTGTGGTGGCACATTGCGGCAGACCTTGCCGTTACCGAACACAAACTCGGCACCGCCGAAGGCGAAGCGCTCGGTATTTGCATTGCACCGCAGTAATTCCTTTAAGGGGCTGTCCAAGAAGTTATTGCCAACAGCAGTAAGGACAGCCTTTTTTTGTGAAAGGTTCGATTTTCGATTTTTTTGAACGTCGTTTTTTTGTTTTACGCGTTCATCATTCGGGCAAGCTGCTTAAAGTCATATCCAATCATCAATAAGCCCCATTCGGTTCCCACTTTTTCATTCCCACGAAGATAAAATCTCCTAAAGTATAAATTGCCTTTTATCTGTCCAAAGACCGTTTCACATTCGGTAGAACGCTCCTTCATAAGTTTCTTGTATTCGTATGTTGCAAGCAGTTCCTTTACTTTTGCTTTCTGTTCAAGCCAGTGTTCGTTTCTCTGAACCATACGGCCGTATTCAGATTTTGTACACAGTGCTCGGAATGGACATCCTTCGCAATTATCACACTGGTAGACTTCATAAGTTTGCATATAGCCCGATTCATTTTTCTTCGTTACGGTCTTTTTGTAGGGGACCGGATTTCCACACGGGCAGGTATACTCTTTCTGTTCTGCGTCATACTTCCAGTTTTCAGCATTAAAGATTTTCTTTTTGAAACTCCTCTTTGTTTCTTTTTCATAACTTGGGTATTTTACAATTCCGGTAATTTCTTTTTCTTCAAGATAATCATAATTCTCCTCGCTCCCATAGCCGGCATCTGCAATAACTGTTTTAAATTTACATTTTAATCGATTCTGAACATTTTCAAGATGAGGTGCAAAAGTTCTTGTGTCCGTTGGATTTGGAAAAACATCATAACCTATGACAAAATTGTTCTCCGTCCCGACCTGGATGTTGTAGCCGGGCTTGAGCTGCCCGTTGAGCATATGATCTTCTTTCATTCGCATGAAAGTTGCCTCTTCATCTGTTTTTGAGTAACTGTTTCTGCCCTTGAAGGTCGCCTTTGCCTTTTCGTACTTTGTTTTGCGTGGAAGGTAATCAGTTTCAATCTGCCGTTTTGCCTTTTTCAGTTTTTTTTTACGTCTTTTGATTCTTCAGCATCAAGGTTATTTATTTCGGCAAGTCTCTGTTTGATTTTTTCGGCTGCTTCCTTTATATCTTCGCTTGTTACAGGATCATCATTTCCTGTTTCTGCAAAATCCTTATCCCCGTAAACTTGATCTTCTTTACGAGTGATTTCTTCTACATCATTCAGAAATACCTTGAGCTTCTCATCGAGCTTTTTCTCGTTTTTCTCAACAGCCTTTTTCCAGACAAAGGTGTATTTATTTGCAGCACTTTCGATTTTTGTTCCGTCTACAAAATATTTCTCAAGACTGACATAGCCTTTTTTATTCAGGAGCTGTACCGTCGCAATAAAGATTTCTTCGATTGAGTCTTTTAATTTTTCACTTCGGAATTTATTAATTGTCCGGAAGTCCGGTTTCTGAAATCCTGTCAGCCACATTACCTGTACATTTTCACGGCACTGCTTTGCAATCTGCCGTGAAGAATAGGTTCTTGTCATGTAGCAATAAATCAATACCTTCACAAGCATCACAGGATTATAACGGCTTGCTCCGCCTCCTTTCGTATATTTTGCAAATACTTCTTCTATCCCAAGCTCGTCTACCGTTTTACTAACAATTCTTACAAAATGATTTTCCGGTACAAGTTCATCCAGGCTCGGTGGCAAAAGCCACTGTTCATGCTGATTGTACGGCTTGAATGTGATTTTATCGCTTACTCCTCTGCTCATACTTAAATTTTAGCACAGAACAAATCTTTTGTCTTTAAAAATAATCAGGGCTGTCCTTTCTTTTTGGACAGCCCCATTTTTTTAAAGATATGACGATACGCAACGTCAACACCGCTCTCGCCCTTGCAAAGCTTTTGTGATACTATACACCCGCTATGCAAACCGAAAACAAACCGAACTTCGCATCGGACTATCTGGAAGGCGCTCATCCGGCGATTTTGCAGCGCCTTGCGGAAACGAATACGGAGCAAACTTCCGGCTACGGAACGGATGAACACTGCGAGCGCGCACGGAATCTTATCCGAACGGCCGCAGGCTGTCCGAATGCCGCCGTTCATTTTTTTGTCGGCGGAACGCAGACGAACGCGGCGGTCATCGACGCTTTTTTGCGCCCGTACGAAGGAGTCGTCGCGGCGGACACGGGACACATCGCCGTACATGAAGCCGGCGCAATCGAATCGGGCGGCCACAAAGTGCTCACGCTCGCAGGAGAGGCGGGAAAGCTTTCGGCCGAAACGCTCAAGCGGTATCTGCACGATTTTTATACCGATGAAAACAGAGCGCACGCGGTTCAGCCCGGCATGGTTTATATCTCCCAGCCGACCGAATGCGGCACGCTTTATTCGAAAAAGGAACTTTCCGAAATTGCCGCCCTATGCCGCGAATATGCGCTTGCGTTTTACATCGACGGAGCGCGGCTTGCCTATGCGCTTTCATCTCCGAAAAACAACGTAACGCTTTCCGACCTTGCGGCCGTTTCGGACGCTTTTTACATAGGCGGGACAAAGTGCGGCACTCTTTTCGGCGAAGCGCTCGTTATTCCCGATAAAAACCGTTTGCCTCATTTTATAACGACGATAAAACAGCACGGCGCACTTCTTGCAAAAGGCAGGCTTTTGGGCGTTCAATTTGAAACGCTTTTTGAAGACGGCCTGTACTTCCGTATCGGAAGCAACGCGATCCGCGCTGCAGACAAAATCCGCTCATTCCTCGATGCCTACGGTTTCCGGCAGTATTTCGCCTCCCCGACAAATCAAATTTTTATCGTTTTGAAAAACGAAAACTACGCCCTGCTTTCTGAAAAAATCGGTCTTTCTTTTTGGGAAAAAGCGGATGAAGCGCACTCTGTCGTCCGCATTGCGACAAGCTGGGCAACGACGGACGAGCAGGTCGAACGATTGTTGAAAGCGCTTTCGGAACATTCATCATGCGGAAAATCGTAACAATGATAGTTATTGACGGTTTTTGGGATAACGTCTTATAAAATTTAAAAAACCGTGATATAATTAAAAAGAGGATGTATTCCATGAGCGATATGTTTTTACAGCAATACGATTCGCTTCCAAAAAAACTGCAAAGAGAAGTGCAGGATTACGTCGAATATCTTTTCTTCAAAGCAAAAACATCTCAAAACGGCGTATCGGATCCGTCTTCTAAAAAAGCAAAATCCGACGCATTTCAAAAATTATTAAACTATACGGGTTGCTTGCCTGCCGATATCGATTACAAACGGGAGGTCGGCAACGCCATATTGAAAAAATATGAAAGTCTTACTTGATACGAATATCATCGTTGATTTTCTTGCTTCTAAAATTGCCGTTTATACGCCGGCTGAATTTTTGCAAATTATATAAACGGAATATTCACCATGCGGAGAATCGTAACGGAAGATTTGGTATACGAAATCCTTTCGGCGGTCGAAGAAATCCCCGAAGGTAAGGTCGCAAGCTACGGGCAAATCGCACGCCTCATCGGCAGGGATAAAAACGCGCGTCTTGTGGGAAAAGTGCTGAGCCGCGCCGAAGAGTACGGCGACTATCCGTGCCACCGGGTCGTCAATCATTCGGGCCGCATCGCGCCGAATTTTCCCGAGCAAAAAGATCGCCTGCTTGCCGAAGGCGTTGCATTCAAAAACGACACTTGCGTCGATTTGGAAAAGCACCACTGGGAAATATAAAAAAACACTTACAGACGTTCATCATGGTAAAAAATTTAATCGTGATCTGATTTCGGCGATAACGAAACTAATGAACGATCGTTTGGAGATATACAGACATTTCTAAATACTCGGTTGGATTTTTAAAAAAAAGATTCCAAAAGTTGAACTTTTTCGGAGCATTCATACAAACAACCGTTCGTTAGTTATCCACATTGTTGAAAGCCTGTGGATAAGTTTTTTGTTTCACGTGAAACATTTGATACGCCCGATCAAAACATCGGCAAAGTTTTACCGCACACCGAAAGCTGTTCGGTACCTCTTTTATAAAACTACCCTATCCTGTGCCTGCCGAAAGCGTTGTACCCCCCGCCGTATTTTAAAAACCTTCGACCTTACATTCACCCCTAACTTTGTATTATCGTGTTTGCTTTCTCAATTGTTTCACGTGAAACATATCGGCCGAATATCGATTCCCATCTGCTCCGGTAAAACGGCTCGCGGCGAATACGCTTTACCTGTCCCACAGCGGCCTCAGCGCGCAGAGGGTGTTTCACATGAAACATTCGGCAACAATTGCTCACGCTTGCCGCTGCCTGTATAAAGCACATATAAAATGTTTCACGTGAAACAGTAAGTAACCGATAAACTTTTTCCACAAGTTATGCCCATTGTTGAAAACCCTGCAAGGATTACGGTTGTTCCGAGTTCACGGGTTTGCCTTGTATTTCAAATTCGCGGCAAACGGCGTCCGTATCGACAATATCAAAAGCCCGTAGATAAAAAAAGAGAGCCGGACCGCTTTCCGCGATCCGGCTCTTGCCTGATGACCACCCGCAACCGTATAAAATGCGCAACATCGGTTGTCCCGTATTGTCACATTATACGGCAATGTTGCATTTTTGTCAGCATATTCTTAAAAAAAAATAAGAAATTTCTTAAAAAGATCGATTCCGATAAAACCGTCTATTTCTTTGTATTACAAGAAAATACATATGACTACGTGTTTTTTGTATCGTCTTTGTCCGCTTCTTCATCGGCTACGCGGTCGATGCCGACCAAATAATCGGGTGCATCGACTTTGACGACGGACACTCCGGTTGAAGATGTGCCCTGCTCTTTGATGTCGCCCGCCGCAACACGGAGCGTTTTCCCTTGGCTCGTGATACACAGCACTTCATCTCCGTCGGCGACGGCAAGGGCGCCGATTATTTCGCCGCGCTCTTCGGTATTGCCGTAGCACCGCTGACCGCCGGTACCGCGTCCGTGCGATTTGAAGTCTTCCGGATTGATGCGCTTACCGAAACCTTTTTCGGTGACGAGCATGATGCTCTTGCCCGCCTCCGCCCGCACGGCCGCCGCGATTTCGTCTCCTTCGGCGAGTTTCATACCGCGCGTTCCGCGGCTCGCCCGTCCCATCGGCCGCACGTCGTCTTCCGATATGCGGAGCGCTTTTCCTCTGCGTGAAACGAAAAATACGTCGTTTTTGCCGGCGGTCAAAATCGCGCTGACGAGCTTGTCGCCGCCGTCGAGTTTGATCGCGATGACGCCCTTCGTCTTTGCGTTTGCAAAATCGCTGAGTGCGGTTTTTTTGACGACACCGTTCGTCGTCGCCATGAGCACGTAATTATCTCCGCTGAATTCTTTTACCGTCACCGTCGTCGTAATCTCTTCATCGGCGGAAACGGCGAGCAGACTTTTGATGTGCGAACCGCGGCTCATCTTCGATGCTTCGGGAATTTCGTGGACTTTTATCCAATACGCTTTTCCCTCATTCGTGATAAACATGATGCAGTCGTGCGTCGATGCGATAAAAATTTGATTGATGTAATCGTCTTCGACGAGGTTTGCGCTGAAACTGCCCTTGCCGCCTCTCCCCTGACTTTTGTATTGCGTCGCGGCGAGCCGCTTGATATAGCCGAGCTTTGAAACGAGGATAACGACGTCTTCCTGTTTGATCATGTCTTCGACGTTGATCTCTTCGATTTCATCCGCAACGATATCGGTGCGGCGGTCGTCGCCGTATTTTTCGGCAAGTTCGTTCGTTTCCGTTTTGACAAGCGCGAGCAGTTTTTCGTGATGCGCAAGGAGATCGCGTAAGTGTGCGATAAGCGCTTCAAGTTCCGCAAGCTCTTTTTTCAGATCGTCGATTTCAAGGTGTGTGAGGCGTTTCAGCTGCATATCGACGATCGCCTGCGCCTGCACGTCATCGAAATCGAAACGCTTTTTGAGATTGTTTTTCGCTTCTTCGGTATCGCGGCTCGCACGGATTATTTTAATCACTTCGTCGATATTGTTTATCGCGACGATGAGCGCCTGCAAAATATGCTCGCGCGCGAGCGCTTTGTTGAGTTCGAACTGCGTGCGGCGCGTGACGACCTGATCGCGGTGTTCGACAAAGTGCTGTACGAGCTGTTTGAGCGTGAGAATCTGCGGTCGCCCGCCGACGAGCGCGAGGTTGATGACGCCGAAATTCGATTGAAGCGCCGTCTTCGTAAACAGCTGATTCAATACGATTTTCGTAATTGCACCCCGCTTCAAATCGATGACGATCCTCATACCGGTGCGGTCGGAGCTTTCGTCGTTTATGCCGGTTATGCCGTCGATATCTTTGTTGCGCGCGAGTTCGCCGATGCGCTCACACAGCACTTTCGTATTTACACCGTAGGGCACTTCCGTAAAGATAATCGACTCTCGGCCGCCTTTTGCCGTTTCGATATTGAACCGGCCGCGCACGATTATTTTACCGCGACCCGTTTTGTACGCCTGTTTGATGCCGCCTCTCCCGAAGATAATGCCGCCGGTCGGAAAATCGGGGCCGCGCACGATTTTGCTCAATTCTTCTATCGTTATGTCGGGATTGTCGATATAGGCCGATACGGCCGACGCGATTTCACGGAGATTGTGCGGCGGCATATTCGTCGCCATACCGACTGCGATGCCGGACGCACCGTTTACGAGCAGATACGGCAGTTTCGACGGGAGCACGGTCGGCTCTTTTGCCGTTTCGTCGAAGTTCGGAACAAAATCGACCGTATCTTTGTCTATGTCCGCGACCATCTCTTCGGCAAGCTTTGCCATCTTCGCTTCGGTATAGCGGTATGCGGCGGCGGGGTCTCCGGCAATCGTACCGAAGTTTCCCTGCGGCGTGATCACCGGATAGCGCAGATAAAAATCCTGACCCAAGTGAACGATCGCATCGTAGACGGAAGCATCTCCGTGCGGGTGAAATTTACCGAGCACGTCTCCGACGATTTTTGCGCACTTTCTCGTCGCACCGCTGCTTCGAAGACCGAGTTCGTCCATCGCGTACAATATGCGGCGGTGAACGGGTTTTAATCCGTCGCGGACGTCGGGGAGCGCGCGGCTCGTGATGACCGACATCGAATAATCGATATACGCCTGTTTGACTTCCGCATCGATAGGAATCGGTATCAGCGTACCGCCTTCCGGTGTTTGTATCTCTTCCATAATTGCAATCCTTATTGATTTTATCGGGCCATTACGCTTGCGTTTTGCCGCCGAAAACACGGGCTGCGAGCGATCGAGCCGGCGGATAACAAGCGCAAAACGTCAAACGTCCAAATTGGCGTAAACGGCGTTTTCTTCGATAAACTTGCGGCGCGGTTCGACCGCTTCTCCCATGCACACGCTGAACATTTTGTCGGCGGCGACGACATCGGGAATCGTCACGCGTTTCATTTTACGCCTCGCGGGATCCATCGTCGTTTCCCACAGCTGCGTACCGTCCATTTCGCCGAGACCTTTGTAGCGCTGAACGGAAGCCTTTGCCGCATTATCGCCGAGCTGCTTCAAAACTTCGGCTTTTTCGTTGTCGTCGTATACGTACCATTCTTTTTTATTCCAGCTCACTTTGTACAGAGGCGGCATCGCAAGATACACATAGCCGTCTTCGATGATCTGCGGCATATAGCGGAAAAAGAAAGTCAACAGCAGCGTGCGGATGTGCGAACCGTCAACATCGGCATCGGCCATGATGATTATCTTGTGATAGCGCAGCTTCGATATGTCGAAATCTTTACCGATCCCGGCACCCAAAGACGCGATAACCGGTTCGAGTTTATCGTTGTTGATCACTTTATCGATCCGTGTCTTTTCGACGTTGAGCATTTTGCCCCACAGCGGAAGGATGGCCTGCCGCTTCGAATCGCGGCCTTTTTTGGCCGAACCGCCTGCAGAATCGCCCTCAACGATGTACACTTCGCATTCGGCGGGATCTTTCGACGAACAATCGGAAAGTTTGCCCGGAAGACCGAAACTGTCGAGACCGCTTTTGCGCCTCGTCGCTTCTTTTGCCCGCCGAGCCGCGATCCGCGCGCTCGCTTCTCCGACCGCTTTTTCGAGGATCTTTTCCAAATCCTGCGGATGCTGTTCGAAAAAGAGCGTCAATTTTTCTTTGACAAGGGAATCGACGATCGTGCGCACTTCGCTGTTGCCGAGCTTCGTTTTCGTCTGCCCTTCAAACTGCGGTTCGGGCACTTTGAGCGATAAAACGGCGGTAATGCCCGCACGGACGTCTTCGCCGGTGAGCTTTTCGTCCATCTTTTTGGAAAGTTTTTGATTCGCTTCCAAAAATTTATTGAGTACGAAAGTCAGCGCGATTTTAAAGCCGTCGAGGTGAGTTCCGCCTTCGACCGTATTGATATCGTTGACATAAGTGTAAATCGTTTCGTTATAGCCGTCGTTGTATTGGAGCGCGAGTTCGGTCATAACGCCGTTGTCTTCGCCTTCGATAAAAGCCGGTTCCGCCGGAATGACATTTTTCCCTTCATTGAGATAGGATACGAAGTGGCGGATGCCGCCGTCGAATTTAAAGACGACCTCTTTCGGCGTTTCGAGCCGCTCGTCGCGAAATACGATCGTAATGCCGCTGTTCAAAAACGCGAGTTCGCGCAAGCGTTTTGCAAGAACATCGAAATCGTAAGTCGTCGTTTCGGTAAAAATCGTTTTGTCGGCTTTCCAGCGTATTTGAGTACCGTGGCGGTCGGTTGTACCGATTTCCTGCACTTTCGTCTTGGGTACACCGATTTCGTACCGCTGAAACCAGCGTTTACCGTCGGAATCGATCGTCGCTTCCATCCATGAGGAAAGCGCATTGACGCAGCTGACGCCGACGCCGTGCAAACCGCCGGAAACTTTGTACGCGCCTTTATCGAATTTGCCGCCGGCGTGCAGACGCGTTAAAACAAGTTCCAGCGCGCTCACGTGCTCCGTCGGATGCATGCCGACGGGGATGCCGCGGCCGTTGTCTTCGACGCGTACGATATCGTCTTTTTCGAGGGCAACGATGATTCGGTCGCAAAAACCCGCCATCGCTTCGTCGATACTGTTGTCTACGACTTCATATACGAGATGATGAAGCCCCTGCGGCCCGGTCGAACCGATGTACATACCCGGCCGTTTGCGCACCGCTTCGAGACCTTTTAAAACTTGAATGCTGCCCGCTGAATAATTTTCCGGTGATTGACTCATGCTTTACCTTTAATGATTTTCAGTATGTTTGTCTGTATTATAGAAAAAATTGATATTTTAATATAGCAAAAAAAGGGAAAAAAGTAAAGGAACCAGGTCAACCGTACAGAAGTTATATCCTCTAAAAAATAACGTGTAATATAAAAAACCGGCTGCACTCCCGGCAGCAGCCCTGCCGTTCGCCGCGGCAGACCGTAATCGGAA
>ERZ772960.3048-NODE-3048-length-11581-cov-17.470501_pt1 | contig 11581 bp, 9 predicted proteins | sample MGYA00580678_ERZ772960 | MGnify/ENA primary metagenome ERZ772960 (study PRJEB29015, sample SAMEA2737930) | human oral metagenome | biome: human oral; feature: human-associated habitat; material: dental | place: China | collected 2059 ...
CGTGCTCATCATCACCCACGACTTGGAACTCTTATTCAAAGTCTGCAACACCGCCCTCCTGCTCGGTGAAAACGCATACAAGAAAATTCCGGTAAACGGAAATGAAAGAGAAATTCGGGAATTTCTCACCGGCTCAGTTTTTTAAAAGGGGGTGTTGATTTAAAGTTTAATTCGTAATTTTTAATTTCCTCTGTTAAACTCGGTTGACACTGATGTTAAATTATACTATCTTTATTTTAGCGACGGATACGTCGCTAATTGTTTTAATTGAAGGTCGTTGGAAGAGTCTATGTGTGCAATAAAAAGGCTTCCTGCAGATGTCCGCAAAAAGGAAATCAGGGAGGCGGCAAAAAAGGTGTTTTTAAAAAAAGGATTTGCTGATACCAGTATGGAAGATGTTATCGCCGCAACCGGTATGAGTAAGGGCGGAGTTTACCGTCACTATAAAAGCACATCGGAAATGCTCTATGACCTTATGCTTGACGGTAATGAATACCGCTCCGATCTTTCCGAAGATTTTATGCGCAGCCATCCTTCCGCTTCACCCGAAGATATCGCAATCGAAATCACCCTTATGAAAATGCTTGACCCTAATGAGTATAAATCCTTATATGCCATGTTTTTAATGGAAGCGGAAAAAAATGAAACGCTTAAAAAATTACGCGATGAACTGATAAAAGAATCGGCAAAGGAATTACGCTCATTTTTACATGAACACGACCTTGATAAACTCATTCCCTTAACAAGTGAAACCGGCATCGCTTTTCTCAATGCCGTCATCGTATCATGCGAAGTACTATCGGTTGGTACAGTCTTTAGAAAAAACAAAGATTTTTTTAGAAACATCATTCGTCATTATTTGGGTAGAGGAGAATCACAATGAACCTGATAAAAAAACACATCGGTAAGCACAAGGGGATGTATGCAGCTTCCATATTTTGCGCCTTGCTTGAGGTTGCTATGGGGCTTATTACATACATCATTTTAGCGGGAGCAGTCGCCGCTCTTATCGGAGGCAGTAAAGACCTGCACTTTTACACAAAGGCAGCAGGCAGTATTTTGCTCTGTTTTATATTAAAAGAAATCTTTGCGTCGGTTTCCACATCAATATCGCACAGAGCAACATTTTCGGCATTGAAGGATATACGCAAAGACATTGCAGATAAGATGTTTAAAATGCCCTTAGGTGATATTCTCAATATATCATCGGGTAAACTTAAAAACATTCTCGTCGAACAAGTCGATTCAATGGAAACAACATTGGCACACCTTGTTCCGGAAATGACGGCAAACATTGTAGGCCCGCTCATTCTGTTAGTATATATGTTCCTCTTGGATTGGAGACTCGGCGCTCTTTCTCTTGTGCCGCTTGTTATCGGTATGATGTTTATGAAGACGACAATGAAATCCTACGGAACAAACTACGCCGAATCGGTAAAAATAAATCAAGGAATGAATAGCGCCGTAGTTGAATACATCAACGGTATCGAAGTTATTAAAACTTTTAATCAAAATGAAAAATCATATAAAAAATACAGCGATGCGGTTTACAATAATGCGGACTTTTATTATAGATGGATGAAGCAATGTATGGTCGGTGTTTCGGCATACCGAACTATCTGTCCGATGATGCTCTTAACGATTTTGCCTTTCGGCATATTCTTTTATTTACATAATTCCATTACATCCGTGCACCTTATTACCATCATTATTCTGTCATTCGGCACCATCGAAAACATCATTGCGGCAACGAATGCTTTGGACGACCTTGCACGGATAAACACCATCACCGGAGAAATAAACGGAATATTGGAATCAAAAGAATTGGCTCATACGGAAAAACGGGCAGCGATTTCCGATTATACTATCGAATTTAAAAATGTTGATTTTTCATACACGGACGATAAAAAAATATTGAGCGGCTTGAACCTTTTATTAAAAGAAAAACACATTACCGCCATCGTCGGGCCGTCGGGTTCGGGAAAGTCTACCATCATCAGATTGATTGCAGGCTTTTGGGATACAACGGCAGGACAGCTCAGTATCGGCGGTACGGATATAAAAGATATTCCGCTTGAGCAGCTTTCGGAAATTATTTCCTATGTGTCGCAGGATAACTATTTATTCGATATGTCCATACGCGAAAATATCAGAATAGGAAGACCCGATGCGAGCGATGAAGAAGTTGAAAGCATTGCAAAAAAATCGGGCTGTGATGAGTTTATACGAAAACTTGCACACGGTTACGACACGGTAAGCGGGCAAGGCGGAAGCCGTCTTTCAGGCGGAGAAAAACAGCGAATCTCTATCGCCCGCGCCATGCTCAAAAATGCCCCGATTGTTATCCTTGACGAAGCGACGGCATATATGGATACCGAAAACGAAAGCCTCATGCAAAAAGCTATCGGCAGTTTGGTACAAGGTAAAACCCTTATTGTGGTTGCTCATCGATTACGAACCGTTGTCAATGCAGATACCATCGTTGTAATCGAAAACGGCAGTGTGGAAAGTACCGGCACACACACCGAGCTTTTGGAAAAATCGGCGCTGTACCGCGGCATGTGGGAAGCAGCTATCAAGGGAGAAGAATAATGATAAGTGTTTTTAAAAAGATTATCCGCTTTGCAGAAAAAGAGCGGGCAAATATACGAAAATCAATTATTGCAGGTTTTATGAATGCGGTTTTTAACGCATTGCAGTTTGCGGCAATTTATTATGTATTGGTGAAAATCTTCGATACTACAAACGGAAAAACAATCGAAACAAAAGATATTGCGGTAACGCTCGGTATCTTACTGGTAAGTCTTGCAGGAAAGATGATTACCAAATATCTTTCTCAGCTGCAGCAAACCCATGCCGGTTATTTTATGGCAGCAGACAAAAGAATTGAAGTCGGCGAAAAACTGAAAAAAGTTCCGATGGGCTTTTTTAGCGACTTTAGTTTAGGAAAACTTACCACACTGAGTACGACCACTTTGAGCCTTATCGAAGCACAGGTGCCTTTGCTTTTGGTTTTAATGCTCGGCGGTTTATTGAATACAAGTATTTTTATAGTGAGCCTTTTCTTTTTTAACGTAAGAATAGGACTAATCGCAGCAGCCGGTATGGCGGGATTTTTTATCGTTACCGCTTGTATGGAAAAACGCTCGCGTAATAATGCTCATCAAATCCACGAAGCGCAGCAAGATTTAACCAAACAGGTGCTGACCACGGTACAGGGAATGTCCGTTATAAAATCCTATAATCTTTCAGGAGAAAATAATAAAGAATTGCATAAGGCTTTTGACGACAACTGCCGCATTACGATGGGACTTGAAAAAACAATGACACCGTACATTGCTGCGCAGCGTATCGTTATCGGAGCGGCGATAAGTTTTATGGTGTATTCTTCCCTTATGCTCTATTTAAAAGGCTCTATGCTTTTGCCTGATGCGATTATGTCGATGATTGCAAGTTTTATCATTTTTGAAGGCTTAAAAGGCGCAGGCAGTTTGATGGCTATTTTGAGGATTACGGAAAACGCTATCGACAGTTTAAACTATCTTGAAACAATGCCTGAAATACATACGGAAGAAACAATTCAGACAGCGGTGCATACTTCCGGCAATGCAAAAACGGAGATCGAATTTAAAAACGTATCGTTCAGCTATGATGAAAAAAATATTCTTACCAATGTTTCCTGCAAGATGAATGAGCGTGAAATTACCGCTATTGTCGGCCCGTCAGGTTCGGGCAAAACGACGCTCTGTAATTTGATTGCACGCTTTTGGGATGTGCAAAGCGGCAGTATCACTATCGGCGGAGTTGATATCAAAGATGTAAGTTTGGAAACCTTGATGAGCAAAATCAGTATGGTATTTCAAAATGTCTATCTTTTTGAAGACACTATCGAAAACAATATTAAATTCGGAAAGCCGGAAGCAAGCCGCGAACAGGTTATTGAGGCGGCAAAAAAAGCAATGTGCCATGACTTTATCGAAGCATTGCCGAACGGTTATGACACGCTTATCGGTGAAGGCGGCGCTTCCTTATCGGGCGGGGAAAAGCAAAGGCTTTCCATTGCCAGAGCTATTTTAAAAGATGCCCCCATCATCATTTTTGATGAAGCAACGGCAAATATCGACCCCGAAAACGAAGATAAACTGCGCCTTGCTATCGAAGCTCTGACGGAAAACAAAACCATCATTATGATTGCGCACCGCCTGAAAACCATCCGCAATGCCGACAGGATTTTGGTACTCAACGGCGGCGTCATCGAACAAAGCGGCGCCCATGAGGAACTCATGGCACAAGGCGGTCTTTACAAAAAGCTCATCACCGCAAAAAACGAATCTGCAGGATGGAAGTTGGTAAAAAATTGACATTTTTGACTAGGTGGATGCAGTTGAGCAGCACCTCGATTGCATCCTTCTCTTTTTGTTTTTCTTCCGGCTGTCATAACTACTCTTAGAGTATTATTTTTTATCCATTTACACAAATATGGTTACAGATTCGGGAATATGCTTTTTGACTTAGGTAGATTGCAGCCGGCATAGCAATCTATCCTGAGAACTCAGAGTTTGTTCTCCTCAGTCGGTATCAATCATATAGTATTTTTCCGTATACAAATATTACACTATTGAGTAGTTTTTTCTTTATATAGCTTTACGCTTTTTAAATACTCAATTATTTTTTCAACTTCCGGTTCATTTTTCCGCTCGTCTAACAACTCTTGAAAGGTATATTCTTTGTTGTTTTTATCTTTATATTTATAGTTATATTCTTCTTTATCAAATTTGCTATTTTCTAAAAACATTTGCAAAGCCTTAAAAAATTTTCTTTCCAGAAGCACAATATGCACCGGACTACCGCCAGGCATTATATCAACATTATAAAATTCATCTTTTGTATTGCTGCATTTATACAATAATTCTATTAGCCGTTCATCATTATGCAGCAAAGCTTCTTCATATATTGCCTGTGCATAATTCGAATAAGTGTATTGAGATTTATAATAGATCAGTATGTCATCCAACAATGTTGCATCATTATGTAAACCAGAACGCAAAAAATATACCAGCGGCGGAATACTTTGCGAACCTAGACGTTCATAATTGGAAGGAGACATAATATCTTTAGGTAAAGTAGAATTCTTATTATATTCCAACAGCTTTTTTATAATACGAGGCTGTTTATTTAAAATAGCGCAAATCAAATAATCTCCATTCCCAGCCGATATTTGAGGTATTTGATTCCTATTAGAACATTCAAAAAGAGCTGTAAACAAATCTTCATTGCCGTTTTCAATGCTTATCTGCAATGCACCTTTTTGATTGCCTGTTTCTTCATCTTTTATACGCTCCTGCATAATATAGGGACTATTCATAATCATTTCTTTTATTTTTGCAAGAACTTCTCTGTTATCGGCTTTATAAATTAAGTCAAAAAAGAGCTTTTTAGTATCTTGATATGCAGAGTCTTCTAACTCGTCAGGGTTAAGTACAACAGGGGCTATAAAACGATTATATGTCATTACAAACGGACTATCTTTATTACCATCTCGAGCTTTTATATAAGTGCCGATTGCTTCTTCCAATTCTTTATCGGTACGCAGATATTTCCGTTCTTGTTTTTCTTTAACAGTTTTTTCTTCGTCAAGAGCATACTTCAGTTTAGCCTGCATAACAGCAAGGTATACCCAATAGTTTCCGCGTCCTTCATCTAAAGCCAGCACAGATAAACTTTTTTTAGACGAATCTCTTTTAAGAATATCGGCTCCATTATCTATCAGTATTTTTACTATTGCTTCATTTTGCAGCTTTACCGCAAGCACAAGGGGCGTTTCTAAAGAAGTATTCTTTTTTTCCAGTAATTTTTTCAACAGCGTTTTACTTGGGTCATTTTTTTTCAGCTGCTCTATAAAAAACGCCAAATATTCAGGATAACTTGATCTAACAGCTTTGTGTAAAATATTCTCATTAAAAGAATCTTCTTTTTCAAGCAACTGATAGGTTCCCGTTAAATTTTTTTCATTGTTAATAAGCAGTTCCATAGCTTTTAATGTATTACTCGTTTGCATTTTATTCGACATTATCAAACAAAAAAGCGGATTATATTTTTCTTTACTTTCCGTTTTGTAATTTAAAGGATAGTAAGATTTTTTTCTTTGTTCCACATCAAAGTTAAGCAAATACTCTAGTATCTCGTAATTACCGCTCCAGCCTGCCCACATAAGTATTGACTGCCCTAGCCTGTCGGCAACATTTATATTCACAGACCTATTCAATGTTTGTTTTACTTTTTTCAGATCGCCGGCTTTAACGGCATAGAACAAATCTTCATTTGCAGGTAAAGGCTTACTATATGTTTCAACATCACAGCTTAATAAGTTTTTGTCTATGGGCATAGAGCTGCAGGAAAAACAAAAAAATGCTATAGGTATAAATATAATTACGCTATTCTTTATCTTCGATTTCATCGTTCTCATTGCTGCTCCTCAACAATTCCATTATGTTTTTGTTATTATTTTTTTGTGCATAATAGAGAGCTGTTCTACCGTTGTCATTTTTTGCGGTTATATCAATATTCCCGTTTTCAATCAACATACGCGCTAATACAGCAATACTTTTTTGAGCAGCAATATGCAGAGCAATGTTTCCGTATAACACACCCGTGTGCTAAAAGAAGTTAATAATTCTTCTGCTTTTGATAAATTGCCAACTTTGCAAGCCTCTATAAACTGCTCATCAAGCGAAAATGCTGCAAGAGGAATAGCAATATATAACACCATTATGCGCATAAGAAATGTTTTCATTGTTCTGCCTTTTCTATAAAAAATTCTACACGTCTGTTTTTCCAATTATCTTTACTGTCCGGCGCAACCAATAATTGCGCCCCGCCGTTTGCCTCAATTTTTATACGGTTTTCAGGAATATCGAAAAATATAAAGGCTTTTTTAACAATTTCCGCTCTGTTTCGTGATAATTCTAGCAAGACCGCTTCTTCTTTTTTCATTAAGGAACGGTTAGGATATGTTGTATAATTCGCATTGCCTGCAAGAATTAACACATCATCTTTATCCAGCTGTTTTAAAATAGCTTGGGCGATTTTCCGTAAATTTGCCGCATTTTGAATAAAATACCCATTATCAGACAAAAGCCCCGCATCGTTTCCTACAAAATAAATGGGTTTTGCAATAACTTTTTTCCTATTTTTTTCTCCGTCATCTTCAAAAATTAAAGGGGTGCGGAAATGAGATGAAAAAATTTCCTCTTCATCTTGTTCGTTTGTTGTTTCCAATACAAAATTATATTCCTCGCCTGTGGAAAGCCTAAAACGCCCATTGCTGTCATAGCCGTCCCAGATGATGTTTTGAGTATCTTCAATATCGGTTTCACACAGTTGTTTATCTTCATGTCTAACTTTTAGAACCGCCGTTTTTACCGTATATTTGCGATTTAATTTCAGGTTAAACACACCGTTTGAAAATGAACAGGTAAGTGCAGAATGCTCCGGCATTTCTGCTTTTCCATAAAAACCGGAACGGGTATCAGCTCTTTCATAAGAAACAGTACACCGTTCGTTTTGTTTTAGTTCATTTCCTGCATCGTCTTTACATAACAGTACAACTGTATAGGTTCCGTCTTTAACTTTTTCTTGGGTTATTTTTGAAGTGCCATTCCACTCAAAACGCCTACAATAAACAGGTTCATCAGAACTAAATACACCGCTAAAATGCTCTACCCCTTCTTCATCATAAATAGCAGTTTTCCAAAGCTTTGATTGCGCCCCTGTTCCTGCATAGTAAAAAGGTTTTACCGAGCCGTCTTCCTTAAAAGTAACCCCTTCATTTCCAATAATGGAAAGATGAAACGGATAGTCCTCTACCTTAAACAAAATACGGGCTTCACACGTGTTTCCTGCACAGTCCTTAGCAATCAGTGTAAGCTCATGCTTCCCTAAGGAAAGAGAAGCGTAATCGGAATATTGTAGAGGAACAGCTGGAGGAAAGGGCATTTCTTCTCCATAAGGACATTCCTCTTTATATATACTTTTTCTATCATCAAGCAACACTTCCCACGAATGAGCCTTTTCAGTTCTATTTTTTAGAGATAAAGCTAAATACCCCTGCTTGTTTTTATATACCGTTCCGGAGGTAAGTATGCAATCTTTTCCCGTTATAAATGGAGATTTTGTATCAATGGTAATAAAATATACATATTCGTTTGTAATGGTTTTATTTTTTCTATCCGTTTCATGTAAATGGAGCTCATAAACACCGTCTTCTACAATTCTGTTTTTTTTATCCCATTCATCTTTATAATCCCATTTCATTTCAATACTGCTTGGGCGTATATACTCTTCAACCGTAGTAAAGAACTTTTCTCTTATTTCAATTTCTGCTGCCGGACGGGGGACTTCTTCACTTCCGTATACAGGCTTATTATATTTGTTCAAAATGTAATAAGTATAGGTAAACTTTTTTAAATCAGCATTCCGTGTTATCACAAGCGAAGACGAAGTTTCCGGATTTTTGTAAAACTCATTCCGTTCTGCCGACAAATAATAAAGATTTATCAGCAGAAGTAAAAATACACAGTACCGTTTTTTATTCTTCATATTTTTTTGCCATATTACGAAAATCTGTACGTTTAGAACTTTTTAAAAGCGATATAGGCTTAATCCCCATGTCATTCGGCTCATATACATCACAGCCGTTTTCTAAAAGATACCGTGTAATGGCAAGGTCTTCATTTTTTATTGCAATATGTAAAAGCGTATTCCCATAAGAATCCTTAGAGTTTAAATACGCTCCTTTTACATATAAAAATTTCAACAAGCCGGCATCTTGATGAAAAACAGCTATCATAACGGCACTTATTCCCGATGCATCCGTCTGATTAATATTTACGCCTGCATCAAGGAGAGCTTGAATACTTGAAATATTACCTCTGTTAACTGCATACAAGAACGGTAATTGTCCTGCTTTATTTCCATGATTCGGATTTATACCGTGTGAGAGTAAAAGATTCATTATTGCACCGTTACCGCTTACAAGAGTATAAAAAAGCGCACTGTTACCGTTCATATCCGTTTCATTTACATTTTTACGCTTATTTAAAAGTTCATTGACAGCAGCGTAATCTTGCTCTTTTACCGCTTTTAAGAATTCCGAATTGGAATGCCCCAGCGCCACATTATATGAATACGTATCAGCAGATACGGCAACTTGGGATTTAACGGGTTGTTCTTTAGGAAAGCCGAATAAGAGGCGGATTTTTTCATTGCGGGAACTCTCGGCATAATCGACAGCAGTTTTTTTACTGTTGTCCGGTATCGTCTTATCCGCTCCGGCGGAAAGCAGCTTTTCTACAATTTCAGGACTTTCAAGTAAAACCGCTGTATGGAGCAAGGTTCTACCGGAAGCATCCTGTCTATTTATAATACGCTTCATCTGCGCCGGAGTTGTGTTATCGATAAGATAGAAAAGCTCCGACGCTTTGTTCTCGTTCACATACCGTACCAACTCTCCATATTTTTTTGTTGTTGCACAAGAGAACAGCACGGCAACAGCAAATAGTAAATAGAGTATTTTTTTCATAATAGCACTTCTTCTAATCCTTCAATTGATTTAATATTCTTTGTGCACATCTATTTTTATACTTTTGAATATACCAGTTTATATCCCTGCCATTAATATCTGTCATCTCCATCAAAGCATCATACCCGCAAGCTCGCATCATCCACTCTATAACGTTTTCGGATTTATTTTTTTCAATTAACCAAAATAAAACCGGCTGTCCGGCATTATTTTTACAAGTAGGATCAACTGCATTTCTCCTTGAACATATATCTTGTACAATATCCAGCTTTCCCGATTCTACTGCTATCTCAAGAACATTCTTTCCGTCAGTATTGGTCTGATTCCAATTTACACCGGCTTGTTTCGCCAAAAGTTTAAAAGCATATAGATTGCCTTGTTGAGCGGCATACATCATTGCATTATTCCCGTCTTTATCCACAGCCTTTAAATCTATAGAACCCCCGATAGCATCAATAAAAAATTTGAAAATATTGTCTGAGCTATTGTCTACAGCATACATTAAAACCGTTTTGCCTGCATTATCGGAATCATTCAGGTTAGCATTATACTGCATAAGGAGGTTAACAATAGCTTGATTTTTACACTTTTGAGCCGCAAACATTAAAGCAGTTTGTCCAAAATTATTTCTATATGATGCATTGGCTCCTTTTGCTGAAAAGCCTCCCTCCAAAAGCAGTTTTACACCTTCATACCAATTTTCCTCACAAGCAAACATCAACACTGTCTTATCTGCTGAACCGACTTTAGTATTAACATTGCCAGACCATCTAATGGCACGTTCTAATTTTTCAACGCTCTGCTCTCTTACTGCCTCCAAAAGCAGATTATCATCATAATCACCAGCCCATACTGCCGAAACAGTCAGTAATAAAAAAACGATACACAAAGCAATATTTTTTTTCATAGAATCCTCCATAGATTTTATAAAAAGCGCACTTCCAGTGTAAAAAAAAAAAATAAATGTCAAGCCCCCGTGTTGCATCACGTTAAATCTAACCGAAAAAGAAACGGTACATCACGTAAAAATCTCTGTGTTAAAAGCGGCACTTAAGTAGCGTGCCGCTTTTAACATCGATTTTTCTCTCGAAAACTCGCGTATATACATGTGCGCTCACGCGCACCAATACGGCATTTTCGGAAGTTGATACTTCCTGTAATGCCGTATTTTAAGGAATCCAAAATAGAAGTCCTAAGGAAGGGCACAATGGGGTTAGACATGAAAACAAAAAAGAAATTGAGCGGAGAAATGGCCAAACGGTATTGTACGGCAGGAAAGAAGCAAAAGACGAAAATCTTCGATGAGTTTATTTTCAGCTGCTAAAATGGCGCAGCTGAAAAACACGCCACGTGTGCACTTTTCGCGCACCAATGCAACAGTTTCCAAAATTCACATGTTGTTCAACTGTTGCATTTTTTAAGGATGAGTTCATCGCAACAACCGGTTACAATCGAAAGTATGCCATTCACGTTCTAAAAAACAGTGCATACGTAAAAGTCACGCACTTTAACAATGCCGCAAAAAAGAGTGTACAGATCATTACAAAAACACGCAAAAAACGAATCTGTAGGATGGAAGTTGTCTAAGAATGTACTTCCTTGTACATTCTTAGACGACGAGTTTTGACAGAACCGGCAAGGATGCCGGTCGTATTAATCAGTAGCGATGTTTTGTTCGTATTGAAAATTATGAACGAACAAAACCCGGTGTCAAATGCGTACGTCCCTGTACGCATTTGACATAACCACTGCCATCCGTGGCAAGTTCAAAAATTGATCTCCTTGTCAATCTTTGAACGCGAGTTTTTGCTGCACGGAAACATCGCTGCTGCTGGGAACCACCGCCCTCCGTGGCGGTGCTGATGTATTGAGAATTAATTTGTGCGCAGCAACGAAAAGGTATCCCCCTGCCAGCGCTTTTGAAAATAGTGGCACAGTAGATGCCCCTTTCCGTAAGCCTTTTGAAATAGACGGTACAGATGCTAGGAGCCTAGCCGAAAT
>ERZ772960.3053-NODE-3053-length-11566-cov-4.079663_pt1 | contig 11566 bp, 9 predicted proteins | sample MGYA00580678_ERZ772960 | MGnify/ENA primary metagenome ERZ772960 (study PRJEB29015, sample SAMEA2737930) | human oral metagenome | biome: human oral; feature: human-associated habitat; material: dental | place: China | collected 2059 ...
TCCCTACATCTATGAAGCGGTGAAAGAAGGTCGCCCATTAGTAATTGATGAGTTTGATAAATGTCTTGAACTTGGCTTCCAAGGAGAGATGATGAGTATTCTCAATAAATTACCGAATATAGAACGACGAATCCTACTCTCTGCTACAGAGTCGGAATCTATCCCTGCCTTTGTTTCTATGGGTAGAACCATTTATCTAGACCATAGAACGGATGATGATAATATTCCAGATAGGGTACATCTTTATACGGTCACAAGTCCAGAGAAAGATAAACTTGATACGCTTAAACGACTTTTACTTTCATTGGGGAATGAAAGTACAATCGTATTCTTAAATTATCGTGAATCTGTAGAGCGGGTAGCTACCTTCCTAAAAGAGAATGGCTTTATGGTGAGTTGGTACCATGGTGGTTTGGAACAAGATGAGCGTGAGGCTGCACTTTATCGTTTCTCAAATGGCTCTATTTCTATACTTATAAGTACAGACTTAGCTTCTCGAGGATTGGATATACCTGATGTTGATAATATCATTCATTATCATATACCAGAAACAGAAGATAATTATATTCATAGAGTAGGGCGTACAGCTCGTTGGGATAAGGAAGGAAGAACTTTCTTTATTCTCGGACCAGGGGAAATGTTACCTGAATATGTTAGTAAGGAGAATGAAGAATTCCAACTTCCGACGAATCTTCCTAAACCAACTTTGCCACGTATGGCTACTATATATATAGGTAAGGGGAAAAAGGATAAAATCTCCAAAATAGATATCGTCGGTTTCCTTTGCAAGAAAATAGGTTTACAATCGTCAGAAATTGGAAAGATAGATATTAAAGATAGGTATTGTTATGTAGCTATTGACCGAACAAAAGTAAAAAGGGTTATTTTGGCTTCTAAAGGACAGAAAATTAAAGGAATCAAAACAATAGTGGAAGAAGTAAGGTGATCGTTTCAACAAAACGTCACCTTATCTTTAATTCTGTTCATTTACAAGTTTACTACAGGCGTGTAGTATTTGAAATATTTTATCTTAGTTTATTTGGAAGTACCAAAATAAAAACGTATCTTCGCACACATAAAGCCATAAGAAGTTAGAGATTTAATACTGAAATAAGAATAATAACTATACAACTTAAGTCAAACTTAAACTAAACAGATCAGATGAAGAAGTATAACTTTAATGCGGGTCCTTGTATCCTTCCTAGAGAAGTGATTGAGAATACTGCAAAACAGATTTTGGATTTCAATGGTATTGGACTATCTTTGGCAGAAATAAGCCATAGATCAAAGGACTTCCAACCAGTAATTGATGAAGCCTCAGCTTTAGTTAAGGAGCTTTTAGACGTTCCTGAAGGTTACTCCGTGCTCTTCTTGGGTGGTGGTGCCTCACTTGAGTTCCACATGATTCCAATGAATTTCCTTGTAAAGAAAGCTGGTTATCTGAATACTGGTGTTTGGGCAAAGAAAGCCATCAAGGAAGCTAAGATGTTGGGTGAGGTTGTAGAAGTGGCATCTTCTGCTGATGACAATTACACTTATATTCCAAAGGGGTATGAGGTTCCAACAGATCTTGATTATCTTCACATCACCACCAATAATACCATTTATGGTACAGAACTTCACAATGATCCTGATGTTCCAGTACGTCTGATAGGTGATATGTCTTCAGACTTTTTGAGTCGTCCTGTTGATGTAGCAAAGTATGATTGCATCTATGGTGGAGCACAAAAGAACCTTTCAATGGCTGGTGTTACATTCGTTATCGTAAAGGATGACGCCTTAGGTAAGGTTGATCGTCAGATTCCTACAATGCTCGATTATCGTACACATGTAGATAAGGGTTCTATGTTTAATACACCTCCTGTTGTGCCAATCTATACAGCATTGGAAAATCTTCGTTGGGTGAAGGCTCAAGGTGGAGTAGAAGCAATGGCTAAGATTGCAAAGGAACGTGCTGACCTCCTTTATGGTGAAATCGATAGAAATAAGCTCTTCCGTGGTACTGTTAAGAATGAAGAAGATCGTTCTTACATGAATATCTGTTTCGTTCTTAATGATGAGTACAATGACCTTCAGCAAGAGTTCTTTGACTTTGCAATGGCTCGTGGAATGGTTGGTATTAAGGGACATCGCAGTGTTGGTGGTTTCCGTGCTAGCTGTTATAATGCTCAAACAATAGAAGGTGTTCAAGCTCTTGTTGATACAATGAAAGAGTTTGAAGCTCAACATTAATAACATTGTTGAAACTATAATTCATACATATCAGACTTGGCTATATGATGGTCAAGTCTGAATCTAATCTTTACTAAAATTATACCTAAACATTGAAGCTATGAAGATTTTAATTGCAACTGAAAAGCCATTTGCACCTGCTGCTGTAAAGAATATAACATCAGAGTTAGAGGGTGCTGGACATGAAGTACTCCTATTAGAAAAGTATACAGATAAGGCTCAATTATTAGAAGCTGTAAAGGATGTCGATGCGATGATTGTTCGTTCTGACAAGATTACACCAGACGTATTAGATGCTGCTAATCAATTGAAGATTATCGTTCGTGCTGGTGCTGGATATGATTCTATTGATACTAAATATGCTAAGGAAAAGAATGTTGTTGTTGAGAATACTCCTGGACAGAATTCTAATGCTGTAGCGGAGCTTGTCTTTGGTATGTTGGTATATGCAATCCGAAACTTCTATAATGGTAAGTCTGGTACAGAGTTAAAGGGTAAGAAACTTGGAATACTTGCATTTGGAAACGTTGGTCGTAATGTCGCACGTATTGCAAAGGGCTTTGATATGGATGTTTATGCTTATGATGCGTTCTGCCCAGCCAAGGCAATCGAAGCTGCTGGAGTTCATGCTGTAAAGACACAAAACGATTTGTTCAAGGTTTCTGACGTTTTGTCATTACATATTCCTGCTACACCAGATACTATTAAGAGTATTAATTATGAAATGGTTAATCAACTTCCAAAGAAAGCAATCTTATTGAATACCGCACGTAAAGAGGTGATTAACGAAGAAGAACTCTTAAAGTTGATGGCTGAGCGTGAAGATCTTAAGTTCATCACAGACATCAAACCTGATGCTGACGAAGAGTTCTTGAAATTCACTGGGCGTTACTTCTCTACACCAAAGAAGATGGGTGCACAAACAGCTGAAGCTAACTTAAATGCTGGTGTAGCAGCTGCAAAGCAAATCAATGCTTTCTTTGAGACAGGTGACACTACTTTCCAAGTAAATAAGTAAATCTTAAACAAAACAAAGAATGATAGCCTAGAATAGTAATCATAACTTCTAGGCTGTCATACTTTTATTTACCTAAAAACCTAGAATACAATGGCTATTATTAAACCGTTTAGAGGTGTTCGTCCTCCTAAGATGTTAGTTGAATCAATTGCAAGTCGTCCTTATGATGTACTAGATTCTGAAGAAGCACGCATGGAGGCGGGGGATAATGAGAAGAGTTTATATCACATTATCAAACCAGAGATTAATTTTGAACCCACTATAGATGAGTCTGACCCACGAGCTTATGATAGTGCAGTAGAGCACTTCCAGAAGTTTCAAGATAAAGGCTGGTTAGTACAAGATGATAAGGATTGTTATTATATATATGCACAGACCATGAATGGTAAAACACAGTATGGACTTGTGGTTGGTGCTTATGTTGACGATTATCTGAATGGAAATATTAAGAAACATGAGCTAACACGCCGTGATAAAGAAGAAGATCGAATGAAGCATGTTCGTGTTTGTAATGCGAATGTAGAGCCCGTATTCTTTGCTTATCCAGATAACAATGTATTGGACACATTGTTAAGTCGCTATGCACAAACAACTCCAGAGTATGATTTCGTTGCACCTGACGATGGATTCCGTCACCAGTTTTGGGTTGTTAGTGATAAAGCTGACATCGATACGATTACCGAAGAATTTAAGAAGATGCCAAGCCTTTATATCGCAGATGGACATCATCGTTCAGCTGCTGCAGCTCTAGTAGGTGCAGAGAAAGCGAAGAATAACTCAGGACACAAAGGCGATGAAGAGTATAATTACTTCATGGCTGTTTGCTTCCAATCTAGCCAATTAACAATTCTAGACTATAATCGTGTAGTTAAGGACTTAAATGGCATGGAAGTTGCAGAGTTCTTACAAGCATTAGAGAAGAACTTTATTGTAGAACTAAAGGGAGAGGAAGAATATCGCCCTACCAAATTACATGAGTTCTCCTTATATATTGATCACAATTGGTATAGCTTAGAGGCAAAACCAGGTACATACGATGATACCGACCCTATAGGTGTGCTTGATGTTGACATCTCTAGTCGTTTGATTCTAGACGAACTAATGGGTATCAAGGATCTCCGTTCTGATAAACGCATCGATTTCGTTGGTGGTCTACGTGGGCTTAAGGAGCTTAAACGTCGTGTTGATAGTGGAGAAATGCGTTGGGCACTAGCACTTTATCCTGTCTCTATGCAACAGATTATGGATATAGCTGATAGTGGAAAGATCATGCCACCCAAAGCTACTTGGTTTGAGCCAAAGCTACGTTCTGGTCTTGTGATTCACAAGCTAGATTAGGCGATGGTTATTATTATTGAATGGACAACGATAAATATAAAACAATAACAGAAAAAGCAATAGGTGAGGGATTTTACTCTGAAAGTCGGAGTAAGTTCCTCGCTTTTGCCCATCATGTAGACTCAGTTGAACAAGCTTTAGAGATAGTAAAAGAGTATAGAAAGAAGTACTATAATGCGCGCCATTGCTGTTATGCTTACAGGATCGGCTTCATGGGAGAAGAATTCCGAATGAATGATGACGGGGAGCCATCATCTACTGCAGGTAAACCCATTCTAGGACAAATAGATAGCAATGGATTGACAAATACTCTTATCATTGTTGTACGTTATTTTGGTGGAGTCAAACTTGGTACAAGTGGACTAATAGTGGCTTATCGGGAAGCATCATCCGATGCCATTGCTCATTGTGACATCGAAGAAAGATTTATAGAAGAGCAGATTAAGTTTACTTTCTCCTATCCAATGATGAATGCAGTCATGAAGATAGTAAAGGATATGAATCCACGGATCATCAATCAAGTGTTTGATAATACTTGTGAGCTAACCCTCTCCATTCGCAAATCTTATGCAGACGAATTGCAAACCCGTCTGAACAAATTATCTTTTGAGTAACAAGTATTTATTAAAGACTATGAAGTCTCTTTTGAAAGTAATCTTATCTTGTATTGGAATACTATATTCTATCTCATTGAGTGCACAGAATAATGCAAGCGGAAGGATTGTTGATGAGCAAAGTAAGGGAATTGATGCCGCTGTAGTTATGCTAATTTCTTTACCAGATAGTATCCTTATAGAAACGACACTTACTGATGATAATGGAGACTTTCAACTTCCAGAGCAAACAGGACATTTCCTTTTATATATAAGGGCATTAGGTTATAAAGAATTTAAGAAAGATATAACAATCACCGCATCGGAGATTCTTCCAACTATCCAGTTAGAAGCAGATAATGTTGTCTTGAAAGATGTTGTCGTTACAGCTCGCAAGTCACGCCCATTAACTAGTTTGTCTAATGGTAAATTACAGATAAATGTGGCACAAACTTATCTTACCGATATCGGAAATGCTTTAGATGTTTTAAAGCATTCACCCGGAATATCGGTAAATAGTAAGGGAGATATATCTTTAGCTACTCTTGGAGGAACCGCCATATACATAAATGGAAAGAAACTTATGTTACAAGGAGAAGAACTTTCTGCTTATCTTCGCTCTCTACCCTCATCTAAAATTACTCGCATAGAAAGTTCTACTAATCCTAATGCGAGTTTTGGTACTGATGGAGCAGGAGGGATTATTAATATTATCTTGAAAAGCAATGAAAGAACTGGTACCTTCCTTACAACGTCACATAGTTTGTCTTACTGGAAGAACATAAGACAAAACTCTGATATTTCTTTCTCCCTCAATAAAAGCAAATGGCAATTAGGTTTGAACTATAGCCATAGCTTAGGACATTATGCAATGGAGTATGGCTTTGAGAAAGTTCAAGATGGCAATAAAAGTATATCAGAAACATCTGATACTGATAAGCGAAACACTTACTCTGTAGGTGTTGATTTCTCTTGGCAACCTAATCAAAAGAATAAATTGTATTTTAATAGTACGATGAATCTGCTTGTTGGACCTGGTTTGACAGAGACAACAACACAGGTATATAATGGTACCTCTACGTTAGATGGAATCCTAAAGGCACGCAATGACTATGTAAAGCAGAAGACAATTCAATACAATAACAGTATAAATTATCTATACCAACCATCAGAGAGTCATCAGTTATCTTTTTCTGTTGATTGGACACACTTTGATGGTAAAGCTCGTTGCAAACAACCCAATGATTATTTTTCATCTAATAATATACTTATTCGTTCTGATTTATTCTATTCTCAACCTGACAAAGATATTGATATTTATGCCTTATTAGCTGACTATAAATATAAACCTAATGCACAGAATGAATGGCTAATAGGTGCTAAGACCTCATTGATAAAGAGTAATAATATCTTTCTTTTTAAAAAGAATGGGCTAATAGACTCACAACGTTCGAATAGATTTAAGTACAACGAAGATAATATTGAGACTTATGCGCAATACACACTCTCTTTGAATAAACTAGAGTTAAGTACTGGTCTACGTATGGAGTATATGTATACCAATAATAAGCTACACTCTTATGCTAACCAGTTGATAGAAGAAAATAATCGGAGGAAGTTGAATCTATTCCCCAACATGTCAGTATCTTATGCTTTCAATGATAAGAACAAAGTAGCTCTTTCATACAGTAGGCGACAAGATAAACCTCGGTATGAAGATCTAAATCCTTTTGAATATTTATTAGATGAGTTATCTTATTGGAAAGGCAATCCCTTTCTTAAGCCTCAGATAAGCAATAAGATTATACTGAACTATACATGGAGTAGTTTATCTTTAAGCTTATATTATAATAAGCTAGATGATTACTTTACGTCACTTACCGATGTATTTGAGCATAACAAGACGATAATGATAACTAAAAATATAGGGACACAACAGCAAATAGGAATAGAAGCGGTCTATTCTAAGCGTCTTACTTCATGGTGGGATATTAATTCCAACATAGGATTTTACTATTTTGATAATAAGTTGAATTACGAGAACTATAAGCAAGAATATAAACGGCCATCATGTTTCTTATCCGCAAACAATAATTTTCATTTACCTTTAGGTATCGACCTAGAGCTTTCAGGACGATACTATTCAAAACGTCAAGGAGGAAGTTATGAAGTGAATAAGTCAACTGGTGGTATTGATTTAGACTTAAATAAATCATGGAATAATAATCGTTTCCGCCTCTCACTATTGATGACTGATCTGTTACATACAGAGCGTTGGGATAGCTATGGAATAAAAAATAGCTTGAATCTCTCATCTTGGGGATATGGAGAAAGTCGGAAGATCATGTTGCGTTTCACCTATAGTGTTGGTAAACAAAAGTTTGAAAAAGAAGAAAAGAATCTTGAAGAATTAAAGCGATTGTAACTTCTTATTCTCTTAGAAATCTTTACTTTCGTAGTAGGTTATACTGATAGAGTTCTTACCGATTCTCAAAGAACATATCATCCAAACCTAATAAAGAAGAAGTCAAATGAAGAGATTTATATTCATATTATTTCTGTTTTTAGTGACGGATACGACTATAACTCAAGCATTCAGTAGCTTTCAAAATGATTTCGTAGAAAATGAAAAGAAGGTCTACACAGTTGTTGAAGAGATGCCAAGCTTTAAAGGTAACGTTAATACTTGGTTAATATCTCACCTTCGTTTTTCCAAATGGACAATTAGAGAAGGAGTATATGGAAGAGTGATGGTAAAGTTTATTGTAAAGTCAGATGGCAGATTGTCTGATTTTAGTATTTACAGAAGCACTAACCATGAGCTTGATACGAAAGTACTTCGTGTAATAAAGAAGATGCCTAAATGGAATCCAGGAAAGCATAACGGGATTCCCGTCTCATGCTATTATATCTTACCCATCGTTTTTTGCCCACAATAATAATCCTATATATTGATAGATATGAAAAGGAGGTAAACAATAAGTAACAGTGTTTACCTCCCGTTTGTTTTAAGATAAAATAGTTTTTTAGGATAAATGACTTAGAGTACAGTTTATAGACCAACTTATTTACTCTTCATTTATACTTTAATTTGGACATCAATTGAGTTTATACTTAGACATCAATCATACTTTAAGTTAATGTATGATGTTATACAAGTTTGTATAATCGATTATACACGTTTGTATAACTCATTATACACGTTTGTATAATTGATTATACACGTCTGTATAAAGGGCTATACAAACTTGTATAAAGTCGTTCATCAAGTATAAGGACGAATGTTGTTTAAGTTAAAGTATGGTTGGCTTCTACCTTAAAGTACGATTGTCGTTTAAGTATAAGTACGATCGTTGTTTAAGTTAGAGTAGGATAATCGACTAAATATACTGTAAAAGGTCGATTCATTTATGTTACCCTGATAAGATAAAAGGAGTAATCCTTTGATGATTGGTAATTAATTATTATATTTGCAACAACATTAAAATTATCTCTTAGACCATATATAGGATATAAGCTACAATATACTTAGCATTGGCGGGTAATTGTAGAAGGTCTCTTTAAGACAGTTTTACTATGCAGAATGTTTTTCATGGATTAGGTATAGCCTTAATTACTCCCTTCAAAGAAGATGGTAGTATAGATTATGACGCACTTGTGAGTCTAGTTGAATATCAATTAGCTAATGGTGCTGATTTCTTTTGTATTTTAGCGACAACAGGCGAGGCTCCTTGCTTGACTCGTGAGGAAAAGGATGAGTTGACACGTGTTGTAAAGAAGGTGGTTAATGGTCGTGTACCTATCTTGAAGTATTGCGGTGGGAATAACACTGCAGCTGTTGTAGATGAGATAAAGACGACAGACTGGCAGGGGATTGATGGTATCCTAAGTATCTGTCCTTATTACAACAAACCAAGTCAAGAGGGACTTTATCAGCACTTCAAGGCTATTGCGCAAGCCAGTCCTTTACCCATCGTAATGTATAACGTGCCTGGTAGAGTAGGTGTGAACATGACGGCAGAGACAACTGTACGTATTGCGTCAGAATTTGATAATGTGGTTGCTATTAAAGAAGCGTCTGGGAATTTAGAGCAGGTTGATGAGATTATCAAGAATAAGCCTAAGCACTTTGAGGTTATTAGTGGTGATGATGCTTTGACATTCCCAATGATTGCCAGTGGTGCAGTTGGAGTTATCTCGGTTATTGGCAATGCACTTCCTAAGGAGTTCTCTCGTATGATTCGTCTTGAGTTTAATGGAGAGTATGAGCCAGCAAGAAAGATACATCATCAGTTCACAGAGTTATATAAACTTCTTTTTGTAGATGGTAATCCTGCTGGTTGTAAGGCTCTGTTGAATGATATGGGAATGATAGAGAATGTGCTCCGTCTTCCTTTGGTTCCAACGCGCATAGAGACAAAGCAGAAGATGAATGAAATTTTGAAGGGATTGAGAATCTAAGTTGATCGACTTAATAATAAAAAGCAAAAAAGAGATGGAACGATAATGTTCTATCTCTTTTTTATGGTTCTATTAGCTGGATGATAGTCTAATGTTTGTAACAATCTGTTTTATTGTTCGTTTGTATAAGCCCTTAACTTTTTCTTGGTAAGTTCGTCAGCTTATGTGTTGAATCTTTTGGGGCTTTATGTTGGCTTATTTGATAGCTTCTAACTCAATAGCCATTTCTTGTTGCAACTCCTTCGCCTTCTGGGCTGCAATCTCTGAGAAGTCTTTGTCCTTGCCAGCGTAAATGATACCACGAGAAGAATTGACAAGCAAACCGCAGTCCTTTGTCATTCCATATTTACATACCTCTTGCAAGCTACCACCTTGTGCACCGACGCCTGGTACTAAGAGGAAGTGGTTAGGAGCTATGCGACGAATGTCCTCAAACATTTTGCCTTGTGTTGCACCAACTACATACATGAGGTTCTCTGTGGTTCCCCATTCTTGCGACTTCTTTAATACCTTCTCAAAGAGTCGTTCGCCTTGTTGGTCTTCTGTTAATTGGAAGTCGTGACTACCTTTATTGCTAGTGAGTGCGAGAAGGATAACCCATTTACCATCGTACTCAAGGAAGGGCTTCACACTGTCTTCACCCATGTAAGGGGCAACCGTGACAGAATCAAGGTTATACTCCTCAAAGAAGGTCTGGGCATACATCTTAGAGGTATTGCCAATGTCACCACGCTTTGCATCGGCAATGATAAAGTGATTAGGGTGATTCTCCTTTAAATACTTGATAGTCTTTTCGAAAGCAACCATACCTTTGAGTCCGTAGCACTCATAGAAAGCAAGGTTGGGCTTATAGGCAACGCAATAAGGTGCTGTTGCATCGATGATTGCTTTGTTGAAAGCAAAGATAGGTTCCTCCTCCTTTTTCAAGTGTTCAGGGATTTTATTGATGTCAGTGTCCAGTCCGACACATAAAAAAGTCTTCTTAGAGAAGATCTCGTTGATTAGTTGTTGTCTGTTCATATTGTATTATATAGTTTACTCTTATTATCCATTGCCTCATTTGAAAATAAATCTTTTGAAAAAAGAGAATTTCTACCTATTCTTTTATTCTTTAATGATTGGATATTAACGACAGCACCATATTCTATGAAGTTATTAAAGAATCCATCAATATTATTCCCCCAGTAAACGAGGCAACAAGCCATTGGTGCGCCTTTACCTGCATCTATTCCATTTACCAAAAACCGTAGTCGTGTATCATATAGAAAGCAGATACTTGATGCTTGTCCAAAAACACATTGTTTCCAGTGATTGGTATTAGGTGCAACAGGAATCAGGGCTATTATCTCCGCATTACTTTCATTGTGAGTCCTTGCACACTTCCCTAACCAATCCTTTATACTAGTCCCTCTAGTTCTGTCTGCTCCGTATGGTGGATTAACATATATATGTTGGTAGAGATTCCAATCCTGTTCTAACCCATCAATTTGTGGGAGAATAAACTCCGTTTCAGCATTGACAATCGAGTATGTGTTGGAGCAGGGATCTAAATCTATCTTCCCATTCCAAAATCTTTTTATTGCATTTACATATTTGGGTGGCGTACACCAACTCTGACTTAAAGTATTTACTTTTCTTCCAGCTGTCATCTTACAAATACCTCCCAATTCTTGTTTCTTAAAGTATTCAGCTGCTCTTTCAAGTCTGTTATGGTGTATTCTGATGGAGTTATGACATTAAACCAATCTTCTATGTGGTTGATATTGTTATGAAAATAAGAACATAACTGTAAATGTGCAGAGTAGCTGATTTTTGACTTTGTGAATATATTTATCTTTTTCCCTTCCTTATAGCTTTCTAGAAAGGCTTCCCGTATTGCAGTATAGGGGTGTGATGGGTGTAGAAGTAAGTCACTAATAAATGT
>ERZ772960.3061-NODE-3061-length-11556-cov-31.875228_pt1 | contig 11556 bp, 8 predicted proteins | sample MGYA00580678_ERZ772960 | MGnify/ENA primary metagenome ERZ772960 (study PRJEB29015, sample SAMEA2737930) | human oral metagenome | biome: human oral; feature: human-associated habitat; material: dental | place: China | collected 2059 ...
AATAGGTACCGTTGGTGATTTCCACGCCGTAAAAATCAAATCCGTCGTCGATCATTTCTTGCATAATCGGCTGGACGGTGAATTCGCCGCGGCCATCAAAGTCATCGCGAGCCCGCTCGAGATAGCCGAAGAACTCGCCCGGTAGCAAATAGCTACTGACGCTCGCCAAGTCGGACGGCGCGTTAGCTTTACCAGGTTTTTCAACGATATTAGTCATTTTAATGACGCCATCTTTGACTTGCTGGCCGTTAACTACGCCGTAACGATCGAATTCGGCGTCTTCGACAATTTTCTTACACGACAAGATTGCTCCGTCGAGTTGCTGCGACGCCTCAATCATTTGGCGAAAACGACTCGGGCTAGCCTCTATGAAGTCGTCAGCAAACGTGTAAATCACCGACTCGCCTGGCATAATCAAATGTGAAGCGCAAGCCAGCGGCGTCGCATTACCATAAGGGCCTTTCTGACGAATATAGACGAAGTTAGCCATCTCAGACAAACGCCGGACAGTATCAATCAGCGGCTGCTTTTTAGCGCCGCCAGCGCGCAGGTTAGCCAGCAGCTCTTCGTTTGGCGTATCAAAATGGTCTTCGATCGCCCGCTTGTTGGCGCTACCGATGATAATAATATCTTTGATGCCAGCCTCCACCAATTCCTCGACGACATACTGGATAATCGGCTTGTCAATTAGCGGCAGCATTTCTTTGGGCATAGCTTTGGTCTGCGGCAAAAACCGGGTGCCGAAACCAGCGGCAGCAATGATAGCTTTGGTTGGTTTTTTCATAGTTTAACTCCTATTCTCTCATCTTTCTGAAGTGTCGAACCTTATAATTTTTCGCGGATTAATTTCTGCGCCAGGCTCGGGTTGGCTTGGCCTTTGGAACGCTTCATTACTTGACCAACCAAGTAGCCAATGGCTTTGTCTTTACCAGCTTTAATGTCGGCAATGGAAGCTGCTGAGGCCGGGTCATTCAATACTTCGTCAACGATGGCAGCGATGGCTGATTCGTCGGATACCTGCAACAAGTTCTTTTCCTTGGCGATATCCTCCGGCATAACGCCAGCGTACTTTTCATTGAATAAATCGAGAAAGATTTCCTTGGCACTATTCGAACTAATCGTCCCTTTCTCAGCCAGCAGAGCCAAATGCACCAAGCGGCGCGGACCGACTAGTCCAGACTCAACTTTTTGATAGTCTAATTGTTCGTCTGGCGTGGAAGCAAATAAGTTGAAACTTCGTTTAGCTAGCCGGCCGTAAGTCTGACGATCAACATTCAAATCCTCCAGCACTGACTGCTCGTTGCTGTCAGTCAGGGAGTAAATGGCGTCCAGAGTTTTGGCAGCTTCCTGATGAGCTAGCACCGTATCAATTACCGAATGATCCAACTTCAAACCTACCCAGCGTTCTCGATACTCGTTCGGCAACATCGACACCTCAGCCTGAATCTGCGCAATTTCCTCATCGCTCAGCACCACTGGCGGGATGTCAGCGTCAGGCATGTAGCGGTAATCCTGAGCGTCCTCTTTCGAGCGCTGCGAAGTGGTGACTTGCTTGTCATCGCTCCAGCCGCGGGTTTCCTGCATCACCGATTCACCACTTTCCAGCAAGTCAACTTGGCGCTTGAACTCGTATTCAGCGGCACGCTCGACGCTGCGGAATGAATTAAGGTTTTTGACTTCTGCGCGCTTACCAAGCTCAGTCGCGCCCTTTTTAGCCACCGAAATATTGACATCAAACCGCATGTTACCGTGATACAAATCACCGTGCGTCACGCCAGCATAAACCATCAATTTGTGCAGCTCCGAAGCATACGCTTTAGCCTCCTCTGCAGAATGCATATCCGGCTCAGAGACGATTTCGATCAGCGGTGTACCAGCGCGGTTGAGATCGACCAATGAATAGCCGTCGTGATGCGTCAATTTGCCAGCGTCTTCCTCCATGTGTGCGTGATGAATCCGCACTCGTTTGAGCGAGCCGTCTTCCAGCGGCGCGTCAACATAGCCAGCCAAGATAATCGGCTGGTACATCTGCGATGTCTGATAGCCCTTTGGCAGGTCAGGATAGAAATAATGCTTGCGATCAAAACGGCTGACGTGGGCGATTGGCGCATTCAGAGCCTTGCCAGCGCGGATTGCCAATTCAACGGCGTGCTTATTCAACACCGGCAGCATGCCCGGCAGACCGAAGTCGATTTGGTGCGTTTTTTCGTTTGGCTCGGCGTCGCGGGCGTCGTTGTCAGCCGGGCTGAACAATTTGGTCTTGGTTGCCAGCTGGACGTGGCATTCAATGCCGATAGTCATTTCATATTCATCATATACACTCATCATAACGCTCCCAAATCTTTTAGTGCTTGCTCAAAGCTCGTCATAGCTCGCCGAAAACTTTGCGCGGTTAGTTTCACTTTAGTCTCGTGGGCAATTTGATTGCGCAATTTATGCGCCGCCCACAAACCATTTTCATCCGTCCAATCACCCTTGCGAGATTTCAGCCTGTCACCCATCGTTGCGCCCGCCACTCCGCAGTCGCGCATGGCTTTGTCGAGCAGCTTGTCGGCTTTGACAATTGCCATCTGCAAGCTGTCCGAGTTACCCGCCTTAGCACCGCGCTGAATTGCCCGCCAAACTTTTTGATACATTTCTCTGTCAAGCTGTTTGTGTCCGCGCGACGTCAATTGGATAAAAACGATCAACAAGCCGCCGATCAACAACGCCGCCACTACCAGCGCAATCAACAAGCCGTCCATCAGGCAGCCTCCACTTCCGCCGCTAACTTCAGCAAGTTGCCGTCCGACTGATAATCACCAATCAACTGCACACCAATTGGCAAGCCCTCGTCGCTATTTCCAGCCGGCACGGAAATTGCTGGCAGTCCGGCCAGGCTGGCCGGCACCGTCATGATGTCTGCCAGGTACATTTTGATTGGATCATTGGTATTTTCACCAAGTTTGAACGCTGGTGTCGGTGCAGTCGGCATTAACAGCGCGTCGTACTCAGTGAACAACTTTTTGAACTCGTTGATGAGCAAGGTGCGCGCTTTTTGCGCCTGCATGTAATAAGCGTCAAAAAAGCCGCTCGACAACACGAAACTACCGATCATAATCCGCCGCTTATTCTCCGTCATAAAACCTTCGTTACGGCTGCGGCCGTACAATTCCGCCAGCGTTTTCACTTCGGCCGCCCGGTGACCATAGCGCACGCCATCATAGCGCGCCAGATTTGACGATAATTCTGCCGGCACAATGATATAGTACATTGCCAGCGAATATTGCATCATACCCAGATCTACTTCTTCAACGTCATAACCAAGTTGTTTCAATTTCTCAGCATAATCAAGAGTTTTCTGACGAACTGCCGCGTCCACATCGTCAGTCATACATTGCTTGACCAAACCAATTTTCTTCTTAGTAAAGCCTGGCTGGTTCTGCCAAAAGTCAGGCAGCGTCGTCATGTCCTTGTCGTCGCGGCCCGCCATAATCTCCATCACCAAATTGGCGTCATCAGCGTTCGTGGCGAAACAACCAATGGTGTCCGTACTCGACGCCATGGCCACCACGCCGTAGCGGCTGACTGCGCCGTAGGTTGGCTTGACACCAACCACGCCGTTAAAACTGGCGGGCTGACGAATCGAACCGCCAGTGTCTGTCCCCAATGCAAACGACACCACGTCAAGCGCCGTCACCACCGCCGAACCGCCCGACGAGCCGCCGGCTACTCGAGTTTTATCCGTAGCGTTTTTAGTCGGACCAAAGGCTGAATTTTCCGTCGAACCACCGTGAGCAAAGGCATCCAAGTTGGCCTTGCCGATGCAAATTGCACCTTCGGCCTCCAATTTTTCAACCGCCGTGGCCTGCAATGGCGCGTTAAAATTCTCGAGCATTTTCGAGGCAGCAGTCGTCGGCGCTCCAAAGGCCAAGAAATTGTCTTTCACAACAAACGGCACACCGGCCAACCGGCCAGAAATCTCACCCTTATCCACCAGTTCGGCACGCTCCAGCGCCCGCTCTTCTGTCAAACTCAGCAGTGCATGATAATCTTCAACGTCGCGCGCTCGCTGCAATGCTTCATTGACATTCTCAACTGCACTTTTCCCGGTAAAATCACTAATCCGACTCATTACAACACCTGCGGCACTTTCACTTGATGATTCTGCTTTTCGGGCGCTAGGTTAAGGAGTTCGTCTCGAGAAATCCCTGGCTGAACCTCATCTTCGCGCCATATATTCTCTAGTCCCGTCACTTGATAAGTCGGCTCCACGCCCGCCGTATCAAGCTCACCGAGCTGCTCAATGTAGCCAATTATATTTTCCAAATCCTGGCGCAGTCCATCAACTTCATCATCGGCTAATGCCAGACTACTCAAACTCGCCAAGTGCTGAATATCACTGGTAGAAATAGTTGTCATATAGATTATTATATCACTTTGATGGCTAACTTAGTACTGAATAAAGCGAGGATTATACAACGAGACCATCTGTGGCAATCCGTAATAGCTTAAAGCACCTCCAGGCAGCGGCAATCCGCCATACCGCCAGCCAACATTGACAGCCGTTTGGGCTGACGTTGCACCGCTAGGCGCATCAGGATGATCAACCACGCTAATCCATGGTGCACTACGATCAGCAACGTACATCTTACCATCAGGACCGCGCAATACCTGACCGCCACCCTCTTCCAAAGGATGGTATGACATCACCTGGCACGACCCCCCAGCTATACCAGTCCCTGGATGCTCTGAACAATTAGTTTTACCAATAAACATTTCGCTATTTTTTATAGTAGTATTATTGCCGCTACTCAGATCATACCGGAATAACCTTCCAGGATATATTGATGAAGTATATACGTACCGGCTTGTCGGTGAAAAATCTGCAGCGTATCCAACTCCTCTATTTTCAACACCCCTATTAACACTCCAATAATTCATTTGGCGCATATCATTATCGCCAGCACTAATATCAAAAACCTGAACAGACCCAGCACGCCGCTCCTGAGGGCATTTATGACTACCTCCCATCATGACAACCAATTTAGTATAACTATCATTAAAGTTTATACTGCCAAAACTAGTCGTTTTGAAAGCCTCTGCGTCACTTCCGCACATTACAGACCGACCGTTTGCTGGTGTAAATTCTTTATACGCAAACTGTATCGGCTTTGTGTTGCCGCTCATATTCGGATGTTGCCCGCTAATAATATTAGATCCGTTATTAAGCGTCCATATACCAAAAGCATATAACGCATTTGGCGCGTTCGGTCTGTACGTGTAAATAATTCCACCATTACCAACAGCGTTCGGCCTGGCATTCAGCGCTTCTGAAGCATACATCTTCATACCGCCAGGCGCGACAGCTGCATTTTTAAGAGTAATGACGCCATCTGGATATCCAGGCACAGCGAAGTCTATCAAACTCCAGTACAATGTTCCATAGTTTTTAGTATCATTAGCATTAACCGTGTTGCTAACTACGATAAACCTAGTTTCCTCTCTATTAATAGGAAATGATGCGACCGCTTGAGTACCTGTCACTGAGCCACACAGCCCCTGCCCGAGCGGACTGAACGGGAATGGCGTACCAGTAGGATAATCGCAATTTGAATTAAAGTTGTAAGCGCCAGACCGCGTCGGCATGACATTGCCGTTTTTATCCCATATATTCAATCCGTCGGATATAAATTTCAAATTACCGTCCCGTCCAGAGACAGTTGTTATACCTTCTGCTGATATTGGACGGCTCGGCACAGACAGAGAAGGAGAAACGGTAGTTCCTCCCGTACCAAAATCGACTCTGGCATTATTCCCAAAATACCACCATCGTTTACTAGCGCGACTACCAGAAGGATCTACTTCCTGGCTTACTTGCTGACGCGATACATATGAGTACGTTTTATATATTGAACCGTCTTTACGGCGCAGGTTAATCATGCCGACAGACTCGGTAACCCTAGCCAATCCAGACAAAACGTATTTCGCTTCAAATGTAGTCGTATAGTTAGGTCCTTTTAGTATATGGTCTGGCGACGCCACTACCCCCCCCAGGCAATTGGTGTTTGGACGGACAGTTTTTGTCGTATCAAAGTAATCCCTGCGAATACAGTGAGCCAACCTAGCGGCGCCAGCCTCAGCCGCCTCTCTAGCTAACTGACTGTAATACTGCTCTTTTAGAGCATTAGAAGCGCTGGTAGATAATAAGAGCGCCGAAGACAACAAACCTAAAAGCACTAGGCTGGCAATTAGCACCGTTGGTAAAGTAAACCCCTCAAAGCGCTCTTTATTAATCATACCGTCCACCCCTTTTCAAATTTTAGTCGCTTACGTAACTTTCAAAGTTCTTCTGTAGCCGCAGCCTATTAGAGCTGCCAGAGTCTACACTGTTTCTTGAACTTGTCCCGCCGTGCAGCTTTACAGCCATAGTGATAGCGCCAGCTAGCAGAACAACAGCTGAAGCTGCAACCAATACTAACGTCAAGGTCTTAGAGGCATTCTTACCTTGGACAATTTTATGGACGAAAAACGCCGAAGTTGACACAACTGCCAGCGCTAGTAAGTACGGTAAGAATTCGCCAAGATACAAACTCTTATAAATTTCACCAGCACCGCTAACACCAATGAACAAAAGCGAGTTAACAAGGATACTAGCTAACTTAGCAACCAACCCAACAGCTGGCAGCAACAACGCGCCAAGACCGCCATAAGTTATTAATTTATAAGCTGTACGATTAGTGTAACCCTCACGCTCTGGCACGGTCCTGGAAACTCGCGAAAACAACACAAACGATAGAACTGAGAATAGTAGTGCTAATACAGCCGCCGCTACGATCCCCGTACCTGGCGTTACCATGTCTGGAGATAGATATCCACGCACAAACGAAGTGGTTACCGACGCAGTACCAGCCCAAAGTCCGAATACGCTTACTATCGTGTCAATAAGTAAAAAGGCAGCCGCTACAGCCGAACCCATCGCAAAAGCGTATTCAAATGTCAGCAACTTTGACTTGCCCTTATTTGGATCAACATACGCTGCATATTGCGGATATGCCTGATAGCTTGCCGCTGGCGGTACAGGTACAGCTGCTTCCGGCTGCGCGACATTATTTTCTGGCTGCGGTTGTTCTTTGGTTGCCATTTTTACCTCCTAATCTAATGGTTAACTCTATTCTACATGGTCTGGCGAATTTCTGCAATCAAATCACGCAGCTCCGCCGCTTTTTCAAATTCTAGATTGGCGCTATGCAGCTCCATTTGACCAGTCAACTCCTTGATCAGCGTTGGATATTCGTCCTTTGGAATCTTCTTCAAGTCCAGCTTTGGCTTTTTATCCGATTCTTTTTGCGGGATGATGGAGCGCAGGCCATCGTCAATCTTCTTCTGGATGGTTTGCGGCGTGATGCCGTGCTCTTCGTTATATTTCTGCTGAATTTGCCGCCGACGATTCGTCTCATCAATTGCTCGCCGCATGCTGTCAGTTACGTTATCGCCGTACATCAGCACCCGCCCGTCCACGTGCCGCGCCGCTCGGCCAATCGTCTGAATCAGCGCCTGTTCAGAGCGCAGGAAACCTTCTTTATCAGCGTCCATAATCGCCACCAAACTGACTTCTGGTAGGTCCAATCCCTCGCGCAGCAAATTGATACCAACCAAGACATCGTACGTTCCCAGCCGCAGATCTTTGAGAATATCACCGCGCTCCAGCGTGTCAATTTCGCTGTGCAGATACGCCGTTTTCACACCATTGTCGGTCAGATAGGCACTTAAGTCCTCAGCCATACGCTTGGTCAAGGTCGTTACCAATACGCGGTGACCGTTGGCAATAGTCTGGCGAATCTCCTCCATCAAATCATCAACCTGTCCTTCGGTCGGCCGCACCTCAATCGGCGGATCAAGCAGTCCGGTCGGCCGGATCAACTGCTCAGCCGGCTTCGGCGAATGAGCCAGTTCATAGTCGCCCGGTGTAGCCGACACATAAATCGCCTGATGAATATGCTGATCAAACTCATCAAACCTCAGCGGACGGTTATCCAGCGCACTCGGCAAGCGAAACCCGTGCTCCACCAATACTTCCTTGCGCGCCCGGTCGCCGTTATACATACCGCGGACTTGCGGCAAGGTCATATGCGACTCATCGACCAGTAGCAGCCAATCGTCCGGAAAATAATCAATCAAGGTCGCTGGCTGCTCGCCCGGTTCACGGTCGGTCAGATAGCGCGAATAATTCTCAATTCCCTTAACAAAGCCAGTTTCTTTCAGCATCTCCAGGTCATATTTAGTGCGCTGAGCTAGGCGCTGTGCCTCCAGTAATTTGTCGTGCGACTCAAACCATTTCAGCCGCTCGTCAAATTCTTTTTCGATGCCAGTGATGGCTTTTTCAATTCGTTCACGCGGCGTCGAATAGTGGCTAGACGGGAAAATCGTCAACTGCCTTGGCTGATCCAAAATCTCGCCAGTCAGCGGATCGATTCGCGTTAACCGCTCAACCTCATCGCCAAAAAATTCCACCCGCACCGCCGTGTCCTGCCCGGCTGGGAAAATATCGACCACGTCGCCGCGCACCCTGAAAGTCCCGCGCGCGAAATCAACATCATTGCGCTTATACTGAATGTCGGTCAGCAAGCGAATAAACTTGTCCTGAACCCGCCGCTCGCCGACCGTCAATTGAATGGCCATATCGGCGTACGTTTCCGGCGAACCGATACCGTAAATACAAGACACGCTCGCCACGATGATAACGTCGCGTCTCGTTAACAGTGCCGATGTTGCCGCATGCCTGAGCCGATCAATCTCATCATTAATCTTTGAATCTTTCTCAATATACGTATCGCTACTAGCAATGTAAGCTTCCGGCTGATAATAATCAAAATAACTGACAAAATAATGCACCTCATTATCTGGAAAAAATTCCTTAAACTCAGAAAACAGCTGCGCCGCCAAAGTCTTATTGTGCGCCAGCACCAGCGTCGGCACATTGGCTCGGGCGATAATATTTGCCATGGTAAACGTTTTACCCGAACCGGTCACGCCCAATAGAGTCTGCTCGCGCTCGCCCCGCTCCAAACCATCCATCAACTGAGCAATCGCCGTCGGCTGATCGCCGGTCGGCTGGTACTTTGATTTTAAGGCAAATTTATTCACTTTATTATTGTATCACCGACCAGCGCTGATTATCTATCTATAGATATCCTGCAAACCCCTGCTTCTGCTGCATGCTGGCCACGGGCTCCAACCGCGCCTTTGGTATAATTTCCAAGCGGCTTCATCTTGTTCAGCCGGCGTGGCATTACCGTACTTGCTCGGATCGGCAACCGACGCCCACGTGCCTCTATTAAACTGATAAGCGCCATAGTAACCATTGCCTGTATTAGACGTATAACTGCCCTCGCAGCTTCTCAATCGAGCTAAAGCCTCAGCAAAACTACCAGAAAAAGTATTTGAGCTCTTCGCGCCTACAATTTCAATCTGTTTTTTAGGCTCTTTCGTTGTAACGCTGGCGACTTCCTTGCGGCTTATTTCAATGCCATTTTTCATTTCAATCTCATATGTCGCATTACGCTTACCTTTCTCGCCAGCCTGCTTAATCTCCTTATGTCCAATATCTTTATTAGCATCTTGGATTTTTTCAGTCTCAAAATTGACTTCTTCCTCAACAGTAACGGTTTGCTTACCGTTTCGCCATAGCTCAATTTTCATACCCTCGGAGATAGCCGTCAGCGAATTTACAGACAGAGTATCGTTTCTGCCAGGTCTAATATTCTTTTCTTTCAGCAAATCGCCAACCGTCTTTGCGTGCGTCCTTATGATAAACTCCTTGCCGTACAGGACAAAATTCACCGCCTTTGCCCGTTCAACTTTCATTACCAAACCCGCACCGTCAACCAGCAAATTATCCGTTTTATTAAGCGCAGTTTTATCTTCAGGGTATACTTTCAAACCTGCCGCTTTGGCAATCAAAGCCGGCGTCTGCTGGGCAGTCGTTACTTTCAAGCGCTTACCGTTATCAACAATCGTAATTGGCCGGGCGCGATAGATATTAATATTATACTTTTCAGCAGCCATGTCCGTATCGAGGCTCGGCTCTATTACGTCCTGTTTTTCATCTACCTTAATATTGGCTGCCTTTAACGTCTCGCGGACAGTCCTGGCTTTCGTAATAACCGTCCGCCCAGCGCCGCGATCATAAATATTAACAAGCTTTTCGCCAGCTTTAACTACTGGATTATCACTATTAGCGAGCGCTTGATTAACGAAAAGCAAACTACCAAACATAATCGCAAATACACCCAGCAGAACAGCGGCGCTTCTATAATGACGTTTTATTAGCGATACGATACTCATAACAATGTACGAATGTACAATCATCTTTATTATATCAAATTTTCTCCAAACGTGCAAATTCAACGTTTAATTTTTTAACTGTTCCGTCATCAAATTTAACAGTCACGCCCAAGCCCTCGCTGTCAATAATTTCACCGGCGCCAAAGCTCGGACTGCGCACCCTATCCCCTACTTCCAGCCCTATTTCTTCTGAGTAGAAATCGGCTTCTGCTGGCGGCTGAGCCGGCCTATCAATTTCGCCAACCATCAGCCCCATCTCGTCCAAAAACCGCGACGGCATATTATAACCAATTTGCCCAAACTGTGTCCGGGAACTGGCGCAACTAACAAACAGTTCCTCCCTGGCGCGCGTCACGCCGACATAGCACAACCGGCGTTCTTCCTCAATGTCGTCAGCCTTACCGCTGTCAAACACTCGCGCGTGCGGTAAAATCCCCTCTTCTAGTCCCACCAAAAATACTACCGGAAATTCCAAACCCTTAGCCGCGTGCAGCGTCATAAGCGTTACCTGCTGCTCCGCCGCTGTGTCCGCCGAAGACATTAACGCCATTTCTTCCAAAAACGCCGGCACGTCAACATAAGCTTTGGCTTCCGCCAGCAACACGCCAATATTTTCCATCCGCTCCTCAGCTTGAGGCGTACCGTCATTGATAAAATCTCCGTAGCCAGTTCTTTTTATAATTTTTTCAATTAATTCTGCTGGCGAACCGTCTATTTCCTGCTGCAGTTCCTCCAGAATTTTTCCCAGCTCCAATAAAGGCCGTTTCGCTCGCGCCGTCAAATTATCGGCCTCTTCGACCGCCAGCAAGCCGCTGACAATATCCCGCCGCACCGCATCATTCCAGTCCAAAAATTTAGCCACGCTCACTGTACCGATACCGCGCTTTGGCACATTGACAATCCTTAAGAAACTAACCCGGTCGCTTGGCTGATACAACAATCGAAGATACGCCAATACGTCCTTAACGACCGCCCGATCTAAAAATCTTAGGCCGCCGACAATTTTATACGGAATATAGCTCTGCCTGAGCGCCCGCTCGATCGCATAACTCTGCGCATTCGTCCGATATAGCACCGCCGCATCGCCGTACTGGCGGCCATTGGCAATTTGCGCTTGAATCTCATTAGCAATCGCCAGCGCCTCTTCCGACTCGCTATATAATTGCCATAATTTTGGATCAATGCCATCACCATTTGCCGTCCATAGATTCTTATCTGTCCGATGAATAT
>ERZ772960.3064-NODE-3064-length-11549-cov-13.867496_pt1 | contig 11549 bp, 9 predicted proteins | sample MGYA00580678_ERZ772960 | MGnify/ENA primary metagenome ERZ772960 (study PRJEB29015, sample SAMEA2737930) | human oral metagenome | biome: human oral; feature: human-associated habitat; material: dental | place: China | collected 2059 ...
TTAGAAATGCTATAAAAAAACATACTCCATTGGGAGAAAAAATACGGAAGATTATCGATTCCGGCGCGCTTGTTGATGATGAAACAACCGCTGCTTTGGTAAAAGAGCGGTTAGCTCAAACCGATGCTCAAAACGGCTTTATTTTAGACGGATTCCCGCGAACGATTGCTCAGGCGGAAATATTGGAAGCTTTTTGCAGCCTTGACGCCGTCATCAATTTCGATATTTCGGACGAAGCAGTGATCAAGCGCTTATCGGGCAGGCGCTTATGCCCCTCGTGCGGAAAGAATTTTCATATTGAGTTTATGAAGCCTCTTATTGAAGGTCTGTGCGACAATTGCCGTGCAACATTGGTTATTCGTGAGGACGATAAAACAGAGGCGATCGTAAAACGACTTGAAACCTATCGTGAACAAACGTTTCCGTTAATTGAGTTTTATCAAAATAAAAATCTGCTTATAACCTTAGACGCGAAGCCTGCTCCGGCAGCTATTTTGGAGAACTTTGTTAAACTATTTTCCCTCAAGCAAATTAAATCTAAGGAAAACCTCTGAACGCTCAAGTTTTAGAGGTTTTATGAAGGATATCACTTTTTGAATTATAGGCTTGATGATGAGATCGCTGCTATTGCAACAGCCTTAGCGCCTGCGGCGCTCGGTATTGTGCGGACTTCGGGGGCGCGGAGCATTGAGCTTATCTCCCGTTTTTTTTCTCGTCCGAATGCCTTATTGCAAGCGCAGGGGCATACGCTGGTATACGGCTGGATACACGATGAGGGGGTGAAAGTCGATGAGGTTATCCTCTGTGTGTACCGTGCCCCAAAAAGCAATACCGGAGAAAATGCCGTTGAAATCCTCTGTCACGGCGGGCCGGGTATCGTAAAAGCAATTTATCGGCTCTGCATCAAAAACGGATTCCGTGAAGCGGAACGCGGAGAGTTCACCTTTCGTTCGTTTATACACGGTAAAGCGGATTTGACCCGTGCAGAGGCTGTGCGGGAAATTATCGATTCAAAAACAAATACGGCGCAGCAAAAGGCCGCCGGTCGGCTTTCCGGTACCGTATTTCGCGAAATAGAAACAATCAAAACGGATTTAATGGCCGCACTTGCCGCTTTTGAAGTAGGAATTGAATATCCCGAAGATGAGGAAACAATTGCAGACAGTTTTGACGAAGCGCTTCTGAAAAAACCGCTTTCGGCACTGCAGCAGCTCGCCGCTTCGTGGCAAACGGAAAAAATATATCAAGCAGGTGTGCGCCTCGTGCTTGCAGGCAAAACAAACGCAGGAAAATCCTCTCTTTTTAATGCGCTGTTAAAAGAAGACCGTGCTATCGTGTCGGATATTCACGGTACTACTCGTGACTGGCTTGAAGCGGAACTCGATTTTAAAGGAATCCCCGTACACATTTTCGATACCGCCGGTCTCCGCGCTACGGAAGATACAATCGAAGCGATAGGGGTGCAGCGCAGCGTTGAACTGGCATCGGCAGCCGACATTGTGCTGTATTTGATTGACGGGACAAAGCCGGCGGGAGACGAAGATAGTGCGTTTATCGAACGGAATACCGTTCCGCTGATTATCGTGCAAACCAAGGCGGATAAAGGGCATACGGAACCATTGCCGGCGGCTTTGCAGCGGTATCCCGCCGTGAGTTTGAGCTCGAAAACGGGTGTCGGTCTCGATGTGCTGATCGATACGGTTGTCGGCTTGGTTACGGCGGATACCGCGCTGCCGATGCAGGACGCGGGTGTCTCGCTTGGCACGGAGCGGCAAAAGGAAGCGGTAACCGCCGCGCTTGAAGTAGCACGCCACGCGCTTGAAGCCGGTCACAGCGGATACCCGCTTGATGCCGTCATTCAGGATGTGGAAGAGGCGGTACATGCGCTCGGAAGCGTTACCGGCGAAGTACGCTCCGACGATATCTTGGATAAAATATTTTCAGGCTTTTGTGTCGGTAAATAAGAAGGGAGTTTACAATATGAGTGTTATTCTACAGGCAGATGAGCTAAAGAAATCCTATTTTACCAAGCCGGTCTTGAACGGTATTTCTTTAGCGATAGAAGAAGGTTCGATACTCGGATTGCTTGGTCCGAACGGTTCAGGCAAAACAACTTTTTTGAAGATTATTGCAGGATTGCTCCATGCAACCTCCGGCGAAGTTCGGGTGTGCGGTCAACCGATCGGCCTTGAAACAAAGCGTATGGTTTCGTTTTTACCCGACCGGAATTGCTTGTATCCGCGGATGACTGCGCTCGATGTTATTCAATTTTATCAAGATTTTTTCGATGATTTTGATCGGAATAAGGCTTTGGAATTGCTCGAATTTATGGAGCTTGAACAAAAGCAAACGATTAAAACGATGTCGAAAGGGATGATCGAAAAGATGAATTTAACGCTCACTTTTTCGCGGGCTGCAAAGCTGTTCGTGCTTGATGAGCCGTTAGGAGGAACGGATCCTGTTGCCCGTGAAAGGATTATCAAAACAATCATTAAAACATGGACGGAAAACAGTGCGATTATCATCAGTACCCATCTTGTTACGGATGTCGAACATGTGTTTACCGATGTTGCGTTTCTACGCAATGGAACAATTGCCATGCAGGGTAATGCGGAACAACTGAGGGAAGCGCATCAAAAATCGATTTATCAGTTGTATCTCGAAATTTTCGGTTAAGAGGGAACAAATGAAACGGATTTTTAAATATACTTCTTTGCAACGGCTGCCGAGCATTGTTTTAAGCTGTGCCGTTATGGCATGTATGAGCGGTGTTGAGCTGCTCTTTTTAGCCTTTACTAAAAACATATTTAACGGGTTTTATATGTTGTGGTTTGTGCTCACCGTAATCGTATTAACGGTTATACCACTCTTTCTATTTATTCGATGCAGCAGCGGTTACGCACGGGCATTGTTGTTTACCGATGAAAGCTATCTTATGTTGACGTTGCCGGTACGTACCGAGTTCATATTGCTCGGTAGGATACTATGCGGTCTTGCAGAACTTATGATTTGTATTGCTGTCTCAGGCGTTTTTTCAATAGCGATTTGGATAGGCTGGACGTATCATTATATCGGTTTTACGAGTGAACAGTTTTTTCGTGTTGCGGGAGATATTCTCAATCTTATTTTTCTTAAAAATTTTCCTCTCGTTGCTTTTGTGCTATTAGGCTCATTAGTGTCATTCATATTTATCGGAAATGTTGCGCTTGTCGTTCAAACAGTGATGCGTTCCTTTAATATTAAACGAATGCGGGGAGTCTGGACTGTAGGCTTTATTCTTATTTTTACCGGTACGCTCTTTTTGACCGGAAGAATTGAGGCAATGGCCGGACGGGCGTTGGGTACCTATTGTCCCATTACCGTATACGGTATTAAGTATGCAGCACAGATTGCATCATATCCGGGTATGGTTATTAACGTCCCTATCGTTTCGACGCTTATTTCACTGGGGATCGGTATTGCATGTTTTTTTGCTTCGGCATGGCTGCTGAAAAAAAAGGTGGAGATATAGGGCTTTTTCATCCCTTATTTGTTCCGCATATTTTTCAAATATCCCGGTATATCCGAAAAACGAATATGCAAGCCGAATGTTATAAAGCAGAAAACAGCAACGCCTACAATCAGAATTCCGAGTATGATACACAAAACTTTTTGTCCGTTTTTCTTGTCGGCAAATGGGTCGATGGGAACGACAATGCTGCCGAACGGAATGGCTGCAAGTTTGGTAAGTTGAGTTCCGAACGGGATATTGATTCGCGTGCGGATATTTACCGCCCAACCGTTTGCTTCAAGAATCGGAGCAATACTGCGCTTACGCAGTTTTATCGAGGCTAAAATCATCGACGGCCCCGAAATACAAAGCAAAATTCCGATAAGGCCGAGCGGAACCCAAAAACCTAATCCGAATAATGCTTGCAAAATACTGCCGATTAAGGCGGAAATGCCGCCCAATGCAGTGCCGATCAGGGCAATAGTACCGAGGTCAAGTTTTTTTGCAGCTATAGGGGCTGCTGCGCTTTGAGCTGTTTCGGGTGCGGATTTTAGGTTAGCGGTTGTGACGGTTGATGCCGTTTTAGAAAGCAAATCGACGGATTTTGCCTCGCCTGCAGCAGCGCGTGTCGCAATTTGTGTTTCGATCATGGCCGCTAACTGCCTATACGGCATGAAGAACGCCTGTCGAACACTGATCGGATTGGCAATCACCTTTGTAATAACTGCATTCCAATCTTTACCGGTGCGGTCATAAAAAATACCGTTTCGTCCGATCACGATGTTGTCGCTATCTCCGTTTGTAAACAAGGCAACGATTTTTTTATTCGTTTCTCCTTTGCGGCTTATATCGCAGTATACCAAATATCCGCCGGAAAGCGTATCTAATGTTGTATGGCGGGCATCATTATTAAGTTCAAAACATAAATCTGCAGCACGCGAATCAAAATACAACACGCCGGCCTGAAATACCGAACCTTTTCCTTCATAAAAATCGCTGAAGCTGATGTAGTTTTTCAGCAATGTAACAAAATCGCGGCGCAGGAGTATAAGTTTCTCCAGGCTTGATAGGTTTTCCCGTTCTTTTTCGATGGTTAAAGCATATTGAATGAATGAGGAAACTTCCCCCTGTTTTTCACCGTTTGTGAGCGCTTGCAAAAACGGGACGCTGAGCAGAGTTGCCGATGAATCGGGCTTACTGTTCAAACGTTCTTGATATGGTGTCAGTTTTTGCATGATGAGGGTAAACTCATCCTCACTAATATATTCTTTTCGACCGAGTAGCGGAGTAACGGCATCCTCTGCAAAGGCTTGCAATTGAGCCTTCCACGCAGGATTTACTCCTTTAAACAAGGCCAGCGGTTTATCCGCGGCGGCGGATGCCAGCGGTAATGCATTCAGAGCCTCATTACTGTAATGAATACTTTCGGACGCCAGTTGTTTGAATACTTGTTCATCGGCAGATAATGCCGCTGCCTTATCGGGTGCATAGTCGGCTAACTTACAGCGTAAAAAATAATCCTCCGCTTTTTCTGTTATCGCGGAAAGTGCCGCTGCCGCTTTTTGAGTATGCTCCAAGTCAAGCGGTAAAATTCCTTCCTCTTGCAACGATGTTTGCCATGCTAAAAAGATTTGTGCATCGGTCTCCAAATCCTGCATGATACGCTGTTGAATGCCATCTGCAAATGTACCATTAGCAATACAAGAAGCAACGGCACTATTGATAATTTGCTTTAATTTATCGTCATCGGAACCGTCAGCCGGTATCGCCGCATTGCAATCAGGTGTATGGGAATCAAAGAAATTTTTTTGCGTTTCTATATCCGCAATCGAAATTTCCTGTGCATCATTTTTTTTGATATGATCCAGTAACCAGCGTGCACTATCACGGAGCGTATCATCCTTAATTGACGCGAGCGGAATCGAATCTCCTTTCTCCATCAATAAAGAAAGATCGGAAAGCTGTGCCGTTATCCAATCGGCGGCTGCCAGAATTTCGGGTGGCCGAATAAAGCCGTCGGAATCACTGTCAAGCAATGCAATGGTTTTGGGATCGAGAAATATGCCCTGTGTCGGCATCGCCAGCACCGTCCATAACTTCAAATCGAGTTCGTGCAGATGGGTAATATCGTCCGCATCTTTTAAGAGAATCTGTGTAACACCGCCGAATCGTGAAAAATTCCAACGGTGGCTGTCCGTATTTTTTTGTAGTATCATAGTACCTCGTTGAGGTATTCTCGATAATTCCGTTTTAAATGTCAATTGCGAGTGTATTTGAAAAAATATTCGGTGTGCTTGTCCTGTGTAATATGTGTGAAGGGCGTATTGCATTCAACGGTGAAAAATTCTATAATCAGTCTTATGTCCGAAAGCACTGACTGGGAAGAGAAAAAATACCGAGAAGTTTTCGATGATGAAACTCGCCTTCTTGTCAGGCGGAGAGCTGCCGATATGAGCTGTACTATCGATGATATACAAGGTATTCTTGATTCATTGTATGTTTTGGACGGTAACAATGCCGAAGGGCGAAGCTCTGTACAGCAAATTGCGCTTTCCGCGACTATCGCTGCTTATGAAGCTTTTATCCATCAATGGCAAAAAGAATTAACTGTTTAACGGCAATAGAGAAGGAGTGGCCTCTCATGACTGCAAATCTAAAAAGAATATATGTTTGCATAGCAGGAGCGTTCCTGTTATTGAGCGGGTGTTCTATTAAACGGATTGCTTTTAACGGCATTGCGAATACGCTCGCCCCTTTTCCCGCCCCGAAAAGCGAAACCTCGGGCGGAATTGATGCGGCAGCAGCGCTCACCGGAGAAGATGACGTAAGGTTGGTTGCGGAAGTTTTTCCAACCGTCTTAAAAACTTATGAGATACTGCATTTGAGTAATCCTAAACATCGCGGTCTGGCTATTATGTCCGGGTCTCTTTATATCATGTATGCTAATGCTTTCGTCCAAACGCCTGCCGACTATATCCCCGAAACACAGTTTCAAAGGAAAAATCTTGAGTATTTACGGGCGAAAAAGTTTTATCTTCGCGGAGCGCGTTATGTGATGGAATCGCTTGATGGTGCATATAAGGGGTTTTCCGAATCAATGGCTCATTATACGGAAGAGAATGGGCGCGCTTTTCTCGGGCGCTGCAAAATTGCCGATGCTGAATCGCTTTATTGGGCAAGTTGCGGTATACTTGGGGCATTCTCGCTTGATCCGATGGATACCGATGTGCTTGCAGTAGTTCCGGGCGCAGTAGCGATGCTCGAGCGGTCAGCAGAACTATATCCTACCTTTAACGATGGAGCTCTTTGGGAAACACTTACAGCCTTTTATGCTGCGGCTCCTGAATCCTTGGGCGGCGGTATGGATAAAGCGCAAGAGGCGTATCGGAAAACATTGGAGTTGAGCGGCGGGAAGCGGCCGTCGGTGTATGTCCTTTATGCACAGTCGTTTTGTGTTCCTATGCAGGATAGTGTCGGTTTTGACGAAGCCTTGGAAAATGCTTTGGCTATCGATCCGGAAACACAACCGGATAATAAGCTCACAATTATCCTCAGTCAAGAAAAAGCTCGTTGGTTGCAAAATATGAAAGGCGATTATTTTTTAGATGATTAGCTTGTTGTTGTATCAGTTATATGTATGAGTTACATAAGGAGAAAATATTGTGAGAAAAATTTTAACAATGATTGCGGCAATCTTTATTGTTTCGACCTCTCTTACCGGAGCTGAAGGAATCGTATTAAAGATAGCAACCGTCGCTCCTTCTCGGTCTTCCTGGGACATCGAACTTAAAAAAGTTGCTGAGGAATGGAATCGCATTACCGACGGGTTGGTAACGGTGAAGGTGTATAATATGACAACCCTTGGCGGAGAAAAAGCGGGTATTCAGAAGCTCAAGGCAGCGCGTCCCGGGCAACAGGCTCCTTTAGATGGAGCAATCTTTACCATGATCGGTTTGCATGAATTGGTACCTGACGCTTATATCTACACGCTTGCGCTTCCGTTTTTGATTCAAAATCAACAAGAACTGGATAAAGCGCTCAGTATATACGGCAATAAAATAGAATCGAGAATTAATGCTGCCGGTTATGAATTGATTGCATGGTCGAATGTCGGGTGGCTTTCGTTTTATACGAAGGAACCTTATAAAACGCTTGGAGAATTAAAAAAAATAAAATTGTCAGTCGCCGGTTTGGATAGCCCTATTTTGAGTGATAGCTTTAAACTGAGCGGTTTTAATGTGGTGGATACTCCTGCTCAAAAATTCTCTCAAATGTTGAAGAGTAAGAATGGTATCGGCGGTTTTTTTGCCGTCCATCTTTTAACGTATGTAGGAGGGTATTACAAAGATATTAGCTATGCGCTCGATACAAAATTGTGTCCCGTTATGGCCGGTTTCGTTATTTCAAAAGCCTCATGGGACAAGATTCCTAAAAAGTACCATGCCGCTATGAAAGAATCGATGGAAAAAGCCCGTAAACGGCTTGACGATGCACTTGACGCTTCTGATGCCGACTGCGTTCGTAAAATGGAAGTCGGCGGTGTTACAATGATCCGTCTGTCTAAAGATGAGCTGAAAAAATGGGAAGAAGAATTTAACGTGAATATTAATGATATCCACAAGGCTTTTCCGAATGCATTTGACATGGAAATGTATCAGAATATTCAAAAACTTGTTGCTCCAATGCGTAAATAACCGTGCGATAACAACATGAGAAAGACTGTCAACATATTTATACTTTTTCTGGTTGGTGTATTGATCGTACTGCCGATGGTGTTTTTTCTCATCAGTGAAATAGGCGGTATTCCGGTATTGGATGGAGAACGGCTGATTATCCACATCGTTTTTATTTTTGCATGTTTTGCAGGAATGGTTACCAGCGCCGATAACAAGCAGTTAGGTATCGAAGTTTTTAATCTTAAACTATCCGCTAAATTGAAAAGTGCCGTAACGCAAGTTAACAATGGCATAACAACAGCTGTTCTTACGGCGGTCTTTTTTGCCTGCTTTCCCAATATCTTAGTAGTAATAGAGCCTACCGATCTCTTATGGGGAATACCGGTACGATTTGTTTTTTGTGCACTTCCGCTGATGTTTTTTGCGCAGCTCTTTTTATGTTTCAAGAAGAATAATAAGTATGTATCCTCTTTGGTAGGGCTTCTTGTCGGGTTGTTTATCAGCTGCGGTTCGATTGCCGTTATTTTTTATACGCTCTTAGGGAGAGAAAGCCTGTTTCTTACCGTGAGCGCCTCTCTTTGGCAATCTTTCAGCGCCCCGCTAATGGCGCCTCTTATACTTGTATTGATTGTTGCTGCTCTTTTTGGTTTACCGCTTTTTGTCGTCTTGCTTGGAATTACGTATACGGCATTTAGTCAAGGCGGCGGATATGTCGATGTGATTCCGCTGGAAATGTATTATATTTTAACGGATACAAGCATCGCGGCGATTCCGCTCTTTACCATTGCAGGATGTCTGCTCGCAGAGGGAAGCGCCGGCAAGCGGCTAATGGAACTCGTTCGCGCCAGCGTCGGATGGATAAGAGGGGGCGTGGTTATCGCTTCCGTACTTGTACTAACCTTTTTTACAACCTTTACCGGCGCGTCGGGTGTAACCATTTTAGCGCTCGGCCCGCTTATCAGCCTTATTTTAACCGGAAACGGCTATTCAAAAGATGACTCCGAATCGCTGATTACCGCCTCCGGCTCGCTTGGTATCCTTTTTCCGCCCAGTATGGCAATTATTATTTTCGGCGTAACCAATATTATGACGATTGATATCTTCGACGTATTCAAGGGTGCGATCTTTCCGGGACTCTTACTTACATTGTCAATGATCATTATCGGGGTAATTCGGGATCGTTCAAAAATACGGATACCGTTTTCATGGATTACATTGAAGAAGGCATTTTTCGACAGCTTTTTTGAATTGTTATTGCCGGTTTTTATAATCGTTCTCTATTTTTCCGGTCTTTTTTCACTTCTTCAAACGGCTGCTTTTACCGTCCTTTATACCTGCGTATTGGAAGTCGGCATTCGGCGAGACTTTTCATGGAAAGCCGCTGCCGCTTATATATTAAAAAGTATTCCGATTGCCGGCGGTGTTCTTATTATCATCGGTGCAGCAAAGGGATTAGCCTATTATTTAATCGATGCGAATGTGCCGACTTTGTTGACGGATATTGTGCAGACGTATATACACTCAAAATACGTATTTTTGTTGTTGCTGAATGTGTTGTTGATTTTTGTCGGCTGCATTATGGATTTATATTCCGCTATTTTGGTTGTGTCGCCGCTTGTTATGCCGATCGCCGAATCCTTCGGCGTCCACCCCATACATACCAGTGTTATTTTTTTGATGAACCTTGCGCTCGGTTTTTTAACGCCGCCGATTGGAATGGATTTGTTCATCGCGAGCTATGCGTTCAATAAACCTGTTATCAAAATAGTAAAGAATATTCTCCCCTTTCTGGGTGTTCAAAGCATCATTTTACTACTGGTTACCTATATTCCGTGGCTGACTACCGCTTTGCTTCAGTAAACCTGTTCGACAACGCTGTTATCGAACAGGTTTAGTAGTCGAAGCAGCGGACTTGGAACCGCGCTTTTCTGCTGCTCGAGCTCCCTGTTTTGCAGGAGTATTTTGCCGTACGGGTCCGCGCGAGCGGCGTTTGGGAACTTCTTTTGCTTTATTTGAACCGGTAAGCCGTATATCCAATCCGCCTTTTCTGAGGCAGTATTTTACCGCATATTCAAGTTCAATCCGCTGTGGATTCATCGGCAGTACAAAATGGCGGCATTCGGCATATACCTCCTTGTAAATCGTACGCGGTTCCCCTTCCCAATTAGTGATTAGTTGTAAAAAATCACGGATAAGGTATACAAGAGCCTGTCCTTGTCGCTGAACCTTATGCTCCCCGATTAACCTATCCAGTTCTTCCATGCTTGTAAAATAATGTTCGGAAAAATGAGGGGAATCTTCTATAAATGAAAAAGCCGAAGGTTGTAAATAAAGAAAGAGCCGATAATGGAACAGCCTCTTAAATATATCCGCCGCATAGCCGCTCATCAATATTTTGCCTATCTCTTCGGTTAAGCGGGAAGGAGAGATATATTCGATGAGCGGTGCATCGCGGTGAATCCGGCAGCGGAGAAGCAGCGGGATTGCAGCGCTGGTGATAGTTGCGTATTTGACGGCGCGGATCATCCGCACCGGATCTTCTGCAAAAATGTGAGAAAGCTCGATGATCGGGCGCAGTCGCTTTTTTCGAATATCTTCCACCCCGCCGACATAATCGACGATGATATTTTTTATCGGATCGTAGTAGAGCGCATTTAATGTAAAGTCGCGGCGCCGCACATCTTCGTCGATAGTACCGAAGCTGTTTCCGACTGTTCCCTTCTCCAGAGAGCGAAATGTGGAAACTTCATATATTTTAGGGCCGTAAAAAACATGCACCAATCGGAATCGTTTCCCGATGAGCCTGGAGTTTTTAAAGATTTTACGGATACGAGCTGGTTCCGCCGATGTTGCGATATCGAAGTCTTTCGGTGTTTTTCCGATCAGTAAATCGCGGACGGCGCCGCCGACAATGTAAGCCTCATAACCTGCATTGTGCAGCCCGTTGATGATACGGATGGCTTCACTATCAACCGTGCGGGGATCGATGGAGTGTTCGGCTGCCGTATATATAAGCGCCTTTGACAGTTTTTTATTCGTATTATTTCGAGTATATCTTACTAACATTACAGCGAAATATTGTGCCGTGAATTTCCGATTCTGTCAATCTTGCATTGATAGATTGTCAGGGTAAACGCGTCAGGCCGTTTTTTCATATCCGCCACGGACGGCGGTGATACTAATCAGCAGCAAGTTTTTCGCTAGAAAAACTTGACACGAATATTGTACAAGGAAGTACAATGTTCGTGTTTCCCGCAGAACCAATGCTTCTGCGCTTTTTATCTACTCTGCCTGATGCGTTTACCCGCCCACTCAAAAAAATATGCGAAATTTTATTCGTGCGGAGGGTTTAATACCCCGACGCTTGCGTCGTAACAAAGGGT
>ERZ772960.3066-NODE-3066-length-11548-cov-8.248760_pt1 | contig 11548 bp, 9 predicted proteins | sample MGYA00580678_ERZ772960 | MGnify/ENA primary metagenome ERZ772960 (study PRJEB29015, sample SAMEA2737930) | human oral metagenome | biome: human oral; feature: human-associated habitat; material: dental | place: China | collected 2059 ...
TTCGTCCAAAGGTCAGTACACGAGCATCAAGACCTTTGGACGAATCAAGAAAAAGAAATAAACATAAAAAGACCAAAGTGTTTTGAAATGGCGAAGAAAGGTATTAGAGTTGACAGGAAATGAATAGTTGATTGTAAATTAAAATTAAACTCAATTTGGAAACGCCTTTAAAAAACATTACCTTTGTGTCGGGGAGAGCAGATATCTGCTTTCCCCTTTTTCATGTTTACTTGGAAATAGGCTTGTAATATGTATCAAATCATCGTGTAATATGACTCAAATTAGCGTGTAATTAGACTCATATTACTAACTGATATGCATCAAAAAGTAAGGTGAAATGACTCAATTTGGAGTCTAAAGTGTTGATAATAGCCTTTCAATCTTTAATGTTTCTATTTATCAACACCCTCTAACTGTAATTAATTTTGATTATTTTCTTAAATAAATATAATTAAGATTTGATGTTATTTTGCAGGTTGTAAACGCATCATCTGTATGTAGTTATTGCATAAATTGTTAGGTATCATAAAAAATGTTGTATGGCATTCTGTGTTATTCAATTCTTCTTTGAGAGTCGATTAGCCCATGCATCAGGAAGTATTAAAAATAAGAAAGACAGACAAACAGAAGAAATTTTGCTGTAATACAGCATTATTCTTTTCTTTGTCTGTCTTTTCTTAAGTTTAGTATTAACGCCTTTTATGGTTGTGTTATTCAGCTAATGCTGTTCTTTTTTGCTTTTTATATTCTGTTGTTTCAAATAAGTACGATAAGGAAGTTGTAAGTCGAGAAACCTGAAGTTCTGCGGAGGAAGTTCGCTTGGCATTTCCATATAGTTGCCATAGCAGTATTTCAGATATTCATCGGGTTTGGCAACACCCATGAAAGTGTGGCCTTCAAAGGTGATAGGTGTAGGCTCTCCATAAACCTCATGCGCCAGAATTCCGCGCTCAGGAGCGTTGTCATGGTCGGCTACGAGCGTTGAATGGTCGAAGTCATACTCGCTTTGTATCTTGTCAAGTTTGCGATGTAACCACGCCGAAGAAAACAGTTTGTGACACATTTTGATGAAAAGGCAGTCAAGACCATGCCCATGTTTATAAGGATCGCGCAGGTTATAATACATCAGTCTCACGAAGAAATCATATCTCATGTAGTGCCATCTGCGCTTCAATGGGTTTTCGGTCATGCCGTCAAGTGGGAAGATATCCACAGGAAGTCCGCCGATGAAGTTGAAGCTTCGGCGCAGAATATAAGTGGTTTCTGCATTATGAATGCGTGCGAAGGCATAGGGATAATAGGGATTTTGAACGCCGCTGACGAGTTCTATATGCTTGGGAAGCCATTCGTTGGCATGTGCAATAAGGATGTTATAATCCTTTCGTGGCAGTGCTATATCAGCATCGTCATCCCATGGAACGAACCCTTTATGCCTCACGGCTCCCAGCATTGTGCCGGCTAAAAGATAGTAGCGCAGGTGGTGTTCACGGCATACACGGTCGATATTGACCATGATGTCAAGGATGTAAGCTTGAAGTTTTTTCGTCTCTTCGTCTGAAATCCTTGCTTTTTGTTCTGTCATTTTATTATTGTTTTTATGATGTTTTAAGAAATATTCTGTACAAAATGGGGTGTTAAGATGCTTATAATTAAAGAGGATGAAGTATTTTCTTACTGTGTAGTTCTGAAATATTTGTCCAGCACAAGCATGGAGATGATGCATTCACGTCGGGGGTTTCTGAACTTGTCTACATATTCATGCGCATGGTTGATGATGCTTTGTGCTTCGTCGGGATGACTGATATAATAGTCGATTTTAGCTTCCAAATCAGAGTAATCGGCCTTTACCTCGATATAATGATAATCGGGAATGAGCGTTCCTTCCATAAACCATGTTTCATAATTTGGGCGTGGCATGACAGCAATTGAATTTGATGACATAATCCATTTGAGGTTGCTGGCCACGTCGTTGCCTTCTAAAGCCATGATGAATTTATAGGAGAGATGCTCGCTAATGGTCATTTTCTCGGTGCTCCATTCGTTGAAACCTTTGTCGATAACTCCTATATTAAAGCGTGGATTGCCAAAGAATTTCTTGACAAAATCATATCGGTTTTGCTTTAAGGTGTTGCTGTCAAACTGTCCGATAAGTCCTCTGAAAACCACTTTGTCGGCTTTTTCCGTGAATTTGAGTCGGTCATTTACAAAGAGGAAATGGCGTACTCTGTCGAGTTTCAACAGTACGGAATTGGCATTGTTACCCTTGATAGGTCGGCTTTTCACTATAGCAGGTATGTCGGGAACCCAGGTAACATCGCCCGGTTGCAGCCACCATTTTTGATGCAATGGAAAAGACTTTGCATAACGGAAAGCATCAAGATAATAAACCGATTGGCCTGTTTTCTTCTGTTCAGAGAGTTTTATGGCTTTCTGTTGGAATGCAGGAAGGTCTATTTCTGAACGATGAAGTCTGTTGTAATATTCCACACGTTTCGTAATCTCATCCCAGTCATTGCGTTGTCGTGCCTTTGAGATAATGACTTTACGAAACCATGAGAGCAGGCAATGAGGCATTGAAATCCAAAGGTAAGAGGTAATATAATATCTCAATTTTGAATTTTTCCCACTGTGTAGAATATAGTAGAGTTTACGATTCATCTTCATCTTCTTTGCTCATTAGAAAGTAGGTTTCTTGTCTTTTTCTCATTGAAATTGAGCCAGGATAAGCAATAGTTCAATGTCTGATAGATGTTATTCTTCCTTGCGTCTTACGACCTTTCCATTCTTAACTTCCCAGTTTTTATTAAATTCTTCACGTGTTCTTTTCCAGCGATTATGGCTCCATAGGTAAAGTTCGGGCTGGTTTCGAATTGATTTTTCCAGTTCTTTATAGTATAAATCTGTGATTTCAAAGTCGGCCATCTCTTTGGTGTTACGGCTGATAAGACGCATTTCACAGTTATAGTGGCCTCTTTTCACGCGTGTAACATGGCCATAAAAGAAGGCTTGTCCAGTGTGTTTGACAATTCGTTCAGCTCCCGTGAGCACCGGAGTATCGTGGTGTAGGAAGTCAACCCAATGATGTATGTTCCACCAGAGAGGTACTTGATCGGATATATAGCCTACAACGAGAGGCTTCCCTTCGTGTGTAAACTGGATAATCTTACGCAAAGACTCCTGCATGGGAATGCAATATGCTCCCTGACGCTCGCGAACAAACTTGAAAAGACGGTCGAAGTATTCGTTTTCAAGCGGGTGATAAAGCTGACAACAAAGGGAATTTGGTGCCCAATAAGGCATGGAGGTAATCCATTCCCAGTTGCCAATGTGACCCAGATAAACGCCTATAGACTGTCCTTCGGACAATATTTGATTGAATGTCTCCATGCCCGTGAAAGTCATTCTCTTCATGATTTGCTGCTTGCTTATAGTCATCAGCTTCATCGTTTCGACGAGATAATCACAGAACCAATGGTAGAATTTGTGTTCAATCTCATGCAGTTCAGCCTCTGTTTTCTCTGGGAAAGAGCTGGTTAGATTGCTCCATATCACGGCATGACGATAGCGAACAACGTATGCCATGAGCAGATAGAGCAGGTCGGAAAAGCAATAAAGCAGCCATAAGGGGAGCAAAGACATTGCCCACCAAAAGCCATAAGCGATGGTATAAGCTATATATAACAGTGCTTTTTTCATATTGTTTCGGACTGAACTTAGAGTTTATTCTTCACCATTCGGTACATATATTGATAGATGATGGCCTTGAGTTCGGTCTCCATCTGGTGCTGTTCTTTCACTTTTCCTACGAGGTTATGCTCCATGAGCAGGTCAGTGAGACGATAAATGGCCTTGGTTTGTTTGCCATCCCATTGCAGAACATAACCATATTTCACGTATTGATAGATGCCGTTGAGATAGTTCACGGCCCATGTTTCGTTTGCAGGTGTGCCGAGAAGGTCGGTTCCAAAGGCTATATATGGCCGGTGATAACCTATATAATCAAGTAGTGTTGGCATGATATCTATCTGCTGTGCGATGCCATCCACACGTTGAGGCTTGATGTCACCCGACGGGTCATATATAATAATAGGTGAGCAGAAACCTCCTATGTCGGTTTTATATTGTGCATGATCACTTTGGTTGGTGTGGTCACTGGTAAGCACAAAGATAGTGTTCTTGAACCATTTCTGCTTGCTTGCCGAGGCAAAGAATTTGCCAATGGCCATGTCGGTGTAGCGTATGCACTTTTGAATGGGCAGGTGTTCTTCCTTATAAACGTTCTTATATTTATTGGGAACAACGAATGGATCATGGCTTGATACAGTGAAAAGTGCCGTCATGAAAGGCTCTTTCATCTCTCCCATCTTCGTGCAATAGTATTGAAGGAAAGGCTCATCCCATATTCCCCAGTTACCGTCGAAGTCTTTATCGCCACCAAAGCGAGGGTCTTCATCATAGTCTTGGCGGCCATAATAGTTTTGAAAACCAATCTTTTTGGAGAATGCCAGAAAGCCCATTGAACCGCGGTTTGCCCCATGGAAGAATGCCGTCTGATAGCCCCAATGACTTAAAAGGCCAGGTATGCCTGTATAATCATTCATCGAAGCGGGCGTAAGAATAAAGGGCTCACCGAAGCGGGGAATGCTGCAAAGAATGGAAGGCATGCCGTCAATGCTCTTTCGTCCATTGCAGAATGAATAGCGATAGACAAGACTTTTCTCAATCAATCGGTCTACATTGGGCGTATATCCCTTGTATTTACCGTCGAAAAAGTCTTTGTTAAAGCCACCGATATATTCTCTTCCAAAGCTTTCAACAATGAGGATAACAATGTTTTTCTTCTTGATTTGTCCCTTCGGAATAGTGATGTAAACGGGCGAATAGACCTTTTCGGCCTCGTAGAGTGATGTGTAATAAGGAGGTATTTCGAAGTCGGATTTGCCAATAGTACGTATTAATGCGAACGGCGTATTGAGTACAACAGCGCAGTCGGTGGGTCGTTCTACAAACTGATTTGCATTGCTTATGGTGATAGGACGCACGCCCGACTGCAGTCCTCCACGGCATCCTGCCACGGTAGCAATACCTGCAAGCGCAAAGCAAACAAAGAGTTTGACCGTGTAAAGCCACCGATCTTTTGCTGAAACAAAGTCGCGATAGTCGGTGCGGGGCATGGCATAGAGTTTCCATACGGCCCAAATGATTACGCCGAACACAAGGAGAAGATACCAATGAGTCAGCGTGTTATGAAGGATGATGCCTGTAATGTTGTTCTCATTGCTAAATTCACGGAATACGCTTGTGGTCGTTCGGCGTAATGTGAAGGGGAAGTAAACGGCATCGGCAAGGTTGATAGCCAATGCAATGCCATTCACAACAACAAACAGCCACTTGCATATCCGATGATACAATGGCGTCTCTTTCAGCCAAAGGGGAAAGAGCATGAGGATGATATAGGGGATATGTGTGTAGAGAATGGCTGTGGTGTCAAACATCAAACTGCCCTTTATCCATTGACCGATAGCATCATTCCTGATTCCTTCTGCAAAGTAACTGTAGTTTACCAGCACATAGGTGAGGCGTGCAAAAAAATAGATAAGATAGGCCAACAGCAGGTTGATAATCAATGCTATCGGCGAGGCGAATGTTGATTTTAATAGGCGTTTCATTCTGTTTAATCCTTTCTTTATCTTACACTTGCTGCATATCGTGTAGCTTTTTGTAGTATCCGTTGTTGCGAATGAGTTCTTCATGCGTGCCACGTTCTATGATACGGCCCTCATGGAGCACGCAGATTTCGTCGGCATTCCTGATTGTTGAGAGGCGATGGGCTACGGCAATAGTGGTTCTTGTCTTCATTAAATGCGTCAAAGCATCCTGTACAAGACGTTCACTCTCTGTGTCGAGAGCTGATGTTGCTTCGTCAAGTATGAGGATAGGTGGGTTCTTCAAGATAGCGCGGGCAATGCTCACACGCTGTCGTTGACCACCCGAAAGGCGTCCACCACGGTCGCCTATGTTCGTGTCGAAGCCGTTTTCGCTTTGCATGATGAAGTCGTATGCGTTGGCTATTCGGGCTGCATTGGCAATTTGTTCATCGGTAGCTTCGACCGTTCCAAACTTGATGTTATTCTTGAAAGTATCGTTAAAGAGAATGGCTTCTTGGTTGACATTGCCGATGAGTCGGCGCAAATCATGAATGCCAAGGTCTTTAACGTTGATGCCGTCTATGAGTACTTCGCCCTTCTGTACATCGTAGTAACGTGGAATAAGATCAACAAGTGTAGACTTTCCAGAACCACTCTGTCCCACCAAAGCAATCATCTTGCCTTTTGGAATAACAAGGTTGATGTCTTTCAACACCCACTGTTGGTCGTATTTGAACGACACATTGCGGAATTCAATCTCGTGTTCAAAGGCCATGATAGGATGTGGATTGCTCTTTTCCTTGATGCTGATTTCAGCCTTGAGGATTTTATCTACGCGCTCCATACTGGCCAAACCTTTCGGTATGTTGTAGCCGGCTTTCGAGAATTCTTTCAGTGGATTGATGATGGAATAAAGCATCACGAGGTAGTAGATGAACTTAGGGCCGGTCAAAGTGTGGTTGTTCAGCACAAGCATACCACCCACCCAAAGCACGATAATAATCATAACGGTGCCGAGAAACTCACTCATTGGATGCGCCAGTTGCTGTCGGATATTCACTCGCATGACATTTTTACGGTAGTTACTATTTACTTTATCAAAGCGTTCATTCATCAGTTTCTCTGCACAGAAGGCCTTGATGATGCGTAAACCTCCGAGCGTTTCCTCCACCTGACTCATCGTGTCGCTCCACAATCCCTGTGCTTCGATACTCTGTGCCTTAAGTTTTCGGCCCACAAAGCCCATGAACCAACCGAATATAGGCACAAAGATAATCGTGAAAAGTGTAAGTTGCCACGAGGTAACAATCAATGCTATGAAATAGCTGATGATGAGAATGGGGTTCTTAAAAAGCATGTCAAGACTCGCCATAATAGAGTTCTCAATCTCCTGAACATCACCACTCATGCGGGCGATGATGTCACCTTTGCGCTCTTCACTGAAGAAACCAAGCGACAAGGCATTGATTTTCTGATAGAGTTGATTGCGGATATCGCGCACAACTCCTGTTCTAATAGGGATTATCGTGGCTGAAGAAAGGAAGTAGGCTCCGGTTTTCAGCATGGTCATGAAAGCCAGAAGTATGCCGATAATAAGCAATGTATTGGCCTCTCCTGTCGTTACTATGAAGTGCTGAATGTAGTAGTTGGCATTGTTGGTCAACATTTCTACCATGCTTTCTACACCATGCACATTGTCCCAAGTGATGAGTTTCGTGACAGGTTTTACATCACTTGTCTTAAACAAAATCTGCAAAATAGGAATCAATGTCATGAACGAAAAGATATTCAGCACCGCTGAAAGGATGTTGAATATGACGCTCCAAACCAGATATTTCTTATAAGGTGGAACGAAACGGCGCAGCACTTGCAGGAACTCTTTCATACGTCTTCAACCTTTGTTTATTTGATTTCTTCACCAAAGAGCGTAGCACTGGTTGAACCCGTGATGCGTACTTTGATGAATTCGCCTATATGGTGATTGCCTTTTTCGATGATAACGGCCTTGTTTTGTTCGGTTCTTCCCATGAGATGATTACGGTCTTTCTTACTGAATCTCTCTGTAAGAATAACGAATTCTGAGCCTTCATCCTTCTTGTTTTGCTCGCCACTGATAGCGGTCTGCAAATGAATAAGCTCATTCAATCGGGCAATCTTCACTTCCTCGGATACGTTGTCAGGCAGATGTTTGGCTGCATACGTACCGGGACGTTCACTATATTTGAACATGAAAGCACTGTCGAAGCCCACTTCTTTCACTAAGGAGAGTGTCAATTGCTGGTCTTCTTCAGTCTCATCATGATAGCCTACGAAGATATCGGTGGTCAAACCGCAACCCGGGATGATGCGTTTGATGGCTGCAACCTTGTCAAGATACTCCTCACGGGTGTACTTTCTGTTCATCAGTTTCAGTATCTTGTTGCTTCCACTCTGTGCAGGGAAGTGAATATGCTTACACAGATTGGGTTCTTCGGCAATGGCATGCAGGATGTCTTCTGTCATGTCTTCAGGGTTTGAAGTGGTGAAGCGCACGCGCATATCAGGCACACTCTGGGCCACTTTCCTCAGCAGTTCGGCAAATGAAGTACCGTTTTCGGGACGCTTTCCATTAGGCAACAGACCATAGGAATTGACGTTCTGTCCGAGCAGGGTAACTTCTTTAAACCCTTTATCATGCAGGTCTTTCACTTCTGCCAAGATGCTTTCTACATCGCGACTGCGTTCTCTTCCGCGTGTATAGGGAACGATACAGTAGTGGCAGAAGTTGTTACAACCGCGCATGATACTTACAAAACCACTCACACGATTGCCGCCAATGCGCTGTGGAAGCACGTTGCGATAGGTTTCGGTTGTAGAGAGATTGGTGTCTACAGTGGCATGTCCGAGTTCGCATTCTGCAATCATTGTCGGCAGATTAAGATAGGAATCGGGACCGCATACGAGGCTTGCATGATGGTTCTTTATTAAGTCATCCTTCACGCGTTCAGCCATACAACCGAGCACACCAAGAATGAGTTGGCGTCCTTTCTTCTGTTCTGCATGAAGCGTATCAAGTCGATTGTAGATCTTGTTCTCTGCATTTTCGCGTATACTGCAAGTGTTCAGAAAGATAGCATCAGCCTCTTCTTCGTTCTCACAGACGTCATAACCTGCCATCTTCATTACTGAGGCGACCACCTCACTATCGGCTACATTCATCTGACAGCCATAGGTTTCAATGTATAATTTCTTGTTCATAAGTGGAAAGATAGCCTAAAACCCACCCTCATTTCCCTCTCCAAGGGAGGGGAGAAAAAGCTTGAGAGGATCGTTATGGGCTATCTGTTGTTTGCTTTATTGTCTTTATATTTATATCAATTGTATGTTATCATTATTGAAAAGTCAATCGTAGTTTCCGCTTTTTACAGCTTCCTTTCCTTTGAAAATCAATGTTCTCTGTTCTTTTAATGCGTTAAACAGGGGATGCAAGAGACTTTGAGTAAATGTCATCTCCCATCCCTTCGGGAGGGGCCGGAGGTGGGTTTGAGGTTTGAGGAAAGGCTCAACGCCGCATAAAACACTACTCCTGTAATCAATCCTGCTATGGCATCAATGGCGTAATGCGCCTGGATGTAAACGGTTGCCATGCAGAGAAATACGTAGAAAGGCAATAGAGAGAACAGCAGTTTGCGGTTACCGCTGTGCCAAGCCAACAGTATACAGATAGTGCTCACGCCCACATGACTGCTCGGGAAGGCTGCCGTGGGACGCTCACCTGCTGCCTTTGCATCCTCCACAAGGTCGTAGAAGAAGCCTTGCGCATAGCCCGGACTTGGCAGACAGTCCTGATGTGAGTTGAAATAGTCGCCCACATTGGGGAATATTCCCTGTGCTGCGTTCTGCAAACCGATAGCCTTATAATAAAAGGTGGGACCCACAACAGGCAGCAAGTCATAGATAATATAGTAGAGAAAGAACGAACCCAAGATGATGAAAGCCGTTTTTTCAAACTCTCCGTAGCGTTTGAAGAAGTAGAAAATCAACACGACTGCAATCATCGGATAATAGGCCGCATAACCGCAATCCATAAGTTCGCTCACGATTGGCGACGGGAAAGCACGCGCAAAATCAAGTGCCGGCTGGAAGCCGAAGAGCTGCTGTTCCCACGTAGCAAAAAGGTGATCGAGGTTTGGAAACATGCGGTTGATCTCGTAGGTATCGGGATACCACCATGCCAACATGCCCATTTGGGCAGCTACGCGGGCAAACATCGTGAGCTTGCAAGGCATCATTCGATAGACCGCCCATAAAGCAATGGTCATCGCTCCCACGCGAACACGTCCCCAGATCATAGCGTCGGGATTGACTAATTTGGTAGAAGTGAACAGCACAATCAGCAGTGTAAACGCCATATAAGCTAACACTACCCACTCAAAAGGCAGCAGTCCCTTGTGCTCAGCTGTCCACCCTTTACCCTGCCAAGGCCATGTAAAAGTATTGTTTTTTCTTTTGTTTGCCATTTACAACCAATTGTTCTCGCGATACCAGGCAATAGTTCTCCGCGTGCCTTCTGCAAGGTCTACCTGCGGATGAAAGCCCAATTCGTCTACTGTAGGCTCTATGTTGCAACGCCAGTTGCGCTGTTTCAGAATGTTGTATTTGTCGTTGTTGAGGGCTGAAATCTTACCCGTCATGCGACCGATATGCTCACCAAAGAACGTCACGAGGCGCAGAACCCACACCGGTGCCTTAATCCTGATCCACCAAGGGCGGCCCAGACAGTCGTGAATGAGGTTGCTGAAATCGGACGATTGATAGACGTTGCCGTCGCTGAGAAAGTATTTCCGGCCGTCACGTCCATGGTCGAGTGCTAAGAAAACGGCCTGAACCACATCGGTGACATAGACAAACGTAATGTCCTGGCGCTTGAAACCAACCGAAAAGTCGGTGTGTCCCTTGATGCTTTTTGCCATGAGAAAATAGTCTTTCTCGCGTGGGCCATAGACTCCCGTGGGGCGCAGAATGATGTAGGGAAAGTCATTTCCGATGCTGTCTAAGTATTGCTCGGCCATCAATTTGCTTTTACCATAGGCCGTGTTTGGCCGCGGATGGTCGTGTTCGCTTATCTCCTGATAGGGCTGTTGCTCCTTGATTGCACCGAAAACGCTGAGACTACTCAAGTAAACGAAACGGCGGATAGGCATCTTCAAGGCCAATAAAGCCTGCACAAGATGGCGTGTTCCGTCGGTGTTGACTTTGAAGAAGTCGTCTGTATGCAGGCACTTTGTGGCACCTGCAGCATGCACAACATAGTCGAACTCATGTCCGGCCAATTGCTTTTCCAATTCTTTCTGTGAGGATAGATTAAGTTCAATGAAATTGATTCGCTTGTCGGTGAGATACTTCTTCGAACTACTTTTCCTCACAGCAGCCCACACTTCCATCTCCCGACGCAGCGCTTCCTCCACAATAAAGCTGCCAATGAAACCACTGGCACCCGTTACTAATATTTTCATCAAATAGCTATTTACGGGGCAAAATTAATGGATTTTCCATGAATGGCAAAGGATTTTAGGGAATATTTAGCTTTGTGTCGGACTGTCATGTGCCCACAATTATGAATTATAAATTATGAATTATGTATTCATGAAATAGGAAATGAGCTTTTATTCTGCCTGACCTTACAAGGGTTCGGTGGCTTTCTGAGCCAGCGCAGGCTATCCAACTGAATGGCGACTATATACCCGTAAACTTCACATTCATTTAAGGTCATTTCATGTTTTCGACCCCCTTGCCTTGCAACTTGCATCAAATGACCTCGCCATCTGCGTCAAGTTACGCTGCAATCTGCGTCAAGTTACACCTCAAAATAATTCTTAAAATGTATCTAACTGAAAATAAAGAAGTTACCTCGCTGTAAA
>ERZ772960.3067-NODE-3067-length-11542-cov-7.115000_pt1 | contig 11542 bp, 13 predicted proteins | sample MGYA00580678_ERZ772960 | MGnify/ENA primary metagenome ERZ772960 (study PRJEB29015, sample SAMEA2737930) | human oral metagenome | biome: human oral; feature: human-associated habitat; material: dental | place: China | collected 2059 ...
TAATCGTTTTGACGAAGTCGTTCTCTCCCTACCTAAAGGAAGAACTCTGAAAGCTATCAATGTCTCAGCCAATCGTGGACAAACCACTATCATAAATGCTAGCCTTGAAAATGCGACCCTCAATACAAACGGCTATCTCCTCCGAATCGAAGGAAGTCGTATCAAAAACAGCAAATTCACAACGCCCAATATCATCAATATCTTTAAAACAGAACTGACAGATAGTCAGGTCAAGACAGAAGGGAGACATCTCCATGTTGAAGATATCCAAATCCACGGCAAGGTTGAGTTAGAAGCTAGATCAGACTTAAACCTTATTCTCACCAAAGAAGAGCGGCAACGAATCAACCTCAATCTCGCAGCTAAACATGGCTCCATTATCCATTTTACAAGAGAGGGACGACACTCTGTCAAAAAAGGGGAGAATAACCAATATGAACGCTTAACCAACCCCTACAAAACTGAAAAAGCAGAAGTCAAGAATCAACTCATTGCACGAGCCGACGGGGATATCTTTCTTCTAAAAGATGAGGATTAGCCATCTCCTTCTACGAACCATTGACAAAAACGCTTTCATCTGCTAGTCTAAAAGTAGAAAACAACCATAAAAAAGGAGGTTCCATCATGACACAAGAATGGTTTGAAAGTGCCGATCTTGAGAAGAAATCACCTCAGACGAAATCGGAAAACCAGCCCAACGAGCCTGAGACTTCAGAAACTGTGGAGACCGAACCACAAGCAAGCGAAAAAACTCCTATCTTACCTAAAGAGTCGGAAAGGCATGAGGAGGAAGCTCCCGAAACGATAGAAGAAACCCAAACCGTGGAAGAGGGAGGTGGGAAAGCTGAAGAGGAACACAAGCAAGAAAAACCTGCAAAAGAAAAAAGCATCCTCAGCAAGGCTTTAGAAAGCCCCTATATCCCAGACATTGACCCCCGCAAAACTGCTCGATTCAAAGAAGAAATCGCACTATTTTGGACTTGGCTGCTGGATGCTATCCAAGAACCAACTGCCAGCAAGACTACGGACCAAAAGCATCGTTACAGTGTCTTTGCCCTGCTCACTTTGCTGTCTTCGATTAACCTTTTCTTTAGTATCTATCATATCAAGCACCTCTACTATGGCTATATGATTTCTATTGCTAATGGTTCTCCTAACCAGCTCCCACCTTTAGATCTCTTTGCTGGACTTTCGATTCTGGTCGCTAGCGCTCTATTTTACTTTTCCATCATTTTGGGAGGCTTTACTGTCCGACGTGTGCTGGATCAGGAGAGCGACTTCACATTCCAAGAAGCCTTTGATCGGTATAGCAGACTCTTTGCTATCCCACTTGTCCTAACAGCTCTAGCAAGTTTCTTTGCACTCTTTGGTGGCTTACGATTTGCTGGCATCCTCACTCTTCTAAGCATGGCCATCTTTGCCCTTGGCAATCTCTTTGTGATTAGCAAGCCAAGTAAGACCAGTAGCCTCGACCCATTTTATCGTTTCTTGCTAGCTGTCTTACTTGATGGCGCTATTCTCGTACCCTTCTTCATTGCAGAGCTCGCGCTGACAGTAGACTACCTTCGCATCCTGACCTTCTTTTAACCAAAATCCCTGCCATTTGTTAATGACAGGGATTTTTATGCTTACTCTTTTTTGAACAGTGTCTATTCAATGGTTGCCAATCCTTCAAAATCTTGTCCTAGGATGGGTTTTATTCCTAAAGTTCAGTAGTATGATAACATTGCTATGAAACTCGTTATTCCAAATATTTTGCAAACTAGGAGTGTCAATTTGATAAGAATCCGCATCAATACCATAGCTTTTTAGCATACCTTCTATTTCAAACAAAGACAGTCCTTGGTGATTATTATTATCAAATTGTAGACTATCTAAATGTTCTAATTTTGGGAAATAATAAGAAATGATTGTCTTTACACAAGCCATTCCACAATCCAGCAAAGTTGCTTGTTTATAGTGACTAACCATTATTTTCTCCTTTTTCAACACTTATCTTACTATAGCCATCAACTTCAATGACGCTATTCGAAGTTTGATTTGTGGTAGGAACCCTTAAAATTTCTCCTGTATTGTTTGTATGTAAAGTATAAATCCCATCAAAATCTTGAGGAACTGTAATAGATACATCGCCAACAAGAGTATCTATAAATATTTTTTCGAAAGTAGCATTTTTCCCTAAGGAAATAGTTACATATAACTTGTCTTTCCCTTCTGAACTCAGAGCCAAATTAAAACCATGTTGTGAAAATGGTAGATATAGACTATCTGAACTCATTTTAACGTTTTTAGATATATTATTCGCTGATTCTTCGGAAACTTTTCCTTCTATTTGAACACTTGTTTCATCTGATTCACTCTTTACAACTTTAACATCAATTGCTTGCTTTGAGCCATAAAACTCTAACGTTTTAATACTTTTAGAAGAAAGAGTCCATGATTGTTTCACACTGATTGTCGTCTCTCCTCGTTTTAAGGTTAATAAAATTCCAGCTACTACAAACAGTAACAACAGCCCAACTACAATTCCTATTTTTTTCATCATTAGTCCTCCTACTTAAATTCTTTTTTACTAAATACAGCTAACGCAAGCACAAGTACTGCTATACTCACCACGATAGGATAGCATACGTTTGTAAGGGTAAATTGACTAAAACTTGGTGATGCTTTCAAATTTAAAGTCATCAGTAAATAGTCTTTCACACTCTCACCAGAGTTTGGAAGGACGTAAGCCAATAGGTTATCAAATAGTAAAATGTAGAGTGTATAAATCATACATGATTCATAAACCTTATCAAATATTTGAAAAATCAATAACGAGATACTTATAATGACAGAATAGTATGGTAGTTGGTGTAAAAATGTCGAAACAATCAACACCATATCCCCTTCCAAATAAACAAGAGCTGTTAAACTATAAAAAATAATCACATATAGGAAAGACAAACAAAAGGTTCCCAAGGTTTTATATAAAAATAACTTCCATCGTTGTTTTTCTTTTGTGAGCAGAATATTGATCGTACGGAAACTATAATCTTCCCCCCAGAAAAATAAATTGGCAGAGATAAAAAGCAAAGGAATGAAACCACTCACATTTGAAATCAACACTCGAAATGCCGGCTCATTTTCATTTGATGACTTAAAAAATAAGGAGAATAACAAAATTAATAATCCTATCAACAAACTAGGAAGCACTCCTCTTTTTTCCCAGTAAAATTTATACATATCTGCTTTAAGAGAATTCATGACTCTCCTCCTTTCTTAAATCATCAGATAATATTACGCAAATAGTAGTCCTCAAAGCGTTCCTTCTTAATATAAATATCCTGTATTACTAGATTTGAAGCGACACTATATTCCAAAATAGCCATTAATTTTTCCTTCTCTGTCACAACCAGATAGTCATCCTGCTCAAAATGGTCAACGCCCTCTTTTTCTAAAAACATTTGTAGAATCTGATTATCACTTGTCTTTAGGAAAATTTTTTCAGATAAATTGGTCGCTAGCATTTGTGAACTCATCACATTTAGAATCTTTCCTTGTTTCATGATGATATACTTATCTGTTATAAATTCCAATTCTGACAGAATATGGCTCGAGATTAAAAAAGTAACTCCTAACTGATCCCTTAAATTCAAAATCATTTTTCTTAAATCTGAAATCCCTTGAGGATCTAACCCATTCACGGGTTCATCTAAGATAATAAGCTCTGGATTATCCAAAAGCGCAATTGCTATCGATAATCTTTGTTTCATGCCAAGAGAATAGTTTTTTACTTTTCGATCCCATGACGGTTCAGGCAAGTGAACCAATTCCAACATTTTTGTGATATCTGTCTTTAAACCAAATCTTGTTTTATAATATTGCAGGTGTTGACGTCCAGTCAAGTTTGGATAAAGGGCAGGTGATTCGATAATACTGCCAATCTTATGCTGCGAAACACTCTCGATTTCTCCCTTATCAGCTCGAATGAGTCCTAGGAGAATTCTCATTAATGTTGTCTTGCCAGCACCATTTTCACCAATAAGGCCACATATTTCCCCTTTCCCAATATCAAAGGAAACATTATGGAGAACCTGTTCTTTTCCATATGTTTTATCGATATTTTTAAGACTTAAAATCACACGATTCATAGTTTCTCTCCGTTCATTAGATCTTTTGGCTTCATGAATTATCCTCCACCTCTGAAATTCCAAAATTCTTTACATCTGTAACTTCCTCAGGCAGAATTAAAACTCGCTCTTCACCTGCATCTAAAATTGCTAGGCGAAAGACTTCGTTATTTAATACTATCTCTACCAACTTTTGATCAGTCGTGTTATTTCGAATTATCAAACTGTGACGAGTTTGTATAAAAGTCTCTAGTGAGATACTAAGATTGCTCATCTCTTCCCTCCTAACCCAAATAACTCTCTTGACTTTTCATTACATCTCTAGTTTACCGCTTTCAAAAACAAAAAAACATGACAAAAATGTCATGTTAGCTCTTCATTTCCTCAAAAGTTTTTAAATCTCTTTCTTTTTCTCCCAATATACGCGCTTCTAATACTGAGTCCCCAAATGCTTGAGCACAAACAATAGCTCTGTCATATAATTGGATAGCTTTTTCCTTATCCTGTTTATGAAATAAGGTACACATAGCATCTAGCATATCGACAATTGGCTTGTTTTGAAAATCCTGCGATAAGGTCATCAATGTGTTCATTGCCTTAACATAAGGCTCAAAAGTGGAGTAAGATTTTTCCATCCATTGAACAGCTAAAGAATCAAGCACAGTTCTTTTTAACATATAGGCTGTCTCTAAATCTGATGAATTTGTTTCTCTTATAAGTTTTTTAGAAAGCATCCAAAATAGTTCAGGATTATACTCAGTCGGTCTTGCTAAACATGAAACAAAGTACAGCTTTATCAAAAGCAAATCATTCACCGAGTAGTTTTTCCTTATCTTTACTTGCTCAAAATACTCATCAAGCAAAGCATCGCCAAACCCTGCATCTTCACTTACAAAGACATCAAAACTAGCTTGTAAGGCACTAACAGCAATCTGCTCATCCTCAGGTAGACTGTCATAATAGTGTTCGTAAACTCTTTCAAACAACTCTTCCTTAACCTGGATTCTATCATCATCTCCATAAGTTTGAAACTTAATAAGTTTATCCTTTACTATCAAGTACTCTGAAGGTAAAATCATATGATCCATATCTACTATATGTGAAATTGGACAACCTAGTTTGTAAGCTATATACTCTACCTTAGATAAACTTGGGGAAGACTGCCCTGATTCAATCCGTGCTAATTGGCGCACCGTTATCTCAGTTTCATCATCACAAAGAGTTTCACGAGTGATATGTTTCATCTCTCGCAACATTCGGATTCTTTTACCTACTTCCTTCTTGATATCCATCTCAAGATCTCCTGATCATTATTTAACGAACAATATTCTATTTTTTGTTATATTATACTATTTTTCATTGAACTAAGCAATTTTTGAAATTTCACATTACAAAACCTAACTAAGCTAAACTATCTTTCGCATGCTAAATAGCAGTTGACCTGCTTTACTTTTCTTGTGCCAATTCTTCAAAGTCTTTTCCCAAAATGGCTTGTACTTCTAATTGATTGGCATCTAGTTGGTGGTAAAATGCTGTTGGTAATGACTCTAGGAATCTTGCATAATCCAAGCGAGCGATGGCTTCATAGTCTTCTGCTTTTGAGCCATCACCAGAAATCGTCACTAGGTCAATCTCCCAAACAAGCTCCTTGCCTGCCAGCTGCTCGGTATAAGGAGCTGGTACAAAGGGTTCCTTTGGCAAAATCGTCTTGACTCCCTGGGCTAGGTGATAGATACCGTGCACCTTACCTTGGGCGTCTGGGTAAAATTTCACACTGGCAAGGTAGGCATCAGAGCCTTGAACCTTCTTGACCAGCTCTTCAAAACGTGCCAATCCATCCTCAGCCAAAAAGCTCTCGAGGTATTCCTTGTTGAGATAGATAGGGGACAAGAGCCCTTGGCAATATACTAAACGAATCGCCTTATCCGCTAAATAATGCTTGACCGTTTGTCGGAAATAAGCTTCAAAATCAAAACCATCTAGCCCTTCTACCGCTTCCCCCAACTTGCTCGATAGGGCCTGGAGGAGAGTCTCTACAATCTCCCAGTCCGCTCTAGTAAGGAAGTCTGGAATCACCACTTGATAGCCTTTTCGGCTATCCACATAGTTGACCTTGAAGAGAAATTGCGACTGGCCTACAATCCCACACTCGATATACTCGAGACGATTGAGGGGCTGACGGAGATAGACCGCATCATAACTGTGTGACTCCAAGCCCTCCACCAAGGCCAAGATGGACTTGGCAGTCAAGACCTCCTGTTGTCCTAGAATGCTTTCTTTATTTGGGATAAAAAATGTTTTCGCCATAACTGGCCTCCTTTGAAATCGTTTACACATAGTATACCCTATTTTCCTGAAAGATACAGAAACAAACTTTAGATTTTTAGATAAAAAGCATAGAAAAACAGCCCCTGAAGGCTGTTTGCTTTATACTGTAGCGACTTGATCCAAGCTTTCACCGATAGCTGCTAGGCGCTCGATCACTTCTGCTTGTGTCAATTCATTTTCTGAAACATAGCGGTTGCGTGGGTGAACACGACACTCGTGTGAGCATCCACGAAGGTACTTGTCTTCATTTTCTTCTGATGTTAGGATACGACGGTTACAGAAGGGATTTCCACAGTTGACATAGCGTTCACATGGTGTTCCATCAAACCAGTCTTTCCCTACGATGGTTGGGTTAACATGGTTGACATCGACTGCGATACGCTCGTCAAAGACGTACATTTTCCCATCCCAAAGCTCACCTTGAACTTCTGGATCTTTACCGTAAGTTGCGATTCCTCCGTGCAATTGGCCAACATCTTTGTAGCCTTCACGCACCATCCAGCCTGAGAATTTCTCACAGCGAACGCCACCTGTACAGTAAACCACGACACGCTTGTCCATGAATTTTTCCTTGTTGTCACGGACCCATTGTGGCAACTCACGGAAGTTGCGGATGTCTGGGCGAATAGCTCCACGGAAATGTCCTAGGTCGTACTCATAATCGTTACGTGTGTCAAGGACAACGGTATCTTCGTCAAGAAGGGCTTCTTTGAACTCTTTTGGAGACAAGTAAGCACCTGTTGTTTCAAGTGGGTTGATGTCGTTGTCAAAGTCGTTGTCTTCCAAACCAAGGTGGACAATTTCTTTCTTGTAGCGAACAAACATTTTCTTGAAGGCTTGTTCATTTTCTTCGTCAATCTTGAACCAGAGGTCTTCCATTCCTGGGAGGCTGTGAACGTAGTCCATGTATTTTTGAGTTGTTTCGTAGTCACCTGAAACGGTTCCGTTGATTCCCTCGTCAGCGACTAGGATACGGCCTTTGAGACCGATTGATTTACAGAAAGCCAAGTGATCTGCCGCAAATTGCTCTGCGTTTTCAATTGGAGTATAAAGGTAGTAAAGTAAGACACGAATATCTTTTGCCATAAGATTTGTTCTCTTTTCTATTCTTAAATTTTCAGAATTTTTCATTCAACTATACTAGTATACCCACTTGGGAAAACGAATGCAATTTATTTGACCGGAAATTGTAGAAAGAGTCCTACCCCTGCACTTCATCAGTAACCATAGCGAATCGCAGATAATTCTCTCAATTTTTTGATTTGCTTAGCTTGATTTTCTGACAAACCCAGCTTGTTATCAATCAACACACGTGAGATGTCAACGTTCATTTGGCTCAGAATAAATGGAGTAGAGGTCCCATCATCCTTTAATCGTTTTTGATAAATCACTAACTGATTTTTCAAGGGAGTAAGTTGAGGCGCAGCCTTTATATCTTCCAATAGATAATCAATAATGATCATCGCTTCACAACGCCTTTCTCTACCTCCGGCAAACCATTTTAATGGTGTCATTCTCATTTTCCTCCTGAAATTCGCTTATAAATTGAAAAACTATAATTCCTAACTCTCCAGCCAGTATTTTACCCAAACACCCTATGTAAAAAAGTCAGCAAAAATGGCAAGGTCGCTACAATATTATTGATCACATGCACCGCATAGGAAGGATAAATGCTCTTGGTATAGCGGGTCAAACCAGCAAAGATGATTCCAACTGTTGCAAAGACGAAGATATCTAACAGACTAGGAAAGTTTGAAAAATGAGGGAGAGCAAATAAAATAGAAGGAAGAAGCAAATCAAGAGCAAATCTCGAATCTTTAAAAAAGGCGTGTTGCAGTAATCCTCTATAGATTAACTCTTCCATCAGTGGAACCAAAAAGAACAGGGCTATATAAATACCTAGCTCTGCAAAGTTAGTCCCACTATAACCAATCAATACAGCCCAACCTTCAGCAGTTGACTGAACATGTTTAGCTGTCTGAACGTTAAAAGAGATCTGGAGCACTACCACTAATACTGTCAAAATCGAATACCAAAGCCATTTTTTTCTTGGAATGCGAAAGAGATAACCATGGCCTGTCTTAACCAGAATCCAAATCATGACTCCGCTAAATAGCAAACTCAAGATATTTTGAATCCAGAAGAAATTGCCAATCTGGGAAGAAAATTGCCAATAGTTTTGGACAATAAGCGTCAGCTGAGAAAGGCCAAATACGAAAAATAGGTAAGAGAAGACAGCACTCATTTTGAAAAGAAGGCGATATTTTTTCATAATAAATCCCCTATAGATGTATGTGTATCACATCGCATAAACCCTCAGAACCACTGTTTTCATTTTTACATCCTAAAAATCACTACCTCCCCTAGAGAACTAGGGAAGGCAGTGATCACATTTTTAGGAATTAGGAATGAATACACGAAATCAATCGATCTTATGATTTTTTGTTTTTCAAGAATTCGTCGTATTGTTTTTGCATTTCGTTCAATACTTTTTCGTAGGCACCTTCAGATTTCAATTTTTCCATCAATTCTGGGATTGCTTTATCTGGGTCTACAGTACCAGTGTTGATAGCTGTATCGAATTGTTGCATTGTGTTAGAAATTGCTGAGATTTCAGATTTCACATTGTCAGTGTTAAAGATGAATCCAAGTGCTGGAGATTCTTTAGCTTCTGCCAATTGTTTCTTAGAATCTTCGATTTGTTGGTCTGTAACGTTTTCGTTGATGTAAAGGATCCAGTTGTTACCAGTGTTCCAACCTGACATGTGAGTGTTTCCTTTATATCCATCAAGGACGCGGACACGGTTTTCTTTACCTTCAACTTTTTCCCAGTTCTTACCTTCTGGACCGTAAACAAGACCGTTCAAGAGTTCTGGGTTCGTGTTCAAGAGGTTCAACACTTCCATTGATTTTTCTTTGTTCTTAGAGTTGTTTGAGATAACAAAGTTAGCAACTTGTGTTGTTTGGTTTTTCTTGATAAAGTTAGTGATTGGTTTGATTTGGATATCTTTGTTAGCAACACGTGAGAGCAAGCTGTTACCATAGTCAGCTGGTCCTACTGTTTCTTCACGAACGAACCAAGTATCTTGTTGAAGGTCAAATGAAGTGTCGCTTGTTGCTACGTCTTTTGGAATGTATCCTGCTTCATAGAATTTGTGAAGAGTCTTCAAGTGTTCTTTGAAACGAGGCACTTCGTAACGGTTTACGATCTTAGTAGTGTCTCCTTCAAGGTCGATAACAAATGGAAGTCCGTTTGGTACTGGGTAGTCAAAGTTATCAGATGGGATAAAGTTCTTCGTAACCGCAAATGGTACTACATCTGGAGCTTTTTCTTTGATTTGTTTCAAGACTGGCTCAAGTGTTTCGTATGAAGTGACACCTGAAATATCGATACCGTATTTAGCAAGAAGTGTTCCGTTGAAGGCAAAGTTTTGAGATGATGCAACGTTAGCTGCAACTGGTACTGCATAGATCTTACCGTTTACAGTGTTCCCTTTGATGTAAGCTGGGTCAAGTGCTTTGTAAAGCTCTGCTCCTTCTTTTTTATACAATTCTGTCAAGTCAGCATAAGCACCTTTTTGAGCATTTACGACATAGTTAGATGCAAATGCGATATCATAGTTTTCACCAGATGATGTGATAACAGACATTTTCTTATCATAGTCACCCCATCCAAGATATTGGATATCCAATTTAGCACCGACTTTTTCTTCGATGATTTTGTTTGCATTTTCTAGCAATTCATCCAAGTTGTCTGGTTTGTCACCGATTTGGTACATTTTGATTACAGGTTTTTCACCTGAAGTAGTATCTGCAGCTTTTTTGTTGTTACCTGTAAGGTTTCCACAAGCAGCAAGACCAGCAGCCAAAGCGACTACGCTAGCAGATGCAAAAGCATATTTTTTCCAGTTTTTCATGATAAAAACTCCTTTTTTTGTTTTTAAACTTATAAACGATTTGATGATTTGTAACTTCAGCCACTAAGATGAAGTTGGGAAGAGAGAAACGGTATTTCTCAGCAAATGCTATTCTTTCACACCACCGATCGTCAAACCTTTAACAAAGTAGCGTTGGAAGAATGGATACAGAATCGCGATTGGAAGGGTTGCAACAACAACCATGGCCATACGACCTGTTTCTTTCGGTAGAGCAACTCCCAGTTGACCAGATAGGCCGACTGCTTTTGCAATGTAGTCCATATTTTGTTGGATTTGCATGAGCAAATATTGCAATGGATACAAGTTGTCACTCTTGATGTAAAGAAGGGCGTTGAACCAGTCGTTCCAGAAACCAAGAGCTGTCAAAAGCGTGATGGTTGCGATACCTGGAAGTGACAATGGCAAACAGATCTGGAAGAAGATCCGAGCTTCACTGGCACCATCGATACGAGCAGATTCGAGAATGGCTTCTGGAATGGTCTTCTTGAAGAAGGAACGCATCAAGATGATGTTAAATGGTGAGAGAAGCATTGGAACAATCAAGGCCCAAACTGTATCACCCAGTTGAAGCAGGCGAGTGACCACGATATAACCTGGTACCAAACCAGCATTGAACAACATACTAAGAAGAGCAAAGATCGTAAAGAATCTGCGGTACTTAAAGGTTGTCCGTGAGATGGCGTAGGCATAAGTGGTTGTAATGAAGACGTTGGTCACTGTTCCGACTACAGTTACAAAAACTGAGATAAAGAGCGCTTGGAGGATCTTATCTTTAAACTGAGCTAGGAACTGGAATCCATCTACACCAAACTTCGAAGGGAAAAAGCTATATCCATACTGGAGGATGCTCTTTTCGTCTGTCACTGAAATGATGATAACGAAGATAAAGGGCAAGATACAAGAAAGAGCGATCAAACCAGAGATGATACTAAAGAAGATATCTGCTTTCTTACTGAAGGAGTGAATGCCGACATTATCGATTTTTTCTTTTTTAATTTTCTTTTCTGCCATATTCTCCTCCTTTCTAGAACAAAGCTGAGTTTGGATCGACTCGTCTTGCAAGCAAGTTTGATAGGATAACCAGAATCAAACCGACAACGGATTGGTAAAGACCGGCTGCTGAAGCCATACCGATATCTGCTGTCTGAGTCAAACCATTAAAGA
>ERZ772960.3068-NODE-3068-length-11541-cov-9.263538_pt1 | contig 11541 bp, 6 predicted proteins | sample MGYA00580678_ERZ772960 | MGnify/ENA primary metagenome ERZ772960 (study PRJEB29015, sample SAMEA2737930) | human oral metagenome | biome: human oral; feature: human-associated habitat; material: dental | place: China | collected 2059 ...
GGATCGCCTCCTTCTGGATGGCGGTGGGGGTCACGAAGCCCATGTCGGTGACGGCCTTGAGCAGGTCGCCGGGAAGACCCAGGTCGGCGAAGGTGATCTCCTCATCCTCTTGAGCGGTCCTCACCTCGCTCTTGTCCCGGTCGCGCGGCGAGGCGGCGCGCTCGACATCGCGCTGGTGGCTGTCGGAGTCGGTATCGGTGTCGATGAAGGGGGTGTGGCCGTCAACCTCGTCCTCGTCAATGTCGACGCCGTCGTCCTCATCGAAGTCGTCGATCCCGTCCTCCGGGTCGGCCTCGGGGAGGTCTCGGTCGATGTCGTCCGCCTCCTCCTCGTGGTCGACGTCCTCCGGGTCCTCAGGGGAATCGGAGGAGGCGGGAGTGGCGAAGTCCTCGGGGGAGGAGGTGGTGCCGTCGCGGTGGTGCGGCGCGGCGACAGTGCTCTCCTCGTCGTTCTTGGTCGGGCCGGTCTGCTCGCCGCCGGAGAGCTCGGCGGAGAAGAGCGCATCGAGGCTGAGGGGGCCGTTGCCGTCCTTGCTCTGAGCGTCGGAGGCGCCAGGCGCAGTACTGCTGGAGTGAGTCATGAAGTTATCCCATATCTGTCCCCATGAAGATGGTGGGGACCGCGGCGGAGTGTGGGGGAGGACCTTTTGTCCTCCGCTCTTTGCCGTACCTGGCCCACCACACTCGCCCCGCACCCGGACTGGCCGGGTGACTCATGGGCTAACACGCACAGACTCACGGGATACTCGTGCCGCACACCGGGTGCGGCAGGACCCGAACGGGGTCAACAGGGCACGGATCGCTCCTGCGCCCAGGCTACGGGAGAATCAGCGGAACTCCGCGCTCCACGGGCTGGATCACAGGTGAGGTCGGTCTCGTGGCCCGTTCACCGCCCCAGCAGGCCGAGGATCTTCCGACGCTGCTCGCGGACCTCGTCACTCGACTCGTCGAGCTCGGGCACCTCGATGTCGGCGACGATGCGCGCGGGGCGCTCTGACAGGACGACCACTCGGTTGGACAGGCGCAGGGCCTCGTCCACGTCGTGGGTGACCAGGACGGCGGTGAAGCGCTGGGACTCCCACAGTCTGAGGATCTCGTCCTGGAGCTGGAGGCGTGTCAGGGCATCGAGCTTGCCCAGGGGCTCATCCAGGAGGAAGAGCCGGGGCCGGTTGACCAGGGCTCGGGCCAGTGAGGCCCGTTGAGCCATACCGCCTGAGAGCGTGGAGGGGTAGGAGTCGGCGAAGTCCCGCAGCCCCACGATCTGCAGGGCCGCCTCCACCCGGCGCCGGTCGCGCTCCATGCGGTTTCTTGCCTCAGGGCCCAGGGCGACATTGTCCCGCACGGTCCTCCACGGCAGGAGCGTGGCGTCCTGGAACGCGAGCGCGCGCAGAGGCGAGGGCCCGGTCACCTGCTTGGAGTCGACGGTGACGCTGCCCTCGACGGGCTGCTCCAGCCCGGCCAGCAGTCTCAGGATCGTCGACTTGCCGCAGCCGGACGGCCCCACGAGTGAGACGAACTCCCCGGGTGCCACCGTCAGGTCGATGTCATTGAGGACGGCAAGCTGATCCGGCTTGGCAGCCTCAGCCTCATAGCGAGCCCTCGCAGCGGGGGAGAACCGGCGCAGCAGCAGATGGAGCCACCCGTGCTCCAGGTCATGGGACAACGGGTAGCTGTGGGAGACACCGGCGAGATCGACCTGTGCCCCGCGGGGGACGGACGGAGTCGAGACCTGCGGCGCGGCAGTAGCCGCCGACGAATCAGCAGACATCGGTTCACCACCTCACAAGGTTCTGCTGCCATGCCAGCAGCGAGGAGCGGATCTTGAACAGCAGGACCATGAGCGTGCGGCAGAAGGTCACCAGAATGATGAGGCCCACGTACATCCGGGGGTAGTCCGCCCAGCCCTTGACCCAGTTGATGTACCAGGCCAGGCCCTTGTCGACGCCGGTCAGCTCGGCGGTCATGAGGGCGGCGAGTGAGGTTCCCAGTCCTGTGAACAGGCCGGTGAGCATGTCCGGTAGCGCTGAGGGAATGGCCACCCGTCTGATGAGGAAGAGCTCGTCGGCTCCCAGTGTGCGGGCCATGTCGATGTAGTCGCGGCGCACGGAGCGTACTCCCGCCCGAGTCATGGTCGCCATGGGGAACCAGGCGCCGAAGCCGACGATGAAGGCTGCCGAGGTGTACGTCGTCGGAAGCAGCAGCAGCGCCAGCGGAAGCAGAGAGGCCGCGGGAACTGGGCCGATGGTCTGAAGGAGCGGATGGAGCCAGTAGTCGGCGCGCCTCGACCAGCCCATGAGTAGGCCGGTGAAGAACCCCAGCACCGATCCGGCCGTGTACCCGATGATGAAGAGCAGCGCCGAGGCACCCAGGCAGCTGAGCAGCAGCCTCCAGTCTCCGAGGAAGGAGGCAATGAGTACTTCTGGGGCGGCGAAGTACGGGGGCGTGAGCAGTCCGAGCTTGGATGTTGTCAGCTGCCAGACGATGAACCATGCGCCGGCGGCGTTGATCCAGGGCAGGAAGTGCGTCAGTGACGTCGCTGCCGAAGAAGCCGGTTGGACCCGTGCGGTGAGTGTCCACGCGATCAGGGCGGTCAGCCATGCCCCGGCAAGGACTGCGACTGGAGTGGTTGACTCCTTGCGGAGAAGGTCTGCCTCCGGCAGGGCGATGAGGATGACCAGGTAGGCCGACCACAACAACAGCGCCGTCGTGCTCACAAGAGCGCCTGCGCTGGAACGGTGATCGCTTGGTGCGCTCTGCCTGGCTGTGGAGGAGGGCGGTCGTGGATGCCCATCGTCGACGGGCTTGGAGGACGCGGTCGATGCGGTCGCGGGAGTCACTTCAGTGGGCATCGTCACTCAGTCCTTGATGCCGAGGTCGGCGACGACGGTGCCGGTCAGCTTCCGGGCGGAGACGTCGGATGCGATGAAGCCGGTCCCCTTGAACTTCTCGATGCCGGGCTCGATCGCGGCCCGGAACCTGGAGGCCGAGGCCTTGAACCCGTATGTCTTGAGCACCCGGACGACGACGTCCTGGTCCGCGGCGACGTAGTCGTTGTCAACCTCGATCTTGGCGATCTCCTCGATGTGGCCCGGTACGTAGGCCGAGCCCTTCAACCAAGCCTCGGTCAGAGCCTTCGCCTCCTTGGGCTGCCGACGTACGAAGTCCCCGTTGAGTGCCACCGAGCAGCAGAACTCCTCAGCGTCGTTGTTGGCCAGCTCACGGGCCGTCCCGTTGAAGACGGGAAGCAGCGGTCCGGGGTCAGAACCCATGATGGCGTCCACCTGACCGTCAGTCAGCGCGGTCCCCAAGGAGTCCGCATCGACTGTGCGCCACGTGATGTCGCCTCCGTCCGGCTTGACGTTGATGCCGGCCTCGGACAGCCCGATCGCGAAGTAGGCGAAGGCGGATGACGACAGTGACGGCACGCCGATGGTGGTGCCTTTCAGGTCAGCCAGCTTCTGATACGGAGAGTCCTTGCGCACCACCAGGCGCAGGCAGCCGGCGTGGAGCCCCGCGGTGAGCCTGGCGTTGAGGCCGTTGTAGATCGGCTCCAGCCAGGAGAAGAAGATTCCCGGAGCGCCAATGTACTTACCGGCGCCCACGCCGTCCTTGGTGTCCTCGGTCTGCTGGGTGCGCGCCAGCGTGACCTTCAGTCCCGCGTCGTCGAAGAAACCCTGGTGGTACGCGGCGTACAGTGGTGCGGCGCAGATGTCGCCGCCAATCACCAGGGGGAGTGCCTCGTGGGCTCCGATGACACCCTGGTTGGTGCGCCGAATCGTCAGGTACGCGCCGGTACCGACCGCGGCAGTGGCTGCGAGTCCCCCAATCGTGAGCAGCGTGCGCCGTGACGGTTTGCCGCGATGCGACTGATCCGTCTCATTGGCGTCGGGATCATCGATGTCGTCATCGGCTGCCAGAATCGCGGCGGCGTTCTCAGCCGTGACCTCCTGAGTCTCCACGACCTCGGCCTCCGATGGGACGGGGGACAAGGAGTCGGAGGACTGGGACGGATCGGAGGAAGAAGAGGACGACGAGGACGTCGAGGACGTGGACATGGTTTCTCCTGTAGTGGTGGGAACGGGCCTCGATGCGCATGACGCAGCAGCGTCCCTGTGAAAATGGTGGAGGAGGAGCACGAGAAGCCGAGCGGAGCGAGCCGAGTAAGTGCGGACACAGCCTCAGGCCATCAGAGCGTGTGAAAGGGCGTCTCCGTACTCTGGAGAGCGGAAAAAAAGCGGCACGGGAGCCCACGACGTCATGGCCTCATCGTTCTCGGCCGGCGTCAGCGCTGCTTTGAGGCGTCGTCACGCTCCCCGGGCAGGTTCAGCGCCGGGGGAGGGGACGGAATCAACAGGCTCGACAACAACACATCTGCGCACCACACATGACCGCGAGCGCCTGTGCGCCAGGAGCGGTTGTGGCCGTAAGAACGATGTGCGTCATGGCGACTACCCTATGCCACCCTCCCCGGAACAATGCAAGCCTGCCATTCGTCCCATGATGCGAGCCTCCCATCGCCGGATCACTGTGGAACCGATACGTGGAACCGATACTGAGCGGCTGTAGAGTCGGCGACGTGAGTGGGGGGTGTGGCGATCAACCGCCGGTGCCGCAGGCACGGTGGAGACAGCTGGCTGCGACTCCTGTGGCCCAGGACGGTGGCCCGCTTCGCATCACCCCGGCGTGGTGGCCTCCGGCTCCCGACGATTCAGCCTTGGCCGCTGCCGCGGTGCACGGCACTCCCGTCCTGGGGGAGGGACGCATCATCAACGGGGTTGAGCTGGTGGAGGCCAGCTTCCTGTGGCGCGATGACCACCGGCACGGCGCCAGCCCCAGTGTGCTCATCCATCTCAATACCCTGACCGACAACCATCGCGCTCACATCGCGCCGGCACTGGCCGCCCGGGTTCCCGGGACCGGCTGGTGGGCGCTTCACGTCCTGCTGCCGCAGGATGCGCTCTTGAGCTACCGGATCGTCGTGACTCATGACGCCCTGCCTGACGATGCCGGGGCCCGACGCGAGTGCTGGAAGCGCGTTCATGCACTGGGACGGCCCGATCCCCTCAATCCCGACCGGCTGCATGACGGCTTCGGTCTGGTGTCCTCGCTATGGGCGGGCCCCAAGGCCATGCTGCACCCGGATTGGATGATCGGCTCGGGCGCTTCGGCAGAGGGGGCGTGGCAGGCGCTGAGCCGTCCCCAGGATGAACACGACAGGTACGTCCTCCGGTTCGACCTGGAGAACGAGGTGCTCACAGACTTTGATGAGCCGGGAGACCCCGGACGGCGAGTCACACTGTGGTGCGGGGGCCGTGTCCAGGAGGCCTCCTGCGGGCACAGTGAGCGGGGTCTGCTGATCCTGCTCGACGGAAACATCTGGCGTGGTAACCATGCCGTCGATCACCTGGCCCCCAGATCCCGCCATTGGGATGTGCTGCTCATCGACTCCGGCAGCCTGGCCATGCGCTCACGCGACCTGGGGGATCCGCGACGCAGCAGAGAACTGCTCCGTAGGTGTCTGCAGGCGGCACATCGGGCCGTCTGCGGGCGAGGCTGCAGGATTGCTGTGTCCTCTGAGGATGGTGCTGGTTGCATGTGGCGCCCGGATCGGATCGTGGTGGCTGGGCAGTCGTTGGGAGGGGTTGCTGCGGCCGACCTGGTTCTGCGTCATCCCGAGCTGGCTACTCGTGCCATTGTCCAGTCCGGATCCTTCTGGCTCGGCTCTCAGCGCCGAGGCGAGGGTGAAGGGGAGCTGCTGCGCTGGTTGCGTCGCCGCTCCGAGGCCCGGAGCCTGCAACGCCCGAGAAGCGACCAGCATCCTCTTGACGGTCAGGGGCTGGGGGCGCGACTGGTGGTCCAGTGCGGGGTCCATGAAGACGGCCTGCGTCAGGGGGCTCGCACCGTCTCAGAGCTTCTTGGGGTCGAAGGAGCGCTGCTCGAGTATCGCGAGGAGCGTGGCGGGCACGATTACGCCTGGTGGCGTCATGCCTTGTCGTGGGGGCTTGACGCTCATGAGCAGGACCTGGGGTTCTGCTCATGAGCCACCTGAGGTGCTCCGCGTGCGGCTGTCGCCAGTTCGGGGCGCGCTGCAGGGGCGGATCTACTGCGCGAATAAAACCGTGATACAAAAGAAATCTTGGCAACAAAGGGGTTACGTATCCCAATTTATCGTTACCATTGCTCGAGTTTCCTCAAGTCTCCCGGTTCTGAATGGTCTCAACCCGACCGATTGACGGGTTACCGCTGTGTATACTTAACCCGGAATCGACAACGCGGACGATGTTTTCGGGTGATAGCGGATTCTTAGAAGGGAGGCGTCCGTCTATCATCGTTCGCGAAAGGCAGTCGCGCCTGCTTCGTGGTGCGTCCTTTCCTCGTGCATCTCGGTTGTCAACCATGTGCTGTACGAGTAAGTCCATCTGCCCCTGCCCATGAACGAGACCACGTCATGCAATACGCTCAGCGGCTGCTTGCCGCCCTCCCTTCCGTCAGGAGCGGCCTGCGCGCGATTCTTGCTGTTCTGACAGCCTTCGGCATTGTTCTGGCCACCGCCGGTGTTGCCGCCATGCCCCTTTTGAATGCAGGCAATGCTGTTGAGGACTATGAGAGCGGCTCGGCCTGCCACCCCGCAGCCAGAATGGTCTACCCCGAGGGCCAGTCGGCGCCCGAGTACGTGGTGCCGGTCTATGAGACCGGGTTCGGCGTGGGGGTCGAGTCGATCCTGTCGGGCTGGTGCAGTACCGCTGGGGAGGTCCTGGAGGACCCCACCATCACGCTCAACGTCGTCGAGGGCAAGACCGTCACTCCCTACCTGCTTCCAGGTATCAAGGCCGAGCTTGAGCGTCCGGCTCCCGCCAACGGCGAGCAGGACGTGTTCATCCCGACTGACTACCTCGTCAAGGGCGTGCGTCAGGCCACCGGAGACAAAGGCTGGGAGGTCGGCACGAAGGTCTTCAGCCTCACCTACACCAGTGGAACGGTGAGTGCGACCACGGGCCTGTTCTCCTTTGTCAAGCAGGACCCGGATGTCATCAACCCTCCGGCTCCCGAGCCGTCGCCGGAGCCGACTCCCGAACCGTCTGCGGAGCCGACGCCGGAGCCCACTGCGGAGCCGACTGCTGAACCCTCTGCGGAGCCGAGTGCTGCACCCGGTCCGGTGCCGACTGCTGAACCGACGGCCGCACCTACTGCGGAACCGGCTCCTCATGCCTCGACTGAGCCGTCGCCGGCACCCTCGGCGTCTCCCACGCCGGTACCTGCACCGACGCCTTCACCGAGTCCCTCCGCGGCTCCCAGTCCGTCGGCAGCCCCCTCACCGACTCCTTCCGCGGCGCCCAGCCCGACGGCCAGTCCTTCCGCGGCTGCCTCACCCAGCTCGTCGCCCTCGCCTTCCAAGTCGCCCAAGCCGGCTGCCTCTACCCAGCCGAGCGCGACCGCTAAGACGTGCCAGGTCAAGCCCGCCGTCCAGGTGCTCGGTTCCGATGGCTCGGATCTCCAGGGGGCAGAGCCCTCCTACGACCCGGATACTGCAGTCAGGGTCCGGGGTACGGGCTGGTGCTCGCAGGGGACGATGCTCGACGGCGAGAAGCCGGTCGAGATCAAGGTCGCGGCCTACGGCGGGTACGTGGTTCCGGGAACGCTCTCGGTTCCCGTCACCTTCCGTCACGGGTCCTTCGACGCCCAGCTCAACCTGTCGGCCCTCTACGCCGGAGGGAAGGTCGACAAGGGGCGCTACTACCTGCAGCTCTCGCCCATCGATTCCGGACTGACGGCCGCGACCAACATCTTCGCCCTCAACAAGGCCGTCGCCCCGCAGCCCACGCCGGAGCCGTCCCCCGCGCCGAGCCCGGCTCCTACTGCGACCGCGGAGCCCTCGGCCACTGCGGAGCCCACCAGCGAACCCGCACCGGAGCCGACTGGTTCACCCACCAGCCCTGCTCCCACGCCCTCGGCTGCTCCGTCGTCGGAGCCCTCCGCCTCGCCCGCCCCCACGGCCCGCCCTTCCGAGACGGCGTCCCCGGCTCCTGCACCTCAGACCACCGAACCCGACCAGAACGCTCCGAAGCCGGCCCCGGATGACAGTGGGCGCCCCGGAACGGACAACGCCGCGGGCAACAACCCAGGTGGCAATCCCGGCGGCTCGGGTTCCGGCTCGGGCGCTGGTTCAGGTGCGGGCGCGGACACAGGCGCAGGCAGCCAGGCCGACTCCTCCGCGCCGCAGGCCCCCGATGCCGGATCGGACTCCCGTTCGACCTCGCAGGACGGCTCCGCCCAGCAACCGGCCAACGCTGAGGCGGCGCCGGCCCCGAACGCCGGTGGCTCAGGAGGCGAACGCACCCATGCCTCGGAAGACTCCGCGGCCTCGGTGCAGGCCTCGCCTGAGGCTGACACGAGCTCACAGCGCACCGTCCGTCCGGACCGGAGCCCGGTGGCCCCGGTGACCAGCGCGGCCCACCTGAGCGCGGACAACGCCGGCTCCCTGTCCGGCTCCCGCCAGGGCAACATCGTCAACCTCGTCCTGCCCAAGTCCAAGGCGCAGGCGGGCGAGTGGGTCTCGGTGTTCGTCTTCCCCGGCGCCACCACGAAGGGATGGGTGCAGGTTGATGATGCCAACAGCGTCTCCATCGATATCTCAACATTCGACTCCGGCTCCTACGAGCTGGCGGTGGCCGATCGCGACAACAGCCTCCTGGGATGGGCGAAGCTGGAGATCTCCTCTGCGTCCTTCGATCCTCGCAACCCGGCACAGGCTCAGCTGCTGACCTTCCCGGACACCGCGGCTGCGCCCACCAAGGGCCTGAGTGCCAACGACATGCTCCTGGGGAGCGCCGGAGGGCTGCTGGTCGTCGGAGCCGTGAGCCTGCTGGTCGCCGCGTTCTCCGGGATGCCGCTGCGTGCACCACGGACCTCCCTGCGGCTTCCGCGCAGGCGCTGAGACGGTGTAGTAGGAGAGCGTCAATGACATCGTCAAGGGGCCGGCGCACGCGGCCGTGGAAAGGAGGTGTGAGCAGATGATCCGGATATTCCGGATGACTGAGCGCGTACGGCGTGAGCGGCGTGCCGTGCCGAGTCGGCATCGGATTGCCTTGAGGCGCCTCCAGGGGTCACCTCGGATGCTGGTCATCGTCTGCTCCGTGCTCCTGGCCTCCCTGGTGGCGGTGGTCTCCACGAGCCCCGTCGCCAGCGCGGACACCAAAACCGGTCCCTCCACCACAGGAACCGCCTCAACAGTCAGCCCCTCGACGGTCGCCGTCGGAGGAACGATCATGTACACGCTCTCGGGATTCCCCAGCGGCGTGACGGTCCAGGTCCTCATCGACGACGGTGCCCTGGTCGCCTCGCGCCCCGGGGAGTCCGAGGTGGTCACCACGATCACCGTCAAGAAGGACGGCACCGCCGCAGGCTCCTTCGAGCTGCCCGAGTACGTCGAGCAGGGCAACCACTGGCTGCGATTCCGGGTCTTCGGGGCCCAGGGGGAGAGCGGCCAGGAGGGCAACGCGGCGGACTACACCAACAAGAGCCCCTACTTCACGGTATCGGGTGTCACGGTCATAGGCGGGTCCGCCCCTCCCACCGTTCCGCCGGCTCCCACCCCGCCGCCCCGTCAGGTCGCGGCCTCGGGCCGGGCGAAAGGCGCCGCCGCCGGCATCCAAGCCGCGGGGCCAGGTGGTCAGTCTGCCGGTTTCCCAATCATCGGTGCCTTCGTCCTCGGGCTCAGCGTGATCCTGGTGGTGCTGTCGGTACTCGTGGCAATCAACCGTCGCAGGATGGCCGCCTACCAGCGTCGTCGGGCCATGGCCTGAGGACTGAGACCCGAGCTCCTTGTAAACTGCCGCCGGCGCCCACCCGTCTCGTGGTGCGCCCCGACGGGCACCGGCTCAGTGCCCCACACGGAAGGAACTCAGCACCGTGCTGCGAACCCGAACCGCAGGCTCCCTGCGCGCCTCAGACATCGGCCAGGTCGTCACCCTCACCGGATGGGTGGATCGACGCCGTGACCACGGAGGCGTGGCCTTCATCGACTTGCGGGACGCCTCGGGGATCGCCCAGGTCGTCATCCGCGAGGAGATCGCCCACGACCTGCGCGCCGAGTACGTCCTGGCCGTCACCGGGGAGGTGAGCGCCAGGCCCGAGGGCAACGCCAACCCGAACCTGCCCACCGGCGAGATCGAGGTCGTCGTCTCCGACGTGGAGATCCTCAACGCCTCAGCGCCGCTGCCCTTCCAGGTCTCCGATCATGCCGAGGACGCCGGACAGGTCGGCGAGGAGGCGCGTCTGCGCTACCGCTACCTCGACCTGCGGCGCAGCGCCATGCAGCACGCCATCCGCCTGCGCGCCAAGGTCAGCCAGGCCGCCCGCAGGGTCCTGGACTCCCACGACTTCGTGGAGATCGAGACCCCCACCCTGACCCGCTCCACCCCGGAGGGCGCCCGCGACTTCCTGGTCCCGGCTCGTCTGGCACCGGGCTCCTGGTACGCCCTGCCGCAGAGCCCGCAGCTGTTCAAGCAGCTCCTCATGGTGGCCGGCATGGAGCGCTACTACCAGATCGCCCGCTGCTACCGCGATGAGGACTTCCGCGCCGACCGCCAGCCCGAGTTCACCCAGCTCGACGTGGAGATGAGCTTCGTCGAGCAGGACGACGTCATCGCCGTCGCCGAGGACGTGCTGCGTGAGGTGTGGGCGCTCATCGGCTACGAGCTGCCCACGCCCATCGCCCGCATGACCTACCACGACGCCATGGAGAAGTACGGCTCGGACAAGCCCGACCTGCGCTTCGGCTGCGAGCTGGTGGACCTGACCGACTACTTCAAGGACACCACCTTCCGGGTCTTCCAGAACCCCTACGTGGGCGCCGTTGTCATGCCCGGCGGGGCCTCCCAGTCCCGCCGCACCTTCGACGCCTGGCAGGAATGGGCCAAGCAGCGCGGCGCCAAGGGCCTGGCCTATGTCACCGTCGCCGAGGACGGGACCCTCGGCGGGCCCGTCGCCAAGAACATCACCGACGCCGAGCGGGAGGGCCTGGCCCAGGCCGCCGGAGCCGCACCCGGCGACTGCATCTTCTTCGCCGCCGGGCCCGTGGACTCCTCCCGTGCCCTGCTGGGCGCCGCCCGCCTGGAGATCGGCAAGCGCTGCGGTCTCATCGATGACGACGAGTGGTCCTTCGTCTGGGTCGTGGACGCCCCCCTGTTCAAGCCCTCCGCCGAGGCCAAGGCCGACGGCGACGTGGCCCTGGGCAAGTCCGCCTGGACCGCGGTCCACCACGCCTTCACCTCGCCCAAGCCCGAGTGCCTGGAGACCTTCGACACCGACCCGGGAAGCGCCCTGGCCTACGCCTACGACATCGTCTGCAACGGCAACGAGATCGGTGGCGGCTCCATCCGTATCCACCGCAGTGACGTCCAGGAGCGCGTCTTCAACGTCATGGGGATCGGCGAGCAGGAGGCCCAGGAGAAGTTCGGCTTCCTGCTGGACGCCTTCAAGTTCGGTGCCCCGCCGCACGGCGGCATCGCCTTCGGCTGGGACCGCATCGTCTCCCTGCTGA
>ERZ772960.3074-NODE-3074-length-11519-cov-11.572662_pt1 | contig 11519 bp, 7 predicted proteins | sample MGYA00580678_ERZ772960 | MGnify/ENA primary metagenome ERZ772960 (study PRJEB29015, sample SAMEA2737930) | human oral metagenome | biome: human oral; feature: human-associated habitat; material: dental | place: China | collected 2059 ...
TGCGAGATGTCTTTTAATGCATAGACCGCTGTCTGAACAGGCTTTACCAGTTTGAGGGCAACAAAATAGACGATGATAACCGAAACAATCAGAATGCAGATGCCGATAGTCATCATTGTGATGCTCATCGAATTAAGTACCCCCATAAATTCCTGATAGGGAGCATTAATAACGATCGTCCAGCCCGCTATTTTGCTTTTTGCATACGAAGCTATTTTTGAAATTCCTTTATATTCGTAATAGCTGATAGCCGGTGTTTGCGCTTTTAAAGCAATTTGTTCGAAAGTACCGAGACTGGTAAAATTTGAGTCGGTTTTTCCCGCTTCGGAGGCATTAAAAAGCGTTTCCACTAAGGAAGTGTCTCTATCCGCAATAGTCGTTCCCGTTGAGCCGATAATATAACAGATGCCGCTTTTCCCGACGACAATATCTTCAATATTTTTTGAAAGGAGCAGTCCGTTGACATCGGCTGAAAGAACGCTGTGCACGGTATGATTTTCATCGAATATCGGCACTGCGAGCGTTATGACGAGCGTCCCTCTTGCCCGCTCTCTATACGGTTCGGAAATAAAAGGAGTGCCTGAAAGAGCTGCCTGAAACCATGCTCTATCGCTTACTTGGACGGTATTTCCTACATAATAGAATGTGCCGTTCGGATCGGTTATATCCAATTCAACGATCTTGTTGTTTGCAGCAGCTTCTTTTTCTAAGAGCGCTACTCGTTCTTGATATGTATATGCGGGATCCGTTAAAAACGGCATACGTGCGATACCGTTAAGCAACTGAAAGAGCGCTGTTATTCTACCGTCAATAATTTCTGCAACGTCTGCTGCCTTGTCCGTTAAATGCGTTTCGACTTTTTCGGTTACGGCTTTGCGTGCAATACGAATTGCGAGCGCCGCTTCGGTAACGCCGGCAACTACCACTAAAAGACCGAAAATAAGGATGAGTTTATAGCGGATGGAAAACCGTTTCGGCGTTGTTTTTTTCATAATGCTAAGGCTCCTTTCCAAACATGGGCGTAGTTCAGTGTTTAGTACGGAGGGTTTCATACCCGCCGTACTCGGCAACGCTCTGCGCCGTAATAAAGGGTATGAAAGCCGACTGCAACCGTATCGAATATATTCTAGTCTTTTTGTTTATAACTGTCTATCTGGTTGTTTCGATGTTAATAATTGTACCGGTTCCGGTAGTTAATTGGTCAGTAAGTACATACTCTCTTCAATCAAATTGAAAAAACACGCCTTTTGGAAATCGGATATCTCCGCAGCGGAAAAGGTATCGCCGAAAATATCTTCGGTTTCTTTCATCAATGCGCCGACACTGCGCCGGTCGATGGGAAGCCCCTTTCCGTTTAACAGGTTTTCAAACTCTTTGCTCTTTATCAGCTGTGTGCCGCCGAACAACAGCTTAACATCGGAAAGCAAATTTTTCTGCGTACGAGCCATGAATACAAAAGAGGCGGTGTCGGCAGTGATATGACCGATCGGCCCGAGCCGTTTGTAATATGAAATAGTCCATTCTTCAAACGGGACGCGTACGCGGAGAATAATATGCGGGGTATGGCGCAGGACATTGCTGCTTTCGTCGCAATACTGAATCAGCGGCATCCAAAATGTTTCTTTCCGTGTCCGTATTTCGATCTTTGTATCAAGCGCGATTAACGGGATAAGACAGGAATTTTGCATCGGCGCTTGTGCGATGTTTCCGCCGATGGTCGCAAGCGAGCGGACACCGGGATTTGCCGCAAGGGAAATCGCTTGATAGAGAATCCGGGGTACGTTTTTTTCTCCCAGCTCTAAAATGGTATTGAGGGTTGCTGCCGCGCCGAAGTCTATGAAGCGTTCCCGTTTTGCGATGGTTTCAAGTTCGGGAAGATTCTTTAAGAGTAAAATCGATTCCGGTAAGAGGAACCGGTCGGTATGGCAATCTTTGAGCAATCCGGTAGTCCCTGCAAGCGGAGTAATGTCGGTATTATTCTGCATCAGCGTGTACAGCTCGGCCATGTTTTTTGCGGTATTGACGATATAATTATTTTTCATGACGCTTACCCCTCCTTGATCGGCATACCTGTTTTAACGCTGCGGTGATTGAAACAATATCGGTACACCGGCACGTAATTCCGATATAGGCATCGCGTATTTGTTCGTCGGTGGGGTTCCAGTGTTTTTGCACTATACTATGTGCGGTTAAAATAGTACCTGCAGAACAAAAACCGCACAGCGCAATGCCTTCTTTTTCAAACGCAGCGATAATGTCTTTATATTCTTGCGTAGCGCTAAAGGCTTCAAGCGTGATAATGTTTTGTCCCGCTACGGCAAAGATGGGGAGTATACAGGACGGCACCGGATGATCGTTTAAGAGCACCGTACAGGAACCGTACGTCTCCTGTATACGGCTTTTCCTCATGCTGAGGAGACCGAACTCCCGCCTGAGCACATCTGACAACCGCTCATCGGCGTCGGCTTCAATTTCTACCGCTTGATTATTCAGATAAAATCGTATCCTCATATTATTGTTTCCCCGTTAAAGCTTTAAATAAGCGTTCAGTGCTGATCGGCAGCGTATCTATCCGCGACGGAACACGCAGCAGTATTTGGTTTAATGCCGCAAGGTAGGCAGCGGGCAGTATATTCAGCGCAGATGAATCGAATGCGCTCATCGAGTTTCCCCGTTCGGGAATATCTACGGAAAGAGGCGGCATCTCAGTCGGCAGTATGAGCCGATACTCCGAGTAGGGAAGGGGAGTATCATCGGTTTCCAATCGTGGAAGCGCTTCCTTTGCGGTACGCGATAATGCCGCGGCAATATTTTTATGCAGATAATTGAGGATCTGTTTTTTCTCGTAGATTTTTCCGGGACGGCATGCGAACCACACCTTCCGGATTTGTATTTCATAGCAAACGGTATCCAGTTCAAGTTCGATAATACAGGCCGCGGGCGTTTGGAAAATAAACGGAACATCGGGCTGTAAAATGTCGGGGTGCGGGGCGGGGGTACTTCTCGAAATACTGATCGGCAGCGGATTGCGGAATCGCTGCTCCTGTAAATCGCTCAGACATTGCTCAATAAGGGGAACGACGATACCGGCGGCGTTGCCGGCAGTCGCTGGCCCGGATTCATTCATATCGGCGGTCGTAAAACCGGCAAAGGTAATATCGGATTCGGCAATTTCCAGTTTTTTCGCAGCCAGCTTCCTGATGACTTTCTTTAAATCATCCTCCGCCGGTTCCGCCTTAATTGAAAGCCGATTGTGAACATCCAGCGTGAGTTCCGCCGTATACGTGAAGTCTGCGGCGCATCCGCTGTATTGGAATCCCGCCGCTAAGCCGATGCCGCGCCACCGTCCGTCCCGTTTATCCGTTTTGCCTCGGTTAAAAACACTATACGCGGCATGTTTACAGATAAAATCGCTTTTGCCGGTTAAGAGTTCGAAGAGGTTGGAAAAAACGGCGCCGTAATCGTCCGGCATATTTTTTGTACGCCATTCCGCCGGAGAGAGATTGTAATCCTGAATAATCTTGTTGATGTGGTTTTCCAGTGCGTTTGACACATAGTAGTCGCCCCAGCCTTCAAGGATATCGATAAGGCCGTCCGCAGTTTTTGAAGCCCGTACTTCTATCCGGTAGTTCGGTACGGTGTACGGCCCTAATGCAGCGGCGGTCATTTGTTTGAGTATGGTGCCGATGAGCGGGCAGTAGGCGCCGGCGTTGACAATAATCGAAATCTGCATTGCAGCAATCGAATGAGTATCAGAGAGCGCCGATTTATGTTCGATAATCATCTCCGGCGTTTTAGGCGCTGCCCTTCTGCTCTCTTCCGCCGATAGAGTGAGCGAAACGGTGTTCCGCTGTAGAACCGCCGCAACAGCGCACTGACAGGCGAGGAGAGACGGGTACCATAAAAGCTCGTTGAACGTTTCGCCGGTTTGGGTCGGATGTACGACAACCGCTTCTTCCGTAAGTCCGGTCGCTTTTGCTACCGCAGCACGGACATGAAACGGCCATTGGGTTGGCACATAGACGTCAAGCCCGTCCTCACGGAACACCGTAACGGCGGAAAACGGCTCCGAACGAGCTGCATATTGCGAAGCTATTTTGAGCGATGAGAATACGGTCGAAGCGGCTGTTTCAAAGATTGAATCGATATTTCCGGCAGTGCGAGCTTCCCGTGCAACGATAGGATAGTCGAACAGCGTATGCGGCCGCCCCGCCTCGAAGCTGTCTTCGGGTATCGGCTCCAGTTCTATTGTGATGTCTTTTCGCAGCGCTTCAAGGGTTGCCTCATTATCGCCGGTAAGGATGCCGACGGCTTGTTCCTTGTACTCTATCTCTCCTGCTGCAAAAATAGGAAGTGAGTGTTCGAATATGTCGATCGTTTTTTGAGCAGGCAGCTGCGCTGCTCCGTAAAAGGCATATCCTTCGGGTAAGGGCGGCAGATGCACAGCGGAAATGATCCCCGACGGTACGGGAGCACGGACAATCACCGCATACTGCTGCCCCTCAAAGGTAAGATCGGAAACAAATTGTTCTATCATATCAAAAACTTCTTTGCGGTATCGATGACCGTTTCGATGACATACTGCACATCCTCATCGGTCATATCCGGCCAGAACGGAAGACTGATACTCTGCGCATAGTGCGCCGCGGCATTGGGGAAGTCTTGTGCGCGCAGCCCGTATCGTTCTTTGAGGAAGGTCATTTCAAAGTGGGGAATAAAGTGGACTGAAATACCGAGCCCCCGTTCCTGCAGCGCACGGGCAAATTCGTCTCTATTGACGGAAAGCAGCTCCGGTACGATGCGGAGGAGGTAGAGGTGCCACGCATTGCCTGCTCCGTCCGGCGGAACTTGAAAAAAGTCGAGCGGTTCAAAGGCGCGGGTAAATCGTTCGGCGATGAGCTTCCGTTTCCGGTAAAAATCTTCCGCTTTTTGCAGCTGAACTCTGCCGATTGCCGATAAGATATCCGGCAGATTGCATTTATACCCTTCCGCGACGACATCGTATTGCCAGCTAGCGTGTTTGTCGGTGTAGCGATCCCATATTGTGCGGTTGATACCGTGGGAGCGCATCAACTTAATGCGTTCCGCCGCTTCGGGACTGCGGACACAGATCATACCGCCTTCTCCGGTTGTGATGGTTTTGGTTGCGTAAAAAGAGAACACGCCCGCGTCGCCGAAGGTACCGCCGTAGCCGTCCTCCGTTTTTGCAGGAAAGGCATGGGCTGCGTCCTCGATAACCGCAACGTTGTATTTCTTGGCGAGGCTGTTAATCGCTTTCATATTGCAGAGGTTTCCTGCGATATGGATAGGTACAATCGCTTTAATGCTCTTATCCTGCTTGAGTTTATCTTCGATTTTTTCAGGATCGATACTGTAGGAGTCCGCTTCGATATCAGCATAGACCGCTTCTCCGCCGAGGTGCAAGGCGCTGGTTGCAGTCGATACAAAGGTGTACGGGCTGGTGAGTATTTTGGTTCCCTTGCCGATTCCGAAGGCTTCCATCGCGAGCATCAATCCGTTTGACGCGGAATTGACTGCAAGCGCATACGGGCTGTGTACCATATCGGCAAACTCTTTTTCAAAGGCGAGCGTTTCCTTGCCGGTCGTCAGCCAGCCTGAGTGCAGCACGCGGATTGCCGCTTCTTCTTCCCTGCGGTCGAACGATGGCCTAAAAAAAGGTATCTCTCGTACGGGGTTTCGGTTTGATGTAGTATTCATGATCATTCTCCCATAAAACGTTCGTGTCCGGTATCGCTATTTTCTACAATGCGGATTCTTATCGATTACGGTTAGTCTATCATTTTTTTTTGTTTATCGGTAGAGGTTCTTTGCCCTGATAAATGCAGTATATGATTGCATGCGCTGTATATCTATGTTATAAATAGATATGCAGCCGTCCATACCTTTTTATAATGTTAGAAATCCGTCCGTATCTGTTCCTTTAGAAGCGCTGTTAAAAATAAACAATGCAGAAGATGAAGTTTATGTTCCCCGGCAGATACCGCTTTTACCCGATTCATTGATATATAAAGATCCTCCGCCGTCTTTTCGCGATGTTGCGTTTGAAGTGTTCCGATCGTTTTTTCGGGACGCTATTCCCGAATCCGATTTATATACCCTGATCGCGCGTGCATTTCCTTTCAGAGTACCGGTGTTCCCGATTGATCCGCGTACGTATATTGTTGAACTTACCCACGGAGACAGCGGTTCCCATATCGATTTCGGCGCTCGGTTTACTGCACAGGTGATTGACTATTTCTATCAGCGCAACGGCCGGCCGGTGCATATTCTTTTTGCAGGAACGGAACTTGAAACGCTTTCGCTCGCGAAAGCGTTTGCCGAGTTTGAAGATATTCATGCGACTTTTTTATATCCTAAAGATCCGAAAGATGCTTTTCAGACCATGATAAAACAGCAATTTCTCTTTTTACCGGAAAACATTCATGTCTTTGGTGTCAACGGCTCTTTAACTGACTGTAAAGCAATTGTTCAAGAGATGGCCGCAGATGTTGATGTTATCGATTCTATGAATCTGTTTATTCCTCATGCGGCATATATCGGCAATCTGTTATCTCAGGTGTGCTGCTCTATCTATGCTTCATTGACGGTACTTTCACGGGCGGGCTATGATAACAGCATCGAACAACCTCGATTGATTATCGGTGTTCCGCTGAAGCAGCCGAATGCTGTCGGTGCTGCCGTGCTCGCAAAAAAAATGGGAGTACCGGTAAGCGGTTTTATTGCTACTGCGGATTTTTCTTGCAGTGCTCCTGAAAAAGAATATGAAAGAGAATGTACTCGGTTTAAAATACTGTATGCACACGGTGCTCCCGAACAATGTGATTCGGAGATTGCTCTATTTCGGTTTAATCGAAATTCCATATTAGAAGCGTTGCGGGACTGCAAAGATCGGACGGGGTACATTATCAGCTCAGATGTTGCGGAAGTATGGCTGGCGTGGGGTGAAATAAAAAACGGTTCGGCCGTAACGGACGCTTATAATCCTATCGAAAGTTTTTGTATGGACACTGCTTCACTGCCCTGCTGGTTATCGGATGAACATACCGTACAGTCCTGTATTACGGTTATTCCGGAAATAACTCATCCTGCTTTTCATAGCGAAGCAGTTAGAACGGCAACGGGCATATATCCGTCAGTTCCCAGCCGTTTTGAGTATAATCCGCAGATAACCGATGAACCCATATTGGAATGTTCGTCTACAAAAGAGTTAAAAGACTGGCTTTTGTCTCTTGTTTAACGGCACGATGCATACGGGCTGTGTAAAAAGCTCAATGGTGATTTTTATAACTTCAATTCACTCAAATAGCGGGAGACATCAAAGTATTTTTTTAAGAATTTATGCCATTCGAGAGGATAGTAACCGCCCATCGTTCCGCTGGTATGACGGAGGAAAATGATATCGATAGGATGTCCGTCAAGTTCTATACGGCAATAGCGAGGATAGGCATTGTTGATTTTATCATCTCCCCATTTTTCTTTTTTAACGGTAAGTCCCTCGTATTCCAAATTGGTTAATACATCAAAGGCTTTTACACCCAATGAAATAACCGTATTCGGTTTGAGTATTTTTATCGTTTCTAAAATGATATGCCATCCGGCTTCAAAATCGGAAGTGTCGGGGCGTTCTTTGCTTGCGGTGAGGAGCCGCTGAATAATGACTTGGTAGACAAAGCTGTCCGAAAGTGCCGTCATCTCTTCTTTGCTCAGCTCTTCATCATAATCTCTATTCAACAGCGTTTTTTCAAAATTGCGGATAACGTTTGTTCCTTCCTCGCCGTTTTGATGCATACCGATAAAGCTGCGGGTAAAATCGATGCCGTACTCGTCAGGACTATCGCCTGCGCAAAGATAATGACTTTCTCCCAATACCATCAGCTTTGTCTGACTTGCGGAATAGTTCTTTCCTATCCACGGCAGCCAATGAAGATTGTTAATTCGTAAAAGCTGTTCATCGATCTTTTTGTTCATTTTTTTTCTCCTTGGGTTTTCTGCGGATTGATAATAAAAGGCTTTACCCCTTGCTGCCGCTTCCGATACGGAGTACGTAAAAAGGAAGCGGCAGAGGGTTTTAGTTTTTCTTCCAATAGTATTCACAATAAGTATTTGCTAAATATATTGCTGCATTTCCAGGATTTTCCAAGCTAGACGGATATATGGTGTTATACTCATACTCATAAGCCTGATAATACAGTGTCCAGCTGTTTGTACCGATAAATACTGCATGTTTTAAGTTTGGACAACTACCAAAAGCATTTTTTCCTATTTTACCAACGCGTTCTGGTATAGTAATACTTGCTAATTCAGTACAACCAAAAAAAGCTTCCTTTAAGATTTGGGTAACACCATTTCCGATGGAAACGGTTTTTAAAGCGCTACAGCCTTTAAATGCCATATAACTGATTTCGGTAACATTATCACCGATGGTAAGGCTTTTTAAACCGGTATAGCCGGAAAAAAATTTGTCACCTATTGACATGACATTATCACCAATATGTAGTTCTTTAAGACTTGTACGGAGAAAACCAAGCTTTGGGATAGGATTGCAATTGATGCTTAGTTTCTCAATCTTATTACAACCGTCAAAAGGAGTTTTATGGGGATCATCATCTTCTAATTGAATAGTAGTAAGCCCTTTGCCGATAGTCAAACCGGTAATATTTGAACAATTCTTAAAAGCGGATTTGCCGATTTCCGTAACGCTATCGGGAATGGTAACCTCTGTTAAGCCGGTGCAGTTTGAAAAAGTATTATCATTGATTTTTGTAACACCGGAGCCGATCGTAATACCGATTAAGCCGGTACAGCCTTTAAAAGCCCCGCTTTCTATTTTTGTAACGCTATCCGGTATGATTACATCTGTTAAACTGCTGCAGCTATCAAAAGCGTTGGAACCGATTTTAGTAACACCACTCCCGATGGTCAGATTAGTTAGATTTGAACAGTTTGCAAAAGCCTCATTTTCTATATCAGTAACGCTATCCGGTATGATCACATCTGTTAAACTGCTGCAGCCATCAAAAGCATTGAAACCGATTTTAGTAACACTACTACCGATAACGAGATTTGCTAAGCTATTACAACCAGTAAAAGTCATTGGCCCAATTGCTATAGTGGTATCGCCGATATATACTTCTCTAAGGTTTTTATGGTTGGAAAAGCTCGGAGCGACCCTACTATTAACGGTTAATTTTTCAATATTACTACAATCGCTAAAACAACCATCTCCTATTTCAGTAATGCTAGCCGGTATGGTGATGCCGGTTAAGCCGGTACAACCAGAAAAAGCGTATCTTCCTATTTTAGTTACATTGTCCGGTATGGTAATGCTCGTTAAGCCGGTGCATCCGGAAAAAAGTCTGTCATTGATAAACGCTATGCCTTTTCCAATGGTAATATTAGTTAAACCCTTTTGATCGAAAAATGTCCCATCGATTTCGGTAACGCTATCGGGTATAGCGATTGAACCTGTCAACTCATGTGCTACATATATGATTTTTGTCTTGTTTTTTGTATAAAGAATATTATCCATACTGCAATAGACGGTATTTAAAGGATCTACCGTGATACTTGTTAAACTTCGATTGTCGTACTCTGCTATATAAGCAAAGAACTCTGGAGCTATTGCGGAAACATTATCGCCTATAATCAGTTCTTTAAGCCTTGTTATATTATAAGGACCATTAAGAGGCGGAATGGTTTTACAGTTAATACTGAGCGTTTTAACATTCTCACACTCTAGAAAAGGCATACTCTCGCTATAATTTGAAGTATTAAAGCCTTTCCCGATAGTCAAGTTGATTATATTTGAGCAAGCTTCAAAAGCGTGCTTACCGATTTCAACAACGCTATCAGATATAATAACATCCGTTAAACCGGTACAGCCTTTAAACGCCTCATTTCCTATTTTTGTAACACCGGAGCCGATCGTAATACCGATTAAGCCGGTACAGCCTTTAAACGCCCTGCTTTCTATTTTTGTAACACTGTTCGGTATGGTAACGTTTGTTAAATCGGTGCAACCGTTAAAAGCTTGCTCTCCGATTTCGTTCACATTATCGCCGAGGGTAAGCTCTTTAAGAGATGTCATACCCAGACACGGTACCCTTTTACAATTAATGTTGAGTGTCTCAATCTTATTGCAACCGGAAAACTCGGAAGTTTTTATGTTGGTAACCCCCTTCCCGATCGTAACACTTGTTAAGCTTTTACAGTCATAAAAAGCTCTGTCTCCTATTCTAGCAACACTATCCGGTATCGTAATACTCATTAAATTAGAACAGCCGGAAAAAGCGCCTTCATCAATTTCAGTAACATTATTTCCAATGGTAACGCCTGTTAAACCGGTGCACCCGTAAAAAGCATTATGACCGATTGAGGTAACGCTATCGGGTATAATCACGCTTGTTAAACCGGTACAGTTGAAAAGCGCTTCACGGCCGATTGCGGTAACAGTCTCCGGCAGTACAAGGCTTCCCTTCAGTTTGTCTTTATGGGTTACACCGGTCAGTCTACCGGTTGAATCGATTAGCAAAAATGCTGTATCGGCTTTTCCTTCTTCTATCATCGTAACGCTTACGATTACATCCTTGGTTACCCAAAGACCTACCTCATTGTATCCTATCTGATCTTGCCATATTTCCCACCCCGTCCATTTATGCACCTTCCAACCGGAGTCCGGCGTTACGGTAAAAGTAAGATTAGTATACTGTGGAATCATTCCGTCTTCAGATAGAGCTGGTTTCACCGTTACCGTACCGTGTTCGGGTTGAACAAGCGTAACCTTGTACTTCTGCTTTTCCGAAGTGTAGCCTATCCTTTTAAATGTGACGGATACCGTTGTGTCCGTACTTACGGTAAGCCATGCCGTCGTATTATCGTGATAGTTATAATCTGCTCCCGTCCATGTATCAACTTCATACTCCTCGTCAGGTTGTGCGGTAAAAGAAAGCTGGGTATACGCTTCAACCATACCGTCCGCAGGGAGCGCCGGCTTCACTGTTACCGAACCATGCCCGCCGGATTTGAGCGTTACCTTGTACTTTTTGATTTGCGGTTTCACGCTGGCCGGACAGCCGGTCATTATTAGGGCGCCGGTAAATAATACAAGCGCACTAAGAAGTAAAATATATCTGCGTTTCATAATAAAACTCCTTTTTGTATCAAATGTGCTTATTCATAAATCATCGGAAGTATTTCCATGAGCATTCCCATCAGGACACCGTAGTTTTTCATATCATCATAAGGGCTTTTACACGTAAATGTTTTTGATTGGAAGGTTAGCGGACTTTCATAATGTATTTTTGACGGATAACAGGTGCTCGCCTTTCCCGTTTTGGCAAATATAAATGTGGCAGTCATTTTGAGAGCGACCTCATTATCCTGCAGCATTTCCATAGCGATCGTTAATGTTTTTTCCGTATTTGTTATAGTGATATTTGCTGTATCTTTCGGAGTTTTTCCAAACCAATCATTTATTGTTATATGCTTTCCAAAAACTT
>ERZ772960.3076-NODE-3076-length-11518-cov-2.806072_pt1 | contig 11518 bp, 13 predicted proteins | sample MGYA00580678_ERZ772960 | MGnify/ENA primary metagenome ERZ772960 (study PRJEB29015, sample SAMEA2737930) | human oral metagenome | biome: human oral; feature: human-associated habitat; material: dental | place: China | collected 2059 ...
TTGAAAGGGCCTCATAATACGGAAGGCCGTTTTTTTTGAGGGCAGCTATAAATTCTTTTGCTTCCGAAATTCTCATTTCATCGACTGAGCTTAGATTTTTTTGAAAATTAGAAGGAGGCTCTGAAAGAATTATATTATCGGGAATATGGTTCAAACAGCTTACAATATTTTTTTCATCAAATCGGTAGACTTCAGCACTGTCAGTAGTCCAACGGTCTTCATTCCAGACCATATGAGAGCTTTTAATAATCAACGATAAATTTCCACCTTCGTCACGGACTATTATGTAGGCATTTGCAAGAGTTTTATTTTCTGCATTAAAATAATCGGCCGTGTATACGATTTTTCCGAGTTCGGATAAAATTACCAAGTCTTGAGTATCCAAACTTTCTTCTTCTTGCAAAAGTTTTTTTGAAAGCTGCGTTTTTTCATAAAAATATTTTATAACCACATTGTCTTCAAAAAAAATCATCCCTACGGAAAAGAAAAATCCCAAAACCAAAAGGGGAAGAGTAAAACGGCCTAAAGATATTCCCGCCGAAAATATCGATGTAAGCTCATTGCGGGCATATAAATTTCCCATGGTGTAAGAGCCGGCAAAAAGAATTGCCAAGGGCACGGAATAAGCAATACATTTAGGAATGTAGAGCCACATAACTTTTACAATATCTTTAAACTGCGCTCCGTTTTGAAGATAGGCAACTACGTTGGCAAATAAGTCGCCCAACTGCAAAAGCAAGATAAAAAAAAGCATTGCTACAACGAAGGTCGGTATAAAAAGTTTAAGCAAGTATCTTTGAAGCAGCCTCATTTTAACAACCTCTTTATTGCAATCACAGCCGTGCAGATCACCAATAAAACATTCGGAAACCACATTACAAGGGCTCCGTTTATATTTAGCCCCGACTCAAGGCAGAGCATCTGCCCCCCTATCAAAAAGGCCCAATAAGCAACTGAAATTAAAAGCCCCACGATAAAGCCCGTACTCTGATCATAGGTCTTACCGGCACGGCTTATAGCAAAAGCCAACAATACAAAAAAGAAGGCTCCGAATGGAACCGAAAATTTACGGTGAAGCTCCATAATATAGATATTCAAAAGACGCGGGCTCGTATCACCGGCTTCCTTTTTTTGCTTTATGTCCTTTATTAGGTCATAAGAAGTCATCTTGTCGGGGCCTGCACTCGAAATAAACTTAGGGGCAACATCCTTTGCAAGAACATTGTAGGTTATACTTTCCCCATAGACAACATCAAATTTAGATCTATTGTTTAAATCCAAATTTAAAAGACGGGGATTGAGCATTTCAAGCTGCATGATAATCGATCTGTCGTTGGATTTTTTTACATCGGTTTTAGATGAAGATAAAAATCTTTTTGCTCCCCTCTGGCTTGAATCGATTATTAAAAGATCATGGATTGAATTATCCTTTATCAAGCCGGAAACAACTATCGAATTTTCATTACGCTTAACCGAATAAGACTCAAGTTCAAGAGCAGGAGTTGAAGAAGCAATATTGTAAAGCACCTCGTTAAATTTTATCGTCCCGCGCGGAATCAAAATATCGTTTGTTATAAACGAACCTACCGAAACAAAAACTCCTAAAGCAAAAACCGGAATCAAAATAAAGGAGGTCGAAATTCCTAGAGCATTCATCGAAATAAATTCATGGTCTGCCGAAAAACGGCCCAAACACATGAGGGTTCCGATCAAGGCTGCATAGGGAGCTGTTGTAGCTATTATAAACGGAAGAGAATAAAACAAGAGCAATAAAACATCTTTTGTGGGAGCTTTTTTAGATAGGATTTCTTCCGCCATTAAAAGAATCTGATTTACAAAAAAAATAAAAAAGAAGAACAAAAAAGAAACTATAAAATATAAAAGGAGTTCTTTAAAAACATATACAAAGATTGTTTTATGATTAAACGACAGACCTCTCATAAACTACGCTCTTTTTAATCATGCTATTCCTGTAGAACCGTAGCCCCCTGCTCCGCGTTCGGTATTGGATAGCTCATCCTTTTGAACAAAATCAGCCTGAATAGCTTGGGCAATAACGGCTTGGGCGATACGGTCTCCGTTTTCTATTTTAAAGTCTTCATTTCCGAGATTTATTAAAAGAACGGCGAGCTCTCCGCGGTAGTCCGAATCTACAGTGCCGGGAGTGTTTAAAACGGTAATGCCGTGTTTTAGGGCAAGCCCCGATCGGGGACGCACTTGAAGCTCAATTCCCTTAGGTAATTCGACTGAAAGGCCTGTAGGAATTAAGCATCTTTGCATGGGTTTTAAGATAATGGGTTCTTCGATAAGGGCCCGCAAATCCGCTCCGGCAGATCCGCTCGTTTTGTATTCCGGTAAAAGGGCACCTTCTTTTAACTTTGTAAAAACTTCCATTTACAATCTCCTAAAATCACCATGCGTAAAATTTAAAAGCATGGGCCGAGTGATCGGCTCCATGCTCCTTTTTATTTGGAACGCTCTTCAAGAGCATCGACATAAGAAAGGTTGAGCCTTCCGAGCTTATCGATTTCCAAAAGTTTAACGGGTATTTCCTGTCCTTCTTTAAGCACATCCGAAACCTTTTCGACTCTGGAGCGTGAAAGTTTTGAAATATGGCAAAGACCTTCTTTTCCGGGAAGGATTTCGACAAAGGCACCGAAGTCCATAATCTTTTTTACGGTTCCGTCATAGACCATTCCGACTTCGGGATCGCTTGTGATGCCCTTAACAATACTCTTTGCGCCTTTAAGATCCGAAGTTCCGTCCTTGCCGTAAATGGTTACGGTACCGTCATTTTCGGTATTGATTGTTACATTATACTTATCCGAAATGGCTTTTACATTCTTTCCGCCCGGGCCGATTAGGGCTCCGATCTTGTCTTCGGGTATTGTCATCATCTCAACCCTTGGAGCATATTGGGAAAGTTCCGCATTGGGAGCGGAAATACACTGATTCATTATGCCGAGGATGTGCATTCTTCCTTCTTTGGCCTGTGCAAGGGCATTTTTCATAATTTCAGGCGAAACACCTGCAATCTTTATGTCCATCTGGAAGCCCGTAATTCCGTCAGCCGTACCTGCAACCTTAAAGTCCATATCGCCTAAGTGATCTTCTTCTCCAAGAATGTCGGAAAGAATAGCGTAGCGGTCGTTTCCTTCGGTGATAAGACCCATGGCAATACCGGCAACCGGCTTTTTCATGGGAACGCCCGCATGAAGCATAGAAAGGGTTCCCGAACATACGGTAGCCATCGAAGAAGAACCGTTCGATTCCAAGACCTCCGAAACAACACGGACCGTATAGGGGAATTTTTCCCTTTCGGGAACCATCGGATAAAGGGAGCGGTGTGCAAGGTTTCCGTGCCCGATTTCCCTTCGGCCCGTTCCGAGCCTTCCGACCTCTCCTACAGAGAAGGGAGGAAAGTTATAGTGAAGAATAAAGTTTTCTCTTCTGTCGCCCTCGATGTCATCATATATTTGTTCGTCAAAGACTGTTCCTATCGTTACGACGCCCAAGGACTGGGTTTCGCCTCGTGTAAAGACTGCCGAACCATGGGGACGGGGAAGAACTCCGATTTCGCAAGTTATGGGACGAATGTCCTTAGTACCTCTTCCGTCAACCCGCAAGCCCTTGTCCAAGATATTGGTTCTTAAAATATTATACTCCATCTCTTCAAAGAGGGCATTAAAAAGTTTAAGCTGAATTTCGTCTTCAAGCTGTTCGGCATATTTTTCGGCCAATTCTTTTTTTACCTTGTCCGATTCTTCGCGGCGTTCCATCTTTGTTGAAAGATAGAGGGTTTTGCTTAAACGGGGGAAGGCTTCATCATAAATGGCCTGTTTATTTTCAAGCTCGGCTTCAAGGGGAACGAGGGGAAGTTTTTCTTTTCCGGCAAGTTCGCGTAAATCTTCCTGCATCTTGCAAAGAGCCTTGATCATTTCATGGGCTTTTTCCAAGGCTGTGAGCATTACCTCTTCGGAAACCTCGTTAGCACCGCCTTCGACCATAGTAATGCCCTCTTTTGTTCCGGCAACTACAATTTCCATATCGGCCGTTTCAATTTGGCTAAAGGTCGGGTTTATAATGTATTCGCCGTTTTTATAGGCGACACGGGCAGCTGCAACGGGGCCGTCAAAGGGTATATCCGAAATATGAACAGCCGCAGAGCTCGCGATAACTGCAAGGATGTCGGGCGGGTTTATCATATCCGTTGAAATACATGTAGGAACCAACTGGATTTCACGTCCGAATTCTTTGTTAAATAAGGGGCGCATGGGCCTATCTATAAGACGGGAAACAAGGATTTCCTTATCCTTTGGTCTACCCTCTCTTTTTATAAAGCCTCCGGGGATTTTTCCGGCTGCATAATATTTTTCGTTATAATCAACCGTTAGGGGGACATAGTCTAAACCTTCCTGAGCCTGTCCCGAGGCACAGATTGTAGCTAAAATTGCGGAACCGGCATATTCCGCATAAATAGAACCGTTGGCCTGTTTTGCCAAATAACCGGTTTCTAAAATCAAATCATGTTCGCCGATTTTATAAGTTACTCTTTTTCTCATCATTTTTTCTCTTTGAAAATCTCTTTTTTAAAATTACATCAATTTTAAAACTCAATAAATAAAGATAAAGGCGCAAGGATAAGAATTCAGCCTTCCTGTCCCCGCACCTTATCAAACTACTTTCTAAGGTTAAGTTCTTTAAGAATAGTTCTATAACCTTCAATGTCTGTTCTGCGGTAGTATTTAAGCAAACTGCGTCTATGACCTACCATGCTGATCAAACCTCGTCGGCTGCCTGCATCTTTAGGATGTGCCTTGCAGTGATTTGTCAACTGGTTAATTTTTTCGGTCAATAAGGCAATCTGCACCTTTACATCGCCTGTGTCTTTTTCGCTTGCACCGAATTTCTTTACAATCGATGCTTTTTGTTCTTTAGTAACTGCCATTACTTACTCCTTACAAATAAATTCTATAGTGTCAAAATTATTAAGGTCTTTTAGCTCAAAACCTTTTGAATCCTTTTCAGGAAAACACAAGAGCAGCCCCTCGTCATTTATAAGGCAATGAGCTTCTTGTTCTTGTCTGTCTGTTTTTTGAACCAAGACCCTATACTTCCCGCTTTGCGGAAGAATCTGCGATATATATGCTTTGGGAGCAAAAATGCTGTTTTTGTCCTTTACCTCCCACGGCAAATCTACGAAATCAAATAAAAAAGGATAACCCAAAAGTTCTTTTGCAAGGGAAAAATCCCCTAAACTTACAGCCTCCCTGATAGCGCTGGAGCTAATCTTAAGGGAGCCTCGATTTACGGGATCGATGGAATCAAAGCAAAAGCCTTTCTGAGGGGCGATTTCTTTTAAATCGTCAACCCCCAATCCTCGGCGATATCCGCATAAAAAATCGCTGCCTACAGCCAAATACTTCATACGGATAGTCTTTATAAGAATATCAAAGAACGCAGTTCCTTCTATTTTAGCAAAACTTGCGGAAAAGTCAATAAGTACAATGAAATGAAAACCTAATTCCTGAAACTTTTTTAATCTTAGCCTGAGCGATGAAACATCGCCCGAATAAGCCTTATTTTTTACTGCTGCCGGCGAGCGGAAAAAAGTAACAAGCCCCGGAACAAGGGCTTTTTCGGCTGCATAGTTTAAAACTTGCCTTAAAAGCTTATCATGGCCTTTATGGGGGCCGTCAAAACCGCCCACACTAATCGCTGTTTCTTTTCCTTCGGGGAAAAAATTCGAACCCGTCAAAACAGACTGAGCTGCTTCAACCAGAGTCTCCCACGAAATTACCTTAAAATCATCCATTACTACAGAGCTTATTATATCTTTTTTTCTATTTTGTTTCAAGAGGACTTATACTTATTCCGGCTTTTAGGCTTAGATTGGAGTTTGAATATTTTTTTTATTCCTATTGCAAAAGTCTAAAAAGTTTTATACTATAGACAGATGAAAAAGACAATTTTAATTACAGGGGCTTCCGGCTCCATGGCTCTGAAGTTTTAAAGCAAATTGCCGAAACCGAAAAGCACGATATTACCGTAATCTTACGGGAAAAAAAAGCCAATATACGCTTAGCTAAATCTTTACAAAAAAGATATCCTGGTATTTTAAAAATTATTTTCGGAGACTTATCAATCTTTGCCGACTGCGAAAGAGCCGTCGAAAATGCCGATTATATAATCCATTGTGCTGCGATAATTCCTCCCGTAATAGACCACAATCCCGATGCAGGCTACAAATCAAACTTTTTGGGCACCTTAAATTTGATAAATGCCGTAAAAAAACGGCCTCAAAAAGACAGAATAAAATTTATTCATATAGGAACTGTCGCCCAATACGGAAACAGAACATTTAAACACCCATGGATAAGAACAGGAGACCCTTTAATAGGCTCAGCCTTTGACTTTTACGGGGCTACAAAGATTATGGCCGAGCGGGAAGTAATAGAATCGGGCCTAAAATATTGGGTTTCATTGAGACAGTCGGGAGTTTTATACGATGATATTATGCTTAAAAACATGGATGACGGCCTTATGTTCCACACAGGCTGGAATACTCCAATAGAATGGGCAACAGCCCGCACCTCAGGCCTCATGCTTAAAAACCTCATCGAAAAAGATACAGGCGGCAGCCTACCCGAAGATTTTTGGAAGAGGGTTTACAATATAGGAAACGGAAAAGAAGCTCGGGTTACCGGTTACGAAACCCTAGACCGAGGCTTTAAACTCATGGGCAGATCGGCAAAGGAAATTTTTAAGCCCCACTGGAATGCGGCCCGCAACTTTCACTGCGGCTGGTTCTATGATTCACGTATTTTAAATGATTATCTTGACTTTCAATATGAAGGCTTTGAGGACTTTTTTAAAAAACTCGATAAAAAATTTTGGTATTTTAAGCTGGGAAAACCATTTCCGCGTCTTATTAGAAAATTTGCCATAGAACCTCTTTTAAAAACAAGCAATGCTCCTCTTTATTGGGTTAAGCATAATTTTGAAGGCAGAATAAAGGCTTTTTTCGGCTCGAAAGAAGACTTTGGAAAAATCCCTCAAAACTGGAAAGAATATAATCTTTTATCGGAAAACAAAAATCCGAAAACGGGAGAAATGCTGAACTATTCCGAATTAAAAGACGAAAAAAAAGCCGCTTCTTTTTTGCTGAATCACGGCTATGACGAATCCAAAAAAGAAAGCGAGCTCGATATAAGCGATGTAAGGGAAGCGGCCCGTTTTAGGGGCGGCGAATGCTTAAGCACCGAAATGAAAAAGGGCGACCTCTACACTCCTCTTGAATGGAGCTGTTCTTACGGCCACAAATTTAAAGCGAGTCCCTTCCTTGTTCTAAAAACAGGGCACTGGTGCCCCGAATGTGCATGTCCTCCATGGAATTTTGATGAACAGGCAAAGAAGGTTCCTTTTTATGCACAAATTTGGTATGACGATCACAGCTCCGATGAAAACAATTTTTATGATAAGGACTGTTTTAGGGATATTTTAGCTTCTAATTCTGCAATCTCCTGAAACGGTTTTTATAAAAAGTCGCGGGCTGTCCGTTTTATATCAGTTTTTTCTTTTTAAACCAGCAAAGTCCTAAAACAACGATGGCAATACTCAATATTATAACCGTAATATAGCCGTACTTCCATGAAAGTTCGGGCATGTGGGTAAAGTTCATACCATACCAGCCCGCTACAAGGGTCAGAGGAAGAAAGATTGTAGTTACTACCGTAAAGATTTTCATAATCTTATTTAGATGGAGGTCCAGCTGAGCTTGATAGGACTCCCGTAACTGATTTGAATACTCCCTTAAAATACGGATGTTTGCTCCATAACGCTCTACCCTTTTGGAAAGCAGGTTTATGATTGTCAACTCTTCTTCGGTAAAAATTTCGTTTTCGTTTTCGGCCAGCTCTTGGCAAAAATCTTCCAACTGATCATAATAACTAAAGAGGGTTAAAAGCTCGTTGTTTATATTCGAAAGCTCCGTTTCAAAGTGACTATCTTCTTCTATTTTTTCCCAAACCCTCATTTCCAGTTCCGATATTTTTTTTCTAAAACGGTGATAGACACCGGCATGGGACTTGATAAGCTCTTTAAAAAAACGGTTAAGAATACGCGGAATATTTCTTTCACGAACTATAGTTTGCTGTAAGGCAGCTTCAAAGGCCTTTTGGGTAGAATAGTCCTTGTCGATAATTTCTATGGCCAAAAAAAGATTTTTCGATATATAAAGGCCTATCGTATCGCGGTCTTTAAAAATGTTTTCCATTTCGACTATATTTATAACGCCGAAACTGTAGTCTTCCCAAACACCCAGGGTATTTTGTTGGGAAAAATCGCTGCATTGCTCGATAAAAAGAGGATCTAGGCCTAAAAGCCCTTGAAGCTCGATGAGTTCTTTAAATCTTATATAGCCGGCAACAGGCCCCGTTATTTTTTCGGTCCGAGGATCAATCGGTGTCAATTCTGCATCTAATTTTACAAACATAGCTTAACCTCTGATGGAAAAGGGCTCAACTGACCATTTTCATCAAATTGAAATTTTGAAATAAATTTTATTTTATTTTGGATAAGCTCATTGTTTCCTATAAATATTGTATAGTTTTTAGAAGATATACTAGCTTTAGATTGTTCATACTCTTTTATTGACCAACGGGCAGCATCTATATTTTCTTTTGTACTTATTAAATCAAATAAATAATCAGCATATTCTTTAATCTTATCATCATAAACAATTATTATTTCTTTTTTATCAATTAACTCATCAATTATCTCTATAATAGTAATTTCTTTAAAAAGATTAAGCTCTATCCTTCTATTATCAGAATCTACATTTAAAATAATATGATCATTCTCCATACTCACCAACTTTAATTTTACTTTACTATATTTCTCTTCTTCCTTCTAATGCTCTACTTAAAGTTACTTCATCTACATATTCTAAATCTCCCCCTACTGGAATTCCATGTGCAATTCTGGTAACTTTAACATTGTATGTTTTTAAAAGTTTAGCTATATATACTGCTGTTGTTTCACCTTCTATCCTAGGATTTGTTGCAAGTATAACCTCTTTTATATTATCTTCTGTAATTCTTATAATTAATTCTTTTATATGTAAATCTTCTGGTTTTACACCATTCATTGGTGACAAACTTCCACCCAATACATGGTATAATCCATTATATTCTCCTGTTCTTTCCATAGCAATTATGTTACGTACATCTTCTACAACACATAAAAGCTCTCTATTTCTTTTTTCATTTTCACAAATATAACAAGGATCTGTATCTGAGATATTAAAACATTTTGAGCATACCTTCAAGCTTTTTTTTGCATCAACTATCGAATTTAAAAAGCTTTGAACCTCCTTGTTATTTTCTTGTATTATGTGAAATGCCAATCTTTCTGCTGTCTTTTTACCTATCCCTGGTAATTTAGCAAATCCTTCTATTACTCTTTCTATTGATGGTGAAAATTCCATTATAATCCCATTCCTGGTATGCTCATTCCTTTAGTCATTTCTTGTTCTTCATTATCTATTTGTTTTAGTAAGTCATTAATACAAACCATTAACACATCTTGTAACATTTCTTTTTCTTCTTTATCTAATAATTCTTCTGCTACATTTAACTCTAACAATTCTCTTTTTCCATTCATCTTAGCTGATACTGCACCACCACCTGCAACAGATTCAAATACTTTTTCTTGTATCTCCTTTTGAGATTTTTGCATATCTGATTGCATCTTTTGTGCTTCTTTTAATAATTTATTTATGTTCATTCCTCCTGGAAACCCCATTCCCGGAAATCCTTTTCTTCCCATATTTTTTATTCCTTTCTTCTTTTTCAACTTATATATTACTATTTTTCTTTTATATATTCAACTATATATTCTTTACCTGTAGTATTTTTTATTGCATCTTTTATAATTTTCAAGTTTTCTTTAGTTAATATATCTCCACTCAATTCCATTTTTGATACTAAATATGCATTATTTTCTTTTACGTAAATTTCTATATTATTTAACAAAACAAATAATTTCATTTCTTTGTTCACAAGCATATACTTTCTTATTGCTAACATGTCAAGTTTTTCTTTTTTATCTAATATTTTATTTTGACTTGATATGTCATTTTTCTCTATACTACTTTCTTCTATTACTTTTTTTTCATTTTTATGTTTTCCAACATTTACATTGATTTTGTTATTATTACTTATAGCCTTATCTATATGTTGCTCTACATTATGGATACTTTTATTTTTTCCTTCTAAGACCTTTCTATCTTTTTCAATAACTGAATTATTATTTCCAGCTAAATTCATAAGTGCTGCTATAAGCATAATTCTTTTATTTTCCATGTTTTTCATTAACATAATTATATTTAAAACTTCTTTTAATGCGCCAAGACCGTATTTGGGCGAAACGATAGTGCGGCGGGCTAGATCGATCGTGCAGAGCTTGCGGTTTAGCAGCTCGCCGTATCCTAGCGCCTCCAGCGTTGCGCTGATAAAGCCGTAGTCAAAGCGAACGTTGTGCGCCACAAAAACGCTATCGCCTAAATCATTACTTATCTTTTAAATATATACTTTCTAGTAATTTTAATAATTCTGTTATATAACTTTCTGGCTCTTTACCTTCATCCATTAATTCATTTGATATTTTTAATGTCTTATTTATGTCTCCTTCTATTACTGCTCCTAATATATCTATCATTTTTTCCATACTAGGTAGTCCTACTGTTTCTCTAACTGCCTCTTTATCTATCTTTCCCTCTAAATTACTGACACTTTCAAGGATTGATATTCCGGTCTCTCATTGATCCATTTGCTAAGTTTGCTATTAATACTAATGCATCATCATCTATATCAATATTAGTTTCATTAGCAATTTTATGTAATCTTTTCATTATCTTTTCTTCAGAGATTCTCATAAATTCAAATCTTTGACATCTTGATATAATAGTTGCAGGAAGCTTTTGAGGTTCTGTAGTTGCAAGTATAAATTTAACATGTTCTGGTGGTTCTTCTAAAGTTTTTAACAAAGCATTAAAAGCTCCACTACTAAGCATATGTACTTCATCTATTATGTACACCTTATATTTTAAATTTGTAGGTAAAAAATCTGTCTGTTCTTTTATAAGTCTTATGTCATCAACACCATTATTTGATGCAGCATCCATTTCAATGATATCTACATTTGTTCCTTCTGAAATACTTAAACATTCTTTACATTTCAAACAAGGATTCCCATCCTTATTATTAGTACAGTTTATAGCTTTTGCAAATATTTTTGCAATACTTGTTTTACCTGTTCCTCTAACTCCTGTAAAAAGGTAAGCATGTCCAATTTTATTTAATTTTATCTGATTTTTTATAATTTCAACTACTCTCTCTTGTCCAACAATTTCGTCAAAATTTTGTGGTCTATATCTTCTATATAATGATTGATACATAAAACTTCTCCTAACAAAATACCTTCTCCTTCATTGAAGGCACTTATTCACATAAAGGCA
>ERZ772960.3078-NODE-3078-length-11510-cov-7.554780_pt1 | contig 11510 bp, 9 predicted proteins | sample MGYA00580678_ERZ772960 | MGnify/ENA primary metagenome ERZ772960 (study PRJEB29015, sample SAMEA2737930) | human oral metagenome | biome: human oral; feature: human-associated habitat; material: dental | place: China | collected 2059 ...
CCGTCAACACTATGTTATTTTATTTTTTAAAAAATTAATTAAAAATTAATTTTATATTTTTTTAATAATTAAGAATCTAGTATTTCCTTTGTTTAAAGGGTTTAATCTACTTTTTAATTTTTGTTTTAATTTTATTTTAATATTTTTGACCTTTAAGAATCCTTTATTATTAGCGCTTTATATTGGATTTAATAAAAACTAAAATATACTCTAATAATTTTAGATATATTATGATACAATACTTTAAATTAATTTATTTATTTATTTAAAGCAGCGTCCAAATGAGCCAATACTTTTTCTTTTCCAAGTAGTGCAATTGTTTCTGGTAATTCTGGACCATGCATTTCACCAGAATTGAGATATACTGAATATTAATTCAAAATAAAAAAATTAAATATTTAAATTAATAAAAAAGAATTAAAAAATGGAGGGATTAAATTATGAAAAAAGTATTGAAAGATTTTATCTATTTTACAGATAATGAAAATATTGAAAAATTGAACAATGAGATGTGTAAAAATTTTTATTTGAAAAAAGAAGAAATTAAAGACAAGAATATTAAAAAAGTTCAATTTGATAATCTGACATTTGGAATTTATTTTTCTAAAGCTGATAATAATAAAGGAAGAATACTTGTTTTAAAAAATAAAAAGAAAATAAAATGCGGGCATTTTTCTATAAATGGAGTAAAAAAGGAATTTTATACTGATTTATATTTTCTAATTTTACATAATAATGAAAAAGAAAAAAATGTTATTTTTGAAGAACTTATTGAGAAAATTTTGGGAGTTATTAAAATAAAAGAGTTAAACTTATAAAATATAATAAATTTATTTTTGAGAGTGTAAAAAAATATTAAAGAAATAAAATTTCTTGAAATTCTTATTTATCAAGAACTGTAGATTTACTACTACAATTTCACAAAAAATTTACACTCTCATTTTTAAGTATTTAATATTTAAAAATAATATAGTGTATTATTTTTATTTAAATAATCTCCAGTTATATAAAAAAAATCAAGTTTAATAGATTTTATCTTGTAAAAATCAGATATAAAAATTTTTTTAAAAATAATTTGATTTTTTTAAAAATAGGGGTATACTTTAATTGTAAAGAATAAAAATGGAGGTATTTATATGAAAGTTTTAGCTATGATTTTAGCTGGTGGAAGAGGTTCAAGACTTGACATTCTATCAGAAAAAAGAGTTAAACCAAGTGTTCCTTTTGCTGGAAAATTTAGAATAATAGATTTTGCACTTAGTAACTGTTCAAATTCAGGTATTTACGATGTTGCATTACTTACTCAATATTTGCCACTGTCATTAAATGAACATATCGGTTCTGGAAAACCTTGGGATTTTGACAGAAGAGATTCCAGCATTACAATGTTACAACCACACGAAAAGCTTGGAGGAAACTCTTGGTATCAAGGAACTGCAGACGCTATTAGACAAAATATTGACTTTATTAAAAGTAAAAATCCAAAATACGTATTAATCTTATCAGGAGATCATATTTATAAAATGGATTATAGATGGATGTTAAAAGAACATGAAGAAAATGAAGCTGAATTAACAATAGCTGTACAACCTGTACCTATTGAAGAAGCAAGTAGATTTGGTATTTTTGAAGTTGATAAAGATAAAAAAATATTAAATTTTGAAGAAAAGCCTGCAGAACCAAAAAGTAATTTAGCTTCGATGGGAATTTATATTTTTAATACTGATTCTTTGTTAGAATATCTTGAAAAATTAGAAAATAGCGATTTAGATTTTGGAAAACATGTTATTCCTTCAATGATTCAAGAAGATAGAAAAGTTTATGTTCACACTTATGACAGTTATTGGAAAGATGTAGGAACTTATGATTCATACTTGGAAGCAAATTTAGACTTAATCAAAAAATCTGAAGAAGTTGGAATTAACTTGTACGACCAAGGATGGAAAATTTATACAAGAAGTGAAGACTTAGCGCCAGTAAGAATTGGAGTTACAGGAAGTGTTCAAAATTCATTAATCTGTAATGGATGTAAAATTGAAGGAAGTGTTGAAAATTCAGTATTAGGACCAGGTGTTACTGTTAGAAAAGGGGCAACTGTTAGAAATAGTATAATTTTTTCTGGAACTTATGTAGATGAAAATTCTCACTTAGATACTATTATTGCCGATAAAAAAACATATATTGGTAAAAATTCATTTATAGGAAATGGAAATGCAAATATTCCAAATAAAGAACGTCCAGATTTATTATCTTCAGGAATTACAGTTATTGGAAAAGGTGTAGTTATACCTGATGGATCAATTGTTGGTAAAAATGTAAGAATTTTTGCTGGAGTAAAAGTACATGATGACAATAGATTAATAGAACCAGGAGAAACTATTAAATGGTAATCTAATTGTTTAATATAAGAAATTTTTTTAATAAGGAGTGATTAATTTGAAAATTGTATATTTGGCATCTGAAGTGGCTCCGTTTTATAAATCTGGTGGATTAGCCGATGTTCTTGGTGCATTGCCTAAAAAAATGCAGGAATTGGGACATGAAGTTTCTATAATAATGCCTAAATATGACATAATACCATTAAAGTATCTTGAAAAGCTAGAATGGGTTGCAAGACTTGAGAGTCACGGAGATGTATTTAATTTGGTAAGATATCCTGATGACAAAATAAATTATTATTTTATTGAAAATAAAGCATTATATGAAAGAGGACATGTTTATGGAGATTTTGACCAAGATGTTCAATATGCGATGTTTTCAGAATTGGCACTCAGATTCTTAAAGGAAATTAATTTACAGGCTGATATTTTACACTGTAATGACTGGCAAACTGGTCCAGTTCCATATTTTTTAAATGTCAGATATAATTATGATCCGTTTTACTGGGACATGAGAACTGTTTATTCAATTCACAATCTAATGTATCAAGGTAGATTCTCTAAATATTCATTTGAAAGAATGGGATATTATATGGATGATAGAAATGATCTAAACTTTATGGAAATTGGAATAGGATATGGTGATGTAGTAAATACAGTAAGTCCGACTTATGCTGAAGAAATAAAATATGCATATTTTGGTGAAGGGCTTGAATGGATCACAAATAGAAAATATATTCATGGTATTTTAAATGGAATAGATACAGATGTGTTTAACCCTGAAACAACAAAAGGGATAATTCACTTTAATAAAGAATCTTTAGATAAAAAACGAGAAAATAAATACTTATTACAAGAAAAATTAGGACTTCCAAAATCAGATGTTGCTCTAATTTCAATAATTTCAAGACTTGTTGAAGGAAAGGGATTGGATCTAGTATCTGCAGCTCTTGAAAATCTACTGCAATATGATGCAGTCCAAATTGTAATTTTAGGAAGTGGAGATAAATTTTACGAAGACTATTATAACCATCTAGCTTGGAAGTATCCTGATAAATTCAAAGTTTATCTTGGTTATAATGGACAGCTTGCGAATGAAATTTATGCTGGAAGCGACATGTTTTTAATGCCTTCAAGATATGAACCTTGTGGACTTAGTCAAATGATTGCAATGAGATTTGGAACTATCCCAATCGTAAGGGAAACTGGTGGATTAAAAGATTCTGTTAAACCTTATAACATCTTTACAGATGAAGGAAATGGGTTCTCATTCACAAACTTTAATGCAGATGACATGTTATTTACAATAAAAGTTGCAGAAGGAATTTATTATGATAGACCTGACATTTGGGAAAAATTAGTTAAAAGAAATATGGATTTAGATTTTTCTTGGGATAGATCTGCAAAAGAATATGAAAAACTTTATGAATTAGCTAAATCTTATTAATTATAAAGAATCAAATTTATACAAAAAAATGGAGAATTTAACAGCGTAAAAATCTGTTATTTTACTCCATTTTTATTATTTATTTACTTAAAAAATTTTACTTAAATGACTATTTTTCATTATTTACCAAATTGTTGTTGTTGCAATTTTTCTTGCATAATACGTTGTTGTTCGATGGCATTTGGAGTTTTTATAAGAGTTACTGATACTTCTATTGGTTTTCCACTTCTAAATATAGTTAATTTTACAGATTGTCCGACTTTTTTAGCGGCTATTTCTCCAACGAAGGCCCCTGCGGAATTTACTTCCTTTTCATCAACTGCTGTAATAACGTCATTTTTTGTTATTCCTGCTGTTGCAGCTGGACCATTTGGAACAGTACCTGCTACAAATACTCCATTTGAAGATTTTAAGTTAAGAGCTTTTACTTTATCTGTATCTAAATTTCCTAAGTATATACCAATATACGGTTTTTCAAATTTACCGGTTGCAATAATTGAATCTTTTACAGTCATTACCAAGTTTGCTGGAATTGCAAAGCCGATTCCTACACTTCCTCCGCTTTGTGAATAAATTGCAGTATTTACTCCAATAACTTTTCCTGTAATGTCAATTAACGGACCTCCACTATTTCCTTGGTTAATAGCGGCATCAGTTTGAATAAAGTTTTCAATTTCTTCGATTCCAAGTGAACTACGTCCAGCTGCACTTACGATTCCGACAGTCATTGAATCATTTAATCCTAATGGATTTCCAAAGGCGATTGACCATTGTCCAATTTGAACTTGATCTGAATTTGCAAATTCTAACGGTTTAAATGTTTCGTTTGAATCTATCTTCAATACGGCAATGTCAACTTCAGGCGAAGTTCCCACAAGTTTTGTACGATATTCACGTCCATTTGAGAATTTTACATAAATTTCATCTGCACCGTCAATAACGTGATTGTTTGTAACAACATATCCATCTTTTGAAACTACAAACCCTGAACCGAGCGAACCAGACTCACGTTTTTCCTGTCCTCCAGAACGTCCATATAACAATTCTTCCAAAGGATTGTAAGTATTTACCGTAACAGTTTTTTTTGTTCTAATATTTACGATTGAATCTTTAACGCTGTTATGCACACCTACAAAGGCATCTTGTGTTTGCGCTGCATTTTTAGTATATTTTTTCAGTTCTTCTGGAGAAACTGTTTTTTGCTGTTCTGTTGTGCTATTTGCACTTTCTGAATTATTTCCAGTCTTATTAGAGCAGCTTAAAACTAAAAATAACATTGAAAGCAAAGCAAATTTTTTATTTTCTTTTTTTATGAAATTCATTTTTTTCATATTTAATTACCTCGTTTCTATTCTTTATACTAAACCCTATTTTAAAAACAGTAAATATATTTATTTTCTTGCAAGGATCTAAATTCCTTGTTAAATAAAATTTTGTAATAAATTCATTATTCTAATGGGAAATAGTATTAGTTCCTGTCTAAAGGATTGGGTATATTTTAGTGAATAAAAGTTTTTTATCCTTATGATTTTTATTTGAATTTCATTTATTAGCAATATTTTTTGCAAGTTTATAAACTCCATTTGTCTATCTTGTTTTTTCTTCTATAATATGTTATCCTATATTTAGAAAAATTAAAAAAATATACAAATAAATAACTGTAAAAATAGAAAGTTATAAAAATTTAAAAATACTGAATTAATAAGATTTCAGGAATTTTTACAAATAAATATAAAAATAAGGAGAAAAATCAATAATGTTTAATAATTTAGGAGACAGATTTAAAGATATATTTAAAAAAGTCAGCGGCCAGGGGAAGTTGACTGAAAATAATATGAAGGATGCTTTGAGAGAAGTGCGGTTGGCATTGCTTGAAGCGGATGTAAATTATGGCGTAGCTAAGAATTTTGTGGCAAAAATTAGGGAAAAAGCTCTTGGAGAGCAGGTTATTAGCGGAGTTAATCCAACACAGCAATTCATTAAAATTGTAAATGATGAATTGGTAGAAGTGCTGGGAGGTTCAAATGTTTCAATTGCTAAAGCTGAGAAAAATCCTACGATTGTAATGCTTTCTGGGCTTCAAGGGGCTGGGAAAACTACATTTTCTGGAAAATTGGCTAAACATCTGAAATCAAAAGGGGAAAAGCCGTTTTTAATTGGAGCGGATGTTTATAGACCTGCTGCTAAAAAGCAATTAAAGGTATTGGGAGAGCAAGTAAAAGTTCCAGTATTTACAATTGATGAGAGTACAGATGCTTTGGAAATCGTAAAGCAGGGAATTGAGGCTTCAAAGGCGGAACATGCTACTTATGTGATTATTGATACGGCAGGAAGACTGCATATTGATGAGCAGCTTATGCATGAATTGCAGGATATAAAGGATAGTTTTAACCCAAATGAGATTTTGCTTGTCGTTGATGGAATGACTGGGCAGGATGCGGTTAATGTGGCAAAGGAATTTAATGAACAGCTTGATATTACTGGGGTTGTACTTACGAAACTGGATGGAGATACTCGTGGTGGGGCAGCCCTTTCAGTAAAGGAAGTTGCAGGAAAGCCAATTAAGTTCATAAGTGAAGGGGAAAAACTGGATGACATCGCACCGTTTCATCCTGACAGGCTTGCTTCACGTATTCTTGGAATGGGAGATGTCGTTTCACTTGTGGAAAAGGCACAGGAAGCCATTGATGAAAAAGAAGCCAAGAAAATGGAGGAAAAATTTAGAAAAAATCAGTTTGACTTTGAAGATTTTCTAAAGCAGTTTAAAATGATAAGAAAAATGGGATCAATTGCTGGAATTATGAAAATGATACCAGGAGTTGACTCAAGCATGATTGACATGGGAATGGCTGAAAAGGAAATGAAAAAAGTTGAAGCGATTATTTTCTCAATGACAGTTCAGGAAAGACGTGATCCGAAACTTCTAAAAAATGGAAGCCGTAAAATGAGAATTGCTAAAGGAAGCGGAGTTCAAGTAAACGATGTAAATAAATTAATAAAGCAGTTTGAACAAATGAAGCAGATGATGAAAATGTTTAATAGTGGCGGTATTCCTGGTCTTGGTGGAGGATTTATGAAGGGCAGAAGAAAATAAAAAATATGAAAATTAGTAAGGCATAGGAAATTTCAATGCCTTTTTTTATAAAAATATTAATTTGAAAGGAAGGAAAAGAAAATGAAAAAAGCTATTTTAGTAACAAGTTTTGGGACATCGCATAGGGATACACGGGAAAAATGTCTTGATTCGATCCAAAGGGAAGTGGAGGAAAAATATGGAAGTGAAAACGTGGAAAGAGCTTATACTTCAGGAATCATAAGACGGATAATAGAAAAAAATGAAGGGATTCATATATTTGACCAGAAGGAAGGACTAAAAGTCTTAAAAGATAAAGGGTTTGAGGAAATAATAACAATGTCTTTGCATATTTTAGATGGAATTGAATATTCAAAACTTGATGATAAGTTTGGAAAAATATCAAAACCGCTTTTGGCAGATGATGAAGATTTTAAGAAAATTGTAGAAAATAAAGAGTTTAATGACCTTGAAGATGATGATGCCATAGTGTTTATGGGGCATGGAACTGAAAGTGAGGCAGATTATGCGTATCAAAAATTGCAGAAAGAATATTTGAAAGCTGGGAAGAGTAATATTTTTATAGCTACTGTTGAAGGAGAAGTGACTATTAAAGATATTATTGAAAAAATGAAGGGAAAAGGCTTTAAAAAAATACTATTAAAACCATTTATGATAGTAGCTGGAGATCATGCTAAAAATGATATGTCTTCTGATAATGAAGATTCGTGGAAAACGATGCTAAAAAATGAAGGCTATGAAGTAACATCGGTTTTAAAAGGGATGGGAGAGTACAAGTTTATTCGTGAAATGTTTATGGATAAATTGAAGGAAGTTTATATTTGACTTGACAAATATAGGAAAATAATATAACATTTATAGTGAATAATAGGCGTTTTACAAACTTAATAAGGAAATCGGTTAAAATCCGATACAGCCCCCACTACTGTGAAACTGACGAAAGTACAAAAATCCACTGAAATGTTTTAAATATTTTGGGAAGGGTACGAGTAGGATGAAGTTAGTCAGGAGACTTACCTAATATTTTTATATAAAATTTTCTGGGAAGGGAAGATTTAGTATACATCAATAAAATAAATCAATAGTGGTTTATTCCATAAAATTATTATATAATAGTAATATAGTAATTATTATGGAAGTTTTGACGTGTATTAAATTCGGCTTTTAGCTGATTTTTTTTTAATTTATTTAATGCCATACTATTTCTAGTTAAATAGCAGATTTATTATAAATTTAGAACTATATATTATTTAGTAAAAGTTAAAATTCCTTTACTACTAAAAAATAAAATATTAATTCTATTTTTTTAAGTCTGACATTATTAAATTGTGGAAGGAGAAAAAATGAAAAAGAGAACATTATTGTTTTTAGTTTTAACTAGTATGTTATTGGTAGGTGTAAACGGTTATTCAATGCACATAATGGAAGGATTTTTACCAATAAATTGGGTTATCGTGTGGTTTGTTGTGTGTATTCCGTTTTGGATTTTGGGGATAAAAAAACTTCAAGCTGTTTCTAAAGGGAGTGTAAAGGATAAAATGACACTTGCATTGGCAGGAGCATTTATTTTTGTGTTGTCGGCGTTGAAAATTCCGTCAGTTACAGGGAGTTCGTCACATCCGACTGGAGTAGGACTTTCAACTATTTTATATGGACCATTTGTAACTTCAATTTTAGGGACAATTGTATTGATATTTCAAGCTGGATTGTTGGCTCATGGAGGGTTTACGACTCTTGGGGCGAATACTGCTTCAATGGCGATTGCTGGACCAATTGTTTCGTACTTGATTTATAAGGGACTTGCTAAGAAGAATAGAGCAGTTGCAATATTTTTGGCAGCAGCAATAGGGGATCTTGCAACTTATGTTGTTACATCTTTTCAGTTGGCACTTGCGTATCCATCGCCTGAAGGTGGAGTACTTGCTTCATTTATTAAATTTGGAATGGTGTTTGCAGTAACTCAAATTCCACTTGCTATAATTGAAGGATTGCTTACAAATGTTGTAATGAATATACTTGACAAATATGAAGTAAAAGGGGTGGAAGCATAATGGATAAGAATAAAAATAAAAGTGTTTTTAAAAAGAATGTTATTTTATTGGTTTTGATACTTTTGATAGGTGTCGTACCATTACTTCTTGTAAAATCTGAATTTGGTGGTTCAGATGATAAAGGAGAAGAAATGATTAAAACGATAAAACCTGATTATAAGCCTTGGGCTAAAAATTTAATAGAATTGCCTGGAGATGAAACTGAAAGTTTACTTTTTGCGTTACAAGCAGCATTAGGTGCAGGAATTGTAGGATATGTTTTAGGATATTTCAAAGGTGAAAGAAAAAATGCTAATAGATAAAATATCATATACGAATCCCATAAAAAATATTAATCCTGGAATAAAATTTACGTTGTCAATGGTGACATTAGTATTTTTGCTTTACACAGGAAGTAAAGTAGTATTTATTTTTAATCTTATACTATTTAATTTACTTCTTTTATTTGTAGTAAAAGTGAAAGCGAAAGATTTACTAAAGCTGAATTTTATTCCAGCTTTATTTATTTTAACAACTGTAATTTCATTATGGCTAATAAAGGCTAATATTTGGACATTTTTGTTACGTTCATTTTCGTCAATATCAGTAATTTATTTTCTTATTTGCTCAACACCAGTTGTAGATTTAGACTATATATTTGAAAAAATGAGATTTCCAAAAATTTTTAGAGAAATGTTTTTGTTGATTTATAGATATATTTTTTTGTTGTTTGAGAATAAGGAAAGACTCAAAAATGCACAGGAAGTAAGACTTGGATACAGTAGTTTTAAGAATGGGATGAAATCATTTCCAATGTTAGTGGTAGCTATATTAAAAAAAACATATTACTATAATCTTAATTCTATAAAGGCTGTAGAATCAAGACTGGGAAAGGAATTTATCTTTTCTCATAGAAAATACAAAAAAATTGGATTTGAAACTATTTTTGTAATAATAATAGTTGCAATAAATTTATATTTGGTGGTAAAATAAAATGCTTAAACTTGAAAATATAACTTTTTCGTATGATAATGAAACAGAAGCGTTAAAAAATGTGACTTTGAATATTGAAAAAGGAAAGAAAACATTATTTCTTGGGGAAAATGGCTCAGGAAAATCAACTTTATTTTTAATAATGAATGGACTCTTGAAGGCACAAAAAGGAGACATTTATTTTGAGGGGAAGAAGGTTAAACATAAAAAAAAGGATTTGGAGGAATTGAGAAGAAAAGTTGGAATAATTTTTCAAGATCCTGAAATACAAATTTTTGCTCCGTTAGTTTTTCAAGAAGTGGCTTATGGACCTGAAAATCTTGGATATTCTGAGGAAAAAGTAGAAGAAAATGTTAATAGAGCAATGAAGGAAATCAATATTGAGGAGTTGAGGGACAGACCTTGTCATCATTTGAGTTATGGTCAGAAAAAACGGGTTTCAATAGCGGCAATTACAGCAATGGAGCCAGAATTGTTGATTCTAGATGAACCTACAGCTTGGTTGGATTCGAAAAATACAAAAAGAGTTTCTGAAATTTTAGATAATTTTTCTGAAGCTGGGAAAACACTTGTAGTTTCGACACACGATACAGATTTTGCATATGAATTTGCTGACTATATTTATGTTCTTGATAAAGGGAAAATTGTAAGACAAGGTAGTAGAGACGAAGTTTTCGAGGATTTTGAATTTTTGAAAAAATTAAATTTGAATGTTCCAAATGTTTTGAAAATTAAAAGTTATCTTAAGTATAGAAATCTTGATGAAAATGATTATTGTAAATTTTTGGAGGAAAAAAATTTGTTATGAAAAAAATATTAATATCGGGAACGATGAGCGGAAGTGGGAAAACTACAGTAAGTAGCATTTTGATGTCTGCTTTGGAAAATGTGGCTCCTTTTAAAGTGGGACCAGATTACATTGATCCGACTCATCATGAGGTATTTACAGGACATCATTCACACAATTTGGATATTTTTATGACAGATGAAGATGCTGTGAGACAGATATTTGAGATGTATTCGCAAGGCAGGGATATTTCTGTTGTTGAAGGTGTTATGGGACTTTATGATGGAATTGGGAACGAAAAGGACAATTTTAGCACGGCTCATTTAGCAAGAGTACTTGATATTCCCGTAATTTTAGTTGTGAATGCTAAAGCGATTTCAACAAGTATTGCGGCAGAAGTTCTTGGGTTTAAGATGTTTGATGAACGAGTGAATATAAAAGGTGTGATTCTTAACAATGTTTCTTCACAAAAATTATATGAGAGCTTGAAGGAAGCAGTTGAGAAATATACGGGAATTGAGTGTTTGGGCTACATTCCTAGAAATGAGCAACTTGCTACAGAGAGTCGACATTTAGGCTTGAAACAGGCTTTTGAAGAGGATAATGCAAGGAAACAGGAATTGTTCAAGAAAATTGCACAAAATTGCTTAAATTTAGAGCGGATAAAAGAAATTGCACAGGAATTTGAGTCAAGTCGAAACATGGACAATTATGTGAAAATAGAACATTTAAAGGATAAATTTAAAGGGAAAAGAGTAGCAATTGCTAGAGATGAAGCATT